>Ga0335085_10002719_pt1 | contig 32353 bp, 30 predicted proteins | sample Lox_Sample_45_FD_206712 | JGI IMG/M metagenome (GOLD analysis project Ga0335085, IMG submission 206712) | Soil microbial communities from Loxahatchee National Wildlife Refuge, Florida, United States - Lox_Sample_4.5 | ecosystem: Environmental > Terrestrial > Soil > Wetlands | place: USA... | reverse complement strand
GGACGAACAATCTGGTCCAGCAGCACAAGGGTGAGCACGAGCCAGAGAAAGAATTCCAGGGCGGTGAGGGCAATCTTGGCGTCGCGTGCCCACGAGCTCGTCCAGATTAGGATTGTGCCGATGCTGAGACCGGGCAGGGCTGCGAGGATGGCGAAGAGAGCGATGCGTTTTTCGAAGAGAAGCTTCGCGGGACGGAAGCGGCTTGGAGGAGTACGGGTTGCGGCTCCAGTCCCACGGTGCGCTGCGTCCTGGCTCAATGGAGTCTGTAGCTTTGGCTCGCCGCCTGCACTAGAGACCATACCGTTCCATCCGGCGGTAGAGAGCACCACGACTCAATCCCAGCGCCTCCGCCGCCTGGCTCACGTTGCCATGAAAACGCTGCAGAGCCTTGCGCACCAGAATTCCTTCCACCTCTTCAATGCTGAGCTCTTCAAGGTTCTGGCCCTGAGGACGCAGTACGTTCAGGCCGAGGTCAGACACCTGAATTTCATCGGTGTGACACATGAGTACAGCCCGCTCCAGCGTGTGTTCAAGCTCGCGCACATTGCCCGGCCACGCGTACTGCATCATTGCGTGCAGAGCAGCCGCCGCAAAGCCGCTGACCGAGGCGCGATACCGCGCAGCATAACGCTTCAGGAAGTGGGATGCTAGGGCAGGAATGTCCTCGCGGCGCTCCCGCAATGCCGGGACATGAATCTCCACCGTGTTCAACCGGAAAAGGAGATCTTCACGGAAATTCCCGGCTGCGATGGCAGCCTGCAAGTCGGTGTTTGTAGCCGAAATGACGCGAACATTGATCCGCTTGGTGCGCGATGAACCAACGCGCTCGATCTCGCCGGTCTCAAGCACACGCAGCAGCTTCGCCTGCTGACGAATGGGGACGTTACCGATCTCGTCGAGGAATATAGTGCCGTTGTCGGCGAGCTCAAAGCGTCCGATGCGATCGGTCCGGGCGTCGGTGAAGGCTCCCTTCACGTGGCCAAAGAGCTCGCTCTCGAAGGTCCCTTCCGGTAGAGCACCAGTATTCACTGCCACGAGCGGCATGTTGGCGCGCGGTGATAGTGCGTGCAGAGTCTGCGCTACGACTTCCTTGCCGGTTCCATGTTCGCCGGTGACCAACACATTAGCGCCGGAAGGCCCGATGCGTGCAATGGTCTGCAGCACCGGCTGCATGGAAGGCGCGGCCGCAATGAATTCCGGACGCCCCTCGGCACGTAACAGCCGGGCTTCGGCTTCGAGATGCTGTGCGCGCTGCAAGGCGCGATGCAGTTCGACCTGGGTACGGAGAATTGCCAGTAGACGCTCATTCTCCCACGGCTTCTGGATGAAGTCGCGGGCACCACGCCGCATGGCCTCGACAGCCAGTCGTACATTCCCCCAAGCGGTCATGACGATCACAGGCATGTTGCTGTCGAGGGCGACAATTTCGGACAGTAGATCCAAGCCCTCCTGGCCTGAGGTTGTGTCGCGAGTGTAGTTCAGATCGATCAATACGGCATCGTAGAACTCAGTGGCCAGGGCTTCGCGAACCGCAGCCGGCGATTTCGCCGTATCGACGTCAAAGCCCTCAGGGCGAAGCAGCAGTTCGATGGCTTCAAGAATGTGCGGCTGATCGTCGGCCGCGAGAATGCGCCCCCCATCCTGCCCGCCGCGAGTTGCGGGGGCGGAGTCATCCGATGTTTCGTGATTTCTCGGGGCTTGTGTCCGCGCCAATGTGGTCTCCGTCAGGGTGCGGTGCCATTGACCGCATCCTCCAACTGAATGCCATTATCTTCCAATGTCGTTCCGGTTGCTCGCTCCAGCTCCAGCTTTGACTTCTGATACGCAGTCGTCGCGTTCACCAGGTCAAGTTCGGCGATGGCCAAATCGCGTTGCGCAGTCAGGGTCTGGAAGCTCGATCCTGCTCCCAGCGCCTGCTCCTTCTGCATGATGGTAAAAGTCTTGTCGGCCAGGTCACGCGCCTTTTGCGCAGCCGCCACTCGCGCCCTCCCCTGCTCGAGCGCGTACTGCGCGTTTCGTACTTCGATCCGGATTTGCTTCTTCAACTGCTGCATGCGCAGCTCGGCCTGCCGATACTCCAACTCGGAGCGATACTGGTCGGCTTTGGCGACCCGGTTGCGTATCGGTAAGTTCAGGTTTGCACCGACGAAATAATCCGGGGACGAGTTATTGAACGCATTGGCGAATGCTCCGCCAAAGTCTGTGGGAACGTTGCTCATATTCGTCCCGGAAAAGGCCGGATTCAACTCCCCCGCCAGGCCGGTGCCGCCGTAGAAGCCGACTAACGCCAAAGTCGGCAGCAACGCATTCGTGGCCGCTTTGCGTGTGATTTGACGGTTCTGCAAGTCAATCTCTGACTCAGCCAGCTCGGGACGGTCTTGTAATGCGGTGTTGATGAGGCTCTCGAGCGGCCTTACCGGTCCAGCATCAGTCGCCTGCAAGCGATCAGTGGGAATCACCGGCATCGACTCCAGCACCGGATCATCAAGATTCTTGGTGAGGGCGTTCTTGAGGAGTGATTCCTGTAGCTGCAGGTTCGTCTTAGCGACCGTCAGGTCCTGATCGCGGCGCGATACTTCGGCTTCAGCGCGCATAACGTCCATTGCGGGTGCAGCCTCCAGCTGCAACTGCTTCCTGGCGTTTTCCAGACTGTGCTGCGCAAACGCGTAGGACTGTTCGGTCACGCGCTCTGCCTCAAATGCGCTGACCAGGTCCCAATAGATATTGGCGATTTGCGTCACGGTGGCGATGACCTGGCTCTTAAACGCGATGTCGGAAATCTTCTTGTTATTACGGGCAATGCGAAGAAAGCGTTTGTTGGGCCCGGTTCCAAATCCTGCCAGTAGTTGCTGCGTCAGGGTCACACGGTAGTAAGTTCCCAACTGAGGAGAAAGGGTGCTGAAGATGCTGTTCGTGGTTTGCCGGTTGTTGTCGACTTCAAAACTGAAGTTGGTGCCGGTCGGAAACGCCTGCGAGTAGTTGAAATTCGCCACCGTGGTGTTGAGCTGCAACTGTGGAACGCCGTAGATCTGCAGGTTGGCAAGCGGCTGCGTCAGGTGTTCGAGGCCACCGGTCGCGGTTACGATGGGATCGTACGACTGCACTGGGGTCCCGATTCCCAGCGTGGACTGCACCAGACCGGCCGCACCAGCGCCCGCTCCACCGGCTCCCCCTGTCGTGCCGCCCGCTCCTGCGCCCGGCGCACCAGTGCCGAAGCCACCGATGCCTCCTCCTGGCGTGCCCTGCACAACACCGGTATTGACGCCGCGAAATGACGCACCGGCCTTGGTTCGCTGAACGTCCGTGTCGGCAATCGGAAGGTTGTACCGGGCGATCGCGAGATCGAGGCTGTTCTCCAAAGCCAGCGCAATCGCGTCTTGCAGCGAAACGTAGAGTTTGCCATCTCGAATCAGACGTTGCAGGCGGGCTGAGTTCGCCAAGTCAGGCTCGGGCACAGGGCTCGGAGCATAAGCGTCAAAGGGATTGTGGGAATGAGGAATCGCCAGGCTCGGCGGCGTCCGTATCGAGAATGGTGCGGGCTGAGGCTCCGGGGCGTTGGGCATTGAGGACGCTGCCGTCTGCGTCTGGGCCTGACTATGGACCACCAGAACGCAAAGCAGGAGCGTCGGAATGGGAGAACGAGTCCGGTGCGCTCTCATGAACGGAGGGCCTCCCCGGCCGGAGCCGCGGCCGGGTTTGCGGTATCGCCGACCAGCCATCCATCGCGCAATTGAATGATGCGGGCGCCGTACGAAGCGTTGACGTCAGAGTGCGTCACCTGCACGATGGTCGTACCTTCCCGATTCAGCCTGGTAAACAGCTCCATGATCTCCTGGGCTTGACTGGAGTGCAGATTACCGGTCGGCTCATCGGCCAACAGCAAAGCGGGCCGGTGAATGACAGCGCGCGCAATGCCCACCAACTGTTGCTGGCCGCCAGAAAGCTGGTTGGGATACAAGTCCTTCTTGGCGACAATCTGAAAGTGGTCGAGAGTTTCGGCGACCATTCCCTGCCGTTGGCTGCGTGGAATGTCCTTGTAGGATAGAGGAAGATCGATGTTTTCTTGAACGGTCAAGTCGTCGAGCAGGTGGTAGCTCTGGAAGACCATGCCAATCTTGCGCTTGGCCAGTTCGGCGCGGTCCTTCCTCCTCATGGGGTGGACTGGCTGTTCGCCGAACCAGTACTCGCCCGTCCACTGATCATCGAGCAGGGCCAGCACGTTCAAGAGCGACGACTTCCCGGCTCCCGACGGCCCCATGATGGTGACGAACTCGCCTTCCTGGATGGTTAGATCAACACGGCGCAGAACCCAGGTCTGACCGGCTCCGGTCTTGTAACTGCGTTCGACGTTCTTAAGTTGGATCATAAGTAGCAACTAGCAACTAGCGATGACAACCACCTGCAAGAATCTAGGGAATCTTCGAACGACCCTCGCTCTTCCCGTTTCCCACGTTCGGCCCGACGCACAACCGCGTACTAGTTACTAGCCGCTAGTTGTTACTACTGCGTCTCCTGCATCAGCCTCCGCAGCTCTTCCTCCGCCACCACTTTCCCGTCGAACAGATGCACTTCGCGCTGCGCATGGGCGGCAAATCGTGGATCGTGCGTTACCATGCAGATGGTCGAACCCTCGCGATGCAGTTTTTGCAGCAACTCCATCACAGCTTCACCATTGCGCGAGTCGAGGTTCCCCGTCGGCTCGTCGGCGAGCAGAATGGAAGGAGAACCGGCCAGGGCGCGGGCCACCGCAACACGCTGCTGCTGACCACCGGAGAGCTGGGAGGGGTAGTGCCGCAGTCGGTGCGCCATGCCAACGCGCTCCAGGGACTCAAGTACGCGCCGTTTGCGTTCGGCTGAGGGCATGCCGTCGCGGTAGGTTAGCGGCAGCTCGACGTTTTCATAGACAGTCAGGTCACCGATGAGATTGAAACTCTGAAAAATAAAGCCAATCTCACGATTGCGAATGCGCGAGCGGTCGGCGAAATCCAGGTTCGCGACTGGTTGTCCGTTAAGTTTGTAGTCGCCGTCGGTTGGCGTATCGAGCAGCCCGATGATGGAAAGCAGCGTGGACTTGCCGCAGCCGGAAGGACCCGACATGGCGACATACTCGCCCTTACGCACCTTGAGATGAACCCCTGACAGCGCATGGGTTTCAACTTCATCGGTATAAAAAATCTTGGTGAGATTCTCAATTTCGATTAGCGGGCTTTCTGCTTCGCTCATGTTCGTTCCATCCTCTTGATGCGACTCGTAGTGCTCTTTGCTTATCGCTAGTCCCATTCTCGGTCAGTGCAGACGAACATCGTCTTACTCCAGCTTCACGCGATCGGTGTTGTCCCACCGCGACATGTCGGAAAGGATGACGGTGTCGCCTTGCTTTAGTCCTGAATCGATCTCGATAAGGTTCACCGATGCACGTCCTGTCTTCACCTGAACACGGGACGCGTTATTGCCCGAGGGGTCAAGCTTGAACATCGAGATTGTGCTGCTTTCCTGTCCGAAGGCGGGGCGACCCACGTAAAGCACGTTCTCCAGCTTCTCCAGATCAATGGTTCCGTCTACGCTCAGATCAGGCCGCGCCCCTTTGGGCAACTCGCCGATAAGTCTCACATCCACCGTAACCGTCCCGTTCTGCACCGCCGGATCGACGCGACTCACCTCTCCTGCGATTACGCCGTTATGGGTGTCGATGGACGCGGGCTCACCAATCTGAACGTCCCGGGCCTGAGTTTCGGGGATCTTGAGTTCCGCCATCAGATGATTGGGCTGCACGATCTTTGCCAGCTCGGTGCCCGGCAGAACATGCTGTCCGACCTGCAATGGCAGCTCGACGAGCACACCTGCAACTCCGGCCTTCACCTTCAGTCGCTGCAATTGCTGCTGCTTCAGGTCAGCCAGGGCACGCATCTCTTCGACTTTCGCCTGCTGCACTGCGAGCTGTGAAGCAATTGCCTTCTCATTGATATCCAGCCGTTGATCTTCAAGCTTATTACGGGTCACCATCTCCTGGGCCTTGCCTTCCGAAGCCTTGGCCGCCAGACCTGAGATCACACCGAGGTCGTAGAGCGCCTTGTCGGTTTGGGCCTGCCGTTGCGCTTCGCTGTACTCCGCGTTGACGGTGGCGGCTCCCGCCCGCTGGTTCATCAGGTCGCTGTCAAGCTTCACCTTCAGGCTCTGGTACTCCGCCTGGGCGGCCTTCACCTGCAATTGCGCATCCAGCGCTTCCTGTTCGAGTTGTGGATTACTCATCTCCACCAGGACCGTGTCGGGATCGACTTGCGACCCCGGAAGCTTGACGATGCGGATGACGGTGGCTTCGGTTTCCGCAGGAATCTGGCGAACATCTTCGTGGCTGGGAATCAGGGAACCCAGACCGCGCACCTGGCGGAGCATCGAGCCTCGCTTCACTGTGTCAGTCCAGATGGTGCTTCGATCCACCGTTGGGGCGGCCGGCTTCAACCGGGACACTCCCACCGTCACCCCGACCAAAACCAGCAACCCGGCGCTTACCCAAGTAATCTGGCGCCGGCGCTTCTGACGTTTAATTTCCGGGCGGGCGATATCCATTGCAACCTGATAAATGCACGTCGACACCCACTTCGATTGCGGTCTAACCAACACCGCAGCAATAACTTAACCCGACCCGGCAACCCGAATGCTCGGCTGCCCTTGTCCTTCAGTGGATTGCACTGTCCATTTTCGGACAAATCAGGGCTTCAGACAAATTATCCCGGTCTATACAATTCGGTTACGTGGCTACTTCAGTGACAAGCGCGCCAAGCGCTGCATCGAGTGCTCCGCAAACAGCCTGGAAGGCAGGGAGGCTAGTTTCACTGGATGTATTCCGGGGTGCGACCATCGCTGCCATGATTGTGGTCAACGATCCGGGCAGCAGCGCGGCTTACTGGCCACTCAAACATGCACGCTGGAACGGCTGGACCCCGACCGATCTCATCTTCCCCTTCTTCCTATTCATTGTGGGCGTCTCACTGGTGTTTTCGTTTGAGTCCAGACTTCGGCTGGGCGATTCCAAGAGAGCACTCGTTCTGCACGCCCTTCGGCGGAGTGTGACCATCTTTGTTATAGGGCTGCTCCTTAACGGTCTTCCCACCTTCCAATGGGCGACTTGGAGAATCCCCGGGGTACTCCAGCGCATTGCGGTCGCATATCTGGCCGCAGCCTTGATCACCCTCTACTGCGGGAAGAACGCCCGTATTGCGGTAATCGCCGCTCTGCTGCTGGGGTACTGGGTGCTGATGCGCTTCGTACCTGTTCCCGGCTACGGAATTCCGACGCAGGACATTCCCATGCTACATCCCAAGGCAAACTTGGCGGCGTACCTTGACCGCAAGCTGATGTCAGGCCATCTGTGGGAGGGAACCCGTGATCCGGAGGGCGCTCTTAGTACTTTGCCTGCGATCGCAACCGCCCTCTGTGGAGTGCTGGCCGGGGAATGGCTCCGTTCCAGCCACAGCAGCAAACAGAAAGCAGGCGGAATGCTCGCGGCGGGCGTGGCAGGCATCATGGCAGGTGAGGTATGGCACCTCTGGTTCCCGATTAACAAAAATCTTTGGACCAGTTCTTACGCACTGCTTACTGCGGGCTTTGCATTACTCTGTCTCGCCTTCAGCTACTGGACGATCGATGTCAAGCTGCATCGTGGATGGTGGACCAAACTGTTTGTCATCCTCGGCACGAACGCGCTTTCCGCCTATATCATTTCAGAGCTGGTGGGCGGAACCTTCGCATGGAAGGAGCGCTTCTTCCGGCATACTTTTGCTCATCTGCGGCCACCCGGATTCGCCTCGCTTTTGTATTCGTTGGCGGTACTCGGGGTGTGTTTCCTGCCTGTCTGGGGCATGTACCGAAAGAGAATCTTCCTTAAGGCCTGATGATCATTCCGCGGTTTGGGCACTCGCTTCGGCGTTGTCCCGCTTCAGTTCGCCCTTGAGATCCAGGTTACGGATGAGCCGGTGCAGGTAATTGGGATGCAGTCCCAAGAACTTCGCTGCTTCGGTGTAGTTGCCCTTCTTCTGCGCGACCGCCTCCAGAATCATCTGCTTCTTCAGCTGATTGAGACGGTCGTGGTATTTCATGCTGTCGCGCTGGGTGGATTGCGTCTCGAGAAGGGCTTCCGGCAAATCTTCGACCAGAATCTCATCACTGAGGCCGAGAACCATGGCGTGTTCTATGGCATTCTCCAGCTCACGGACATTTCCGGGCCAGTTATAGTTCAACAGCAGCGATCGTGCCTCGGACGAAATGCCCTTGAGCGAGCGCTTGCACTTTTCCGCATACTTGGCTGCGAAGTACATTGCCAGCAAGGGGATGTCGTCCGGACGCTCGCGCAGCGGCGGCACAACCGTGGAAACCACGTTCAAACGGTAGTAAAGGTCCTGGCGGAATTGCCCAGCCTTAATCGCCTCCTCCAGGTTGCGATTGGTGGCGGCGATAACCCGGGCATTGAACTTCAAGGTCCGAGTGCCTCCGACCCGTTCAAATTCCCGCTGCTGCAAAACGCGAAGCAGTTTGGCCTGCAGAGGAGGCGCCAGTTCACCGACCTCGTCGAGAAATAACGTGCCGCCTTCGGCCACTTCCAGCTTGCCCTTTTTTGTGCCGACCGCGCCAGTGAACGCACCCTTCTCGTGACCAAACAATTCGCTTTCCAGCAAGGCTTCGGGAATGGCTGCACAATTGATGGCGACGAATGGCTGGTCGGCGTTCGCGCTGTTGCGATGAATGGCATAGGCTACAAGCTCCTTGCCCGTGCCGCTCTCACCACGAATCAGCACAGTGGAATCGCCACGCGCCACCCGCGCGATGAAATCCTCGACTTGGCGCATCGGCTTGCTTTCGCCGACGATCGCGCCGTCAAGGTCCAATCTGGCTTGCAGCCGGCGATTCTCCCTTTGCAGTGCCTCCAGCGCCAGCACATTCTCCAATGTGACTGCCGCAATCTGCGCGGCCGAACTGACGAAGTTCAGATGGTCTTCTTCGAATCCACCGCCACTGGCGGAAGCGACCAGGTACAGAACGCCTATCGTTTTCTCCACGGCGACCAGCGGTACACAGAGAATGCTTGCGGTTTCTTTGGATTCGGGCGACGGCCGGCTGAGAATCACGGCACGCTCCCATAACGCGCGCTGCACCATATCGCGCCGGATGTTCAGATGAGCGGCCTCGCCGGTCTGTCTGTCCCACGTGCAACTTGAACTTGGTTCCTCGTCAGCGTGGTGCGTGATCAGAATTGCGCCAGCATCGGCTGGAATCACTTCGCAAACCAATTGCAGCAGCCGATGTTCGAGTTGTTCAAGGTTGCGAATGGAGTTGATGGTGTTGGCAATCTTGAACAGCGCGTTGAGGTCGCGGGCCATTCGCCCGACATCGGTTCCGAGCACCGCCCACGATGTCGGGACGTGCTTGCTGACCGTGGTGCCACCATCGAAGACGGTTTCTTCCGTGTATTGCACGATGCGCGAGACCAGCAACTCGTCTTCGGTAATCAGGAACACGAGCTCACACTGTCCCACGCGAACCGTGTCACCGTGGTTCAGCAGTTTTCGCCGCACCGGTATGCCGTTGACAAACGTGCCGTTGTGACTGTCGAGATCCACCAGATGGAAGCCGGCGTCAGTCTCGGTAATGGAGAAATGCCTTCTCGATACCGCGCGGTCGTTCCCGAGACAAAGATGGTTGGTGGGGTCGCGGCCAACGTTGAGCTGACCACCGGTCATTCGCACGATCGTACCTTTCGAAGGCCCGGAAATCACCACCACTCTGGAATCCACCTATGCCTCCAGCACCTTTATTCTCGCGCTGCTAGTGTATCCGACTCGCCCAGATCAGCGGCAAGAATCAGCACATCCACCAGCCCTAACCGGACCGATAGGGCCGATATCCATCCGGATAGCGTAACCGGACTGCTAAGAGAGGAGCAATGCTGAGAGCTGCCTCTATGTCATTGTAATGCCGGGGAAAAGCAAACCTCGCCCGGGCTGGCTTCAAGTGGCACCCTTCTTGCAATACACCTAGGCGTGACAGCAAATTCCTATGAGCCATAAGAAAGCTACGAGAGTTTCTTGCCACAATAAATTCAATCCGGGTTCCGCACAAGGAGCCCCCAAGGAGGAGTTATGAAGTCCAACAGCATCTACGGGGCCCTCATGGTCATCGTCTTAGCCCTCATCGTCAGCGTGCCGATGACCCAAGCCCAGACCCGCGCCCGGGCAAGTGTGCCCTTCGATTTCAGCCTGGACCAGAAGTCGATGCCCGCCGGCACCTATGAGATTAGTTCGCCGAGTGGCAGCGTCCTGGTGGTGCGCAACCTGGATACGCGCGAAGCCCGCTTGCTGATCGAGTCTATGCATGTGCAAGCCTCTCAGGCCGAAGGAATCCCGCATGCAAAGCTGGTCTTTCACAGGTACGGCGATCAATACTTCCTGGCGGAGATTTGGGGTGGACAGAGCAGCATCGGAGTTGCGTTCCCCGAATCGAAACGCGAAAAGGAATTGCAATGGGCCCGCGATTCGCATGAGCCCGAGCTCGTGGTCATCGCGATGAAGTAAGCGGCTTCAACCTGACGCGAGGAAAGGACCCGCAAGCTGAGGCTTCGGGTCCTTTTTCTTGGACAGTTGTCACCAAGCCCGGCTTGGCCCACGCAGTATCCGTGCAGGCAACAGGATGATTGCCTTCAATAGCTCAAACACACCTTCTACTGCGATACCCACGATCCGGAAGGGGAGCAACAGGATCCATACAAGCGGATAAAGCACCAGTACGATCAGAGCCAGCGGCCAGCAGAAGATAAGGAGAATGCACCACAGAAGAAAGGAAAGCATCGCAACACTCCCTTCTAATGATACGGCGCTTCGGAGCGGAAGGTTCTGGGATCATTGTGCTGGCGGTATCGCCCGCCGGTCCATTACCCGTGGGCTCCGCCTCCACCGGTCAATTCGCGCACTATGGAGCCCACGAACGCTTTTGCGTCACCGAACAACATCAGGTTATTGTCCAGGTAGTACAGCGGATTATCGATCCCTGCAAACCCTGGATTCATGCTGCGCTTGATCACCATCACCGTGCGTGCTTTGTCCACGTCGAGAATCGGCATGCCGTAGATTGGGCTGCTGGTGTCGCTGCGAGCGGCCGGATTGGTGACGTCGTTGGCGCCGATTACCAGCGCGACGTCGGTTTGGGGCAGATCGGCATTCACTTCCTCCATGTCCAGCAGCTTGTCGTAAGGAATGTCCGCCTCCGCAAGCAGCACATTCATATGTCCGGGCATGCGGCCGGCAACCGGATGGATCCCGAACTTTACGTCCACGCCTTTCTTGGTGAGCGCGTCATAAAGCTCGCGGACTTTGTGTTGCGCCTGGGCAACCGCCATGCCATAGCCGGGCACGATGACCACTTTGTTCGCCGCCGACAGAATGGCCGCGGCTTCTTCGGCGGTCGCGCTGCGGACGCTGCGCGCCTCGGCCTCGGCCCCGGCGGCGGATGCCTGCACCTGTCCGAACGCACCGAACAGCACGTTGGTGAACGAGCGGTTCATGGCTTTCGACATGTTGACCGACAGAATGAAGCCGGAGGCTCCGTCGAGCGCTCCTGCCACGATCAGCAACTTGCTGTTGAGCACGAAGCCCATGGCTGCCGCAGACAATCCGGCGTACGAATTCAACAACGAAATCACGGTCGGCATGTCGGCGCCACCGATGGGGATGATCAGCATTACCCCAAACACCAGCGCTATACCCACCATGAACGGATAGAGGTGCATCGCCGAGGGGTCATTGACAAGATAAACCGCGATGCCGACGGCGATGGCCAAAATGGCCAGGTTGACGAAATTCTGTCCCTTATAGGTGATGGGGCGTTGCGGCAGAATCTCCTGCAACTTACCCGCGGCCATCAAGCTGCCTGTCACCGTCAAACCACCCAGGATTACCTCCAGGGAGAGCACCGACATCGTGAAAGGCGCGATGTTGGGGGCGCGCAGGTAGAACTCAGCCGTGCCCACCAGGGTGACGCACAAAGCGCCAAAAGCATGGCTGAGCGCTGTTCGCTGGGGAACGGCCGTCATCTGCACGTTACCCAGGGGTACACCAATGATCGCGCCCAGTACCAGCGCGATGGCGATCCATTTGTAGTCAACGATGCCGTGGTACAGCAGCGTGCCGGCAATCGCCAGCACCATGCCGACCTCACCTGCCCAAACCCCGTGCCGCGCCGTCGCCGGCGAACTCAACCACTTCAGCGAGAGGATGAACAGCGCAGCGGCAATGATGTAGGTGACTTCAATGAGGTGCTGGGCGCCCGGAATCATGGTTTCTGCGTCCGGCTGGATTTGAACATTTTGAGCATGCGGTCGGTAATGATGAAGCCTCCCACGATGTTGCTGGTGGCGGCGACGATGGCAATCGTCCCCAGCACGGCGGCAAGCGTGCTCTTGTGCTCACCCGCCAGGATGATTGCGCCCACTACAGCAATCGCGTCCAGCGCGTTGGTCAGCGACATTAGGGGCGTGTGCAGCAGCGGCGAAACCCGGCGGATCACCTCAAAGCCGATGAACGCCGCCAGCATGAAAACGTAGAGGCTGTTGATGAGGTCTGCTTTGTTCATGAGATTGCCTTCGATTGCAACTCCAACACCGGCAGATTGTAGAACTCGCGCACCCGTGGGTTCACAATCTCGCCCCCCTGGGTTACCAGGGTACTGCGCGTGATTTCATCGTCCAGATTGATCTGGAGCTTGCCGTCCTTCGCCATGTGCAACAGGAAATTCGTTATGTTCTTGCTGTACATCTGGCTGGCGTGATAGGGAACCTCGCTGGCCAGGTTGATCAGGCCGAAAATCGTTACCCCATGCTCGACGGTTTTCTGCTCCGGCCGGGTCAATTCGCAGTTCCCTCCACGTTCTGCCGCCAGATCCACGATCACAGACCCCGGCACCATTGCAGACACCATTTCCTTGGTTACCAGCACCGGTGACCTTTTGCCGGGAACCACGGCAGTCGTAATCACTACATCGCTCTCCGCAACTACCTTCCCCAGCAGCTCGCGCTGGCGCTGATAGAACGATTCGTCCTGCGCCTTGGCGTAGCCTCCGGCATCCTGTGCGTCGGCCGCCTCAATGGGTAGCTCGACAAATCTTCCACCGAGGCTCTGCACCTGCTCCTTCACTGCCGGGCGTAAGTCGTAAGCCGAAACCACAGCGCCCAATCGACGGGCAGTTGCGATAGCTTGCAATCCTGCCACACCCGCACCAATTACTAGAACTCGCGAAGGCGTGATGGTGCCCGCAGCCGTAGTCAGCATGGGAAAAATGCGAGGAAGCGTGCCGGCCGCGAGCAGGACAGCTTTATAGCCGGCAATCGTGCTCATGGACGACAGTGCATCCATGTTTTGTGCACGTGTGATGCGAGGCATAAGTTCGACGGAGAATGCTGTCACGCCGGCAGCGGCAATTGCCTGAGCCGTATGAACATCGCCCAAAGGCCGCAGGAACCCAATCAGCACCTGCCCATTGCGAAACAACGACAGGTCCGCGGCGCCGGTTTTATCGTTGGAACCATAGCAGAGTACCTGCACAACGATGCCGGCTGTACGAAACAGCTCGGCGCGGCCCACAATGACCTTAGCGCCTTTGTTGACGTACTCCGCATCAGGATATCCGGCCTCCAGACCCGCGCCGGCTTCAATCACAACTTCCAAGCCAGCCTTTACGAGGCTGGGTACTACGGCAGGCACGAGCGATACTCGACGCTCTCCCGGAAAAATCTCCCGGGGAATACCAACAATCATTGGGCCTCCTTGCCTGTTACGCTACGGCGCCAACGTCCACGCCAGAACTCAGCATTCTAAATGGACTGGGGACAAAGTCCATCCCCGGCCGTCACCACGCTTGGTGATGTGCGGCACCGCAAGCCGAAAATGCTGGGACACGCCGCCATTTCGGCCCGCAGTATAATAAAGCTGTTTCCCACGTCTTAACTTGGATGTAGCCGCTTCTGAAAGCAAACCGCTGATCAGGAGAATCCCATGCCCGATGTCAAGATTACAGACAGCCTCTCTCTCACCGCCAACCTGAAACTCAACGATAGCGCTGCGCTGGCCAAAGCGGGACTGCAGGAGCTTCGCTCGCACACCGACCCCTTCATCGGCGAATTCGGCAAGCCGGTTGATCAGTCCGGATTCAAAGAAGCGACTTTCGGCGGCAAGTTCTCCTCTCCGGCGCAACTCATCGCGAATGCGACCAAGCTCACCATCAACGCCAACATCTGCGGGTCGTTGAAGACTTATCCTCCGGCAAATAAGAAACTGTTCGGCGACGATTTCACGCCAGAGGTCCCGATTGCGGCTGACGAGTATTGGATGTCCCTGGAAATCGACACCACTTTCGGCGGCAAGATTGCCTCCACGGTCGACGGCATCGGTATTGCTTTGGAGGGCTCCACCAGTTCCACGTTTACGACCTATACCCTGTTCAAGGGGCAGCTTCCAAGCCTGCAGGATGCCGTCGCCGCGACCCTGAATAACTACGCCGTGGACTACAGCGTCGCAATGCTTCGTAACCAACCGGTGGGCACGGTCAACGTAAGCGACCTTAGCGGGAGCGTCAAGTTTAGCGGATCCTATAGTGCACCTATCAGCGTCAACGCCCTGGCGTCGGCCAATCTTCCCTTCAAGCAGAGCTTCGCAATCAGCCCAGACGTCACGTTGAAACTGGCCGGCCAGATCACGCTCACGGGGCAGTTCGTCGTCCGCAGCCATCGGGTGAGCGCCAACGAACTAAGGTTGGGCGTTTACAAGAAAAGGGGCAGCAGTTTCAAGGTGAGTTTCACTGCGGGCGCCGGTCTCGCGGCCAACCTGGGCAGCAAGGATTTGATCTCCAACTTCTTCGGGGCGGTTTTCCAGCAGCCCGACCTCAGCAAGCTGGGTATCAGCGGCAAGAGTGCAGCCGGACTCAACGACGCTCTTAAGGATTGCGTGGACCACAGTCTCTCCCTGTCGCTGAACGCCACCTGCTCGGCCTCGACCACCGATGAAGCGGCGGTGACGTATTCCATCGATTTTTCCAGCGGTGACAATGCCCAAACGGATGCCGCACTGGCCTCCGCCCTTCACGGGGATTGGAGCGCCCTGGCTGCTTTGCCCAATGCGAAATCGCTGCGCGACATCACACGGGAAACCGAAAAGCGCGAAAGCAAGATTGTCATCAACCTGCTGGGGCTGTATAACGCGGAAACGCTGGACCAGTTTACGAAGAGTTGCACCATTCTGCACGATGCGGACGGTCAGGTGGTGGTGACGGACAAGGTTACCGCAAGCCACATCGCCATTGCTGCAGAGCCCTTCCGCGCCGATCCCGACAAACTGCGGTCGGCACTGTCAGAAGGTTTTCTCGCCACCCTGGCTTATGTCGCTGGCGGTGCGGCCGGCACGGCTCACATCGGAGACGTCAAGGCAACGCAAGCCTATTTCAGTTTCAAGGACGATGTTTCGCGACGCGACATGCGCCAGTACCTGATGCTGGGCGAGTTCCTGAAGCTGATCCCGCCGGGGTCGTGGGACTCCATCCTGGCTGCCAACACCGTCTTCGGCCACCTCAGGGTGGAGGCTAGTGCGGCGTACGACTCCGCCGCGGCGATGAAGCTTTTCTTCCGGGACCCCGGTCAGAGAGTAGCTCGGGAGCAGAGCGAGTTTGAGAGCATCGGCCGGCAAACGATGATCGCGCTCATCGATCCAAGCTCGCCTGCCGGCCCGGCGCGAATTCGTGTACTGCAAGATGACGCGCTTTGGGCTGCCATGGATGAGAAGGGAGCTGTGGCTGCGTTTGGCACCATCGAAGGGCTGAAGAACCTGACCACCAATGAATTGGGTGTCGTCGGTGGCGACTGGGCGGCTATCAGGTGGTGGGCCGGCGCCATGTCCGACGTCGCACCAAAGCTGAGCCTGGTTCTGGCGGCGCTCAAAGCTAGCACCGCAGCGGACCCTACAACCGACCGCAAGTTCATGAAGGCGCGACGGAACCTGGAAGCTGCCATCGGACAGGTGACCCGGGACTCCCAGGCCGCTTTCGCCGGGGGCTGGGGTATCGCAGTCATGCAAGCGGCCTCCCAGTTTTCCGGCCCGCTGACCATGGATATCAGCGCAGACGGCGGCATCAGCCAGCATTATCAGAGCGCCGTCGCTCTGGCCGCCGCTGCTGCGCATTGAGACGGGTCGGCATCGTCCGCTGAACCGTTGGCAGGTTTCGGCCGTTCAGCGTCGCTTTCAGTTTTTGCTTGACTGCACCGCGAATCTGTTGGATTCTTCCACTCCACAAGCCAATACAGTGTATTCGCCCCACGGACGCCACGTTGGCGCAAACATATGCCGTCTCTGGCCCAATTTGTACGCTTCGAAATCATGCTTCTGCTGCTTGGACTGGCAGCAGTAGTCCTTGCCCAACTGCTGGGCGGTGAAATCAATACCAAGGGCTTGCTGTACGGTTCGGACGGCCAAGGCAATCGGGGACTGAGTCCCGGCAGAGTCCAATTGCTGGTGTTGACGATCGCGGCTGCTGGACAATACCTGTCGCAAGTATTGACTAATCTGGGCAATCTCAATCAGAATTCGCTTCCGCCGATTAACAACGACTTGGTTGCCGGCCTGCTGGGGAGCAATGCTATCTACCTTACGGGCAAGTTCTACAGCACTTTTCTGCGCGACGTACTCGCGGCACGTAACGGGAGGGGAAAATGAGCAGCGTCACCACCATGAATGCGTTGACTGCCTTTGCCGGCTGGGTCCTCTGTATTTTTGTCCTGTTGCTGGGGGCGGCAGTTATCGTGCAGATCGCGCAAGGCAAAATCAACCTTTCCAAGCTGATCAGCGAAGCCAACGGTGATGCCAGCATGTCGCGGTTCCAGTTGCTGATATTCACCTTCGTCGTCGCTCTCAGCTTCTTTCTGGTGGTGGCGGCAAGCCAGAGACTGCCCGACATTCCGGGCAGCGTGCTGTCTCTGATCGGCATTAGCGCCAGCTCCTATCTCGTCAGCAAGGGAATCCAAACCAGCGCGGACACTCGCACCATCTCCATCTCACCCAGCATCGCCACCGTCGCTCCCGGACATACGCAGCAATTCAAGGTATCGGTTTCGATCGACTCCCAGAACAAGGTCGTATGGTCGATCCAGGCTGGCAGCGGGACGATAACCCAGGATGGGCTCTACACCGCACCAGGAACAGCAACGGACGTGGCCGCTAGTGGAGCAGGTGGGGCAGCCACAACCCCACGATCCTATGCAACGATCAAAGCCTCTAGCGTTGATGATCCCAGTCTCGTAGATTTGGCGGTCGTAACCCTGACCTAGTAAAGAAGCTGGCTCATGCCGAGAAAAAAGCTCACCACAGCGGCAACCATGATTCCCCTGGCGATCGGCCTAGCCAATTTCGCCGTATCTCCATCGGGCGGGGGAGGTGGTACGGGCGCGCAGAACACCGTGGCCATCTCCGGCGGGCCGGTTAATCCCGGCGCTCCGGGAGGCCCGGCAGGGAACGCCCCCACTCCCCTGCTGCAAAAGGGGCGTCCAGTCGACTGGTGGTTCGTCTTCAAGTTCAATTCCAAGGTCTTTCCCGGCTGTGGCGAGGGAGCTACCAGAGCTTGCCCGTTTGGGGGCGACGTGCAGCCCTACCAGAACTTCAGCCAGCAGTTTGTCTATGCCAGCAGCGAGTCTCCGACCTTGCAGCAGGGCAACGGGTGCGTCGGCGATACCATCAACGACCCCATCGGCGCTACTTTTGACGAGGTGTACAACGGCGGCTACCACTACGTGGTGTGGAACGACCAGTTTTACGACGATCCCGACATCGCCGGATGCAGCGAGTCCTGCGGCGCGCCCTGGGGCCACTCCAAGGGAATGGTTGCCTGGAATGACGCTGGCCAAGGGCTGGTGATGCAGGTCACCACACCCTCGTGGCCGGCATCGGGAAGTCAGGATTCTCCCCGCAAGAACGACGGCAACACTCTGGGCTGCGTCAAGGACAATGACGTCCAGGTCAGCCAGCATTTCTTCGCCTTGCGTTTGACCAAGGACGACCTGGTCAAGGTCTTGACGGCGCTGAGCAACGCCAGCGTCGTAACCGATCCCAAGAACGCGCAAATCGTCAGCAACGGAGGGCCAGCAGACGTCCAGCAATTGGTGGCTGGTCTCGGAGTGAAGTCCGCCAGCGCAGCCTTCTCCACCACAACTCTGTCCACCGGAGTGCAGCTCATCTCGAAGCCCTCCAAGCTGAAGGTGCCACCGTGGCAAATGGTGTCGGCCATTCTTGGCGGAGTTCCTCTGCGGACCGCCACTTGGTGGGCAACTCCGGAGATTTATTCCACCACAGCATCCACCAGCATCGGTTGTTGGAGCACTACGCTCGGCAAGCCCGGTGCTGTCGAGATCGCTACCACAGGTCACTGGTCGGGCATGGAGTTCGGGCTGCAGGGCGGCCTGGGCACGAACTTTAATCATGCCAAGCTTGGCGTTTCCACCTCGACGAACGATCATTACGCCATTTTCGGAGACATGAACCAGCAAGGCACGATCTCGGGCACGAACTGTGGCAGCAGCCAAAACGGCCGAGGCGGAACGTTCTACGTGGTCACGAATCAGCAGTTGGCGGACAGTCTGACGTCCCTGATCAGTGGCGGAACAGCTCCAACTCAAGCTCCGGAAAAGTAGTCACTCGCATCTCACGAAGCTTCACACATTGCCCTGTACCTGTTGACACGTTACCTTTCACGCAGGTGTCTGCTCGGTTACTGGCTAGCGAAGGTTGAGGGCTAACCTCTGGGCGGATGCCTGTAAGATATTGTTTGTAAACATCTTATCGGCATACGTGGCTGCGTTCTGCTACCACCAACGTGCCAAATCCAGCAACGTATGTGGCAAAAATACAACAACACAGGCTAGGATGAAGCTGTAATCTAAGTGGGCGCCCATTGTTCGCCCTGCTGCTTGGTGCACGAAAGAACAATTCGCAATCCCGCCGAATGCAGGGGCGTCGGACTTCACAGTGGCGCTCCCGTTCATCTGCGAATCCTGCCCGCTCCCCCGGGAACAGGTATCGTCTTCCGCCGCAGCGATCTCGACAGTTTCGAGGTCGAGGCCATCTGCCGCAACGTAGCCAAGGTCAGCTACGCCACCAGCTTGATGAAGAAAGGCGTCCTTATCTCCACCACCGAGCACCTGCTGTCGGCCTTCATCGGCATGGGCATCGACAACGCCATCGTGGAGCTGGACAACCTGGAGCTACCTATTCTCGATGGCAGCGCGCAGCCTTTCATCGACATGATTACCCAGGCCGGCCTCCGGCAGCAGCGGCGCAAGCGAGTGTACCTGAAGATCCTGCGTCCCTATGAGATGAGCGAGGGCGACAAGTCTATTGGCGTCTATCCCAGCGAACGCTACTCGGTCAGCTATGCCATTGACTTCCCACATCCACTCATCGGTAAAGAGCGGTTCCAGGTCGAGCTGTCCAATGGCAGCTACGTGGAGGAGATCGCCCCGGCGCGGACCTTTGGCTTCCTCCATCAACAGCGCGAGATGTTGAATATGGGTCTCATCCGCGGCGCTTCCCGGGAAAACTGCATCGTGCTCACCCGGGACGGCATCGACAATCCCCCGCTTCGCTACCCTGACGAGTTCGTGCGTCACAAGGTGCTGGATCTCATCGGGGACCTGGCGCTGTTCGGCAAGCGCATCCTCGGCTACGTCAAGGCGGACCGCGCCGGTCACGCCATGCACACCGCCATCGTTTCCCGTATCCTGCGCGACCCGACCTGTGCTGAAGAGGTCACCCTGGACGAACGCGCGGTGGCTGACTGGCCCGCTGAACCGCTCGCCGTCGCCGACTAAGCCGTTCAGCCCAGTTCTCGCTTTTCCGCGCTTCGCCATTCTCGTCTACGCAAACCATCCGCCACGGCTGTGATATTGTGAGCTCGAACACGCGTCCCTCAAGCATCTCATCTCGAGGGGGAGCCCGAGGACACGAGTCCAGGAGCACGAGGAGGAGGCCGAATGGCTTCGGACACCGTAATTCTCTTTGGCGCTGGCGCGACCAAAGCGTGCGGTGGTCCATTAACAAACGAGATTCTCGCGCAGGCATTCGAACCAACGATTCGCTGCGAGATTGAGCGCGAGTACTACATCGACTTGTTAGATCGGTTCCTGGTCGAGAACTTCCATGTGCCGAAACTGCCGGTCAATCGCACGGAATCGGACTACCCGGCTTTGCCGCTGCTCCTGAGCTTGGTGGACACAGCAATCGACCGCAATGAGCCAATGGGCGCTTCCTGGACAGTAGACCTGCTCAGACAAGTGCGTCGAGCGCTGCAGTATGTGGTGTTCGCTCTTCTCGAATACAAGCTACGCGGACTCAGCCATAATTACTACTCGGACCTTCTGGCAACGATCGATCCGCAGCGTGCAGCTCCGCCTACGGTCATCTCGCTTAACTACGACATCATTGTTGATAATGCGTTTGTTGAGCGCTACGACTTGTTGCCGGAGTACGGTTGTGATATCTCGACGGATCGGTACCAACTACAACCTCACAAAGGGAAGTTGCTAAAGATCCACGGCTCACTCAATTGGTCATACTGTCCAAACTGCGGTCGGCTGGACCTCGGGGTTTCCGAATCGGGGCGAACATATAAGATGCTGGAAGACCTGTATCAGGTTAACCCACTCGAGGCACGGTACTCGTGCCACGGATTTCCTTGTCCTGTTTGCTCGACCTTTGTCGAACCTGTACTGATTACGCCCACGCAGCTTAAGGACTATCGCAACCCTCACGTCACAAAAGTCTGGGGGCTGGCCGAGTGGGAGCTGCGCTCCGCCAAGCGTGCGATCATCGTTGGCTACAGCCTTCCCGACGACGATCTCGACGTGATTTATCTGCTTAAGCGCGGGCTCGGTCAACTTGCCGCCCGCTCGCCCGAGAACATCACTGTAGTGGAGAAAGTCACCGACGATGCCAGACCACTGGGTAAACATCCGGTGGGGCGGCGATACCGAGCAATCTTCGGCCCTGACATCGACTGGTGCACCGATGGCTTCGAGGGACTGATCGCCACAATGCAGGGAAAGCCCGCTCCCTCCTAGCATGACGGCACGTGTCGCCGGTCATGCCACCTAACAACCACCGCAGTCTCGCCATTTCCGCTACAAACTGTGTGTGGTGCTGAGGCAGCACAACCGGCTCATCGAACCAACTGCACTAAAGTCCTGAGACACGCTGGCAAGAACATACCCCGCCGCGGTGTTCCCACCACAGCGGGGTGCGTCCGCCCTATCGCGGCCGCTCTTCCTCCTTGCCCCTTGCTGGCGGCTGGTGGGCCGCGCTCTGCCGCGGCGGCTCTGCTTGCCGCTCCGGCGCCGGCCGTGGCGTCATGTTCGGCGCTGGGTGCGGCGCAGCATGCTGCTCGGGCGCAGCGGGACGAGGCGGATTGTTTGCCTGCCTCGCCTGCTGCTTCGGCTCAGGACGCGGCGCCGGAGCCGGACGTTGTGCCGTCTCCGGACGCGGGGCGTTGTGTACCTGAGGAGCTGGTTGCGGTGCTGGACGCTTGCCTTGCGCCGTGTTTGGATGCGGTGGCGGAGCTTCGTTCTCGCGCGGGCTCGTTTGGGGGCGCGCGTTTTCAGGATGCGGCTGGTGCGCCTCGTTCACGCGCGGATTCGGCGGCTGGTGCACGTTGTTGTTGGGGCGCGGTACGTTCTCCGGGGTCCGGGCCTGCTGATGGTTCTCTGGCGGACGCGGAACATTCTGCGGCGGGCGCGCCTGCGGGCTGTTCTGCTCCGGACGTGCCGCCGGCCGTGCATTGTTTACATTGGGATTCTCTGCCGGCCGGTTAGCCGGGGGCGAATTTGTGCGGACGGCTGCAGGAGCGTTCAAAGCGCCAGGCTTCGGCGTGGCGAACACCGCCGGACGCCCGTGGTTCACCGACGCCCATTGAGCTCGATCATTCTGCGCCGCATTCGCGTGTTGAACCTGCGCGGCTGTTGCCGCCATGTGCTGCTGCCGCTCGGCTGCCTGCTGCTCCGCGTTGGGCTGCGCCTGAACTCCGCCGGGGCCGCCGTTGTAACTGACGCGGTTCACCGTGACGTTGTTCACCACGGTGTTGTTGTAAACGTTATGAACATTGGTGACGTTTACGTTGTTGACGGCGCGGTTGTAGTAAAAGTCATGGCCGCGCCAGTAGCCACCGGCATAGCCAACTCCGGTATAGCCGAATCCGTAGTTAATGCCACCATAAAAGCCGACCACCGGGCCCCAATAGCCGGGATGCCAATAATAAAGACCGGTGGAGAAGGCCCAGTAGCCCGGGGTCCACAGGAAGCCGGGTTCAGGAGCCAGCACCCACGTGCCCGGTACCCAATAGTATCCGTCCGGTCCCCACGCCCAATATCCGGGAGTCCAGATGTAGCCGGGTCCCGGACAAGTCGGCTGTGCATACACCGGCAACACCGGGGGGCCAATTCGCACCGAGATAAGGACTTGCCCCCACGAGGCGGCTGCCGTGGCCAAAATCAAGAGAGTCAACAATACATAAGAACGAAATCGAGCCATATCATTCTCCTTATTTGCAATGCCATCCCGCGCTGGCACGGACCTGCCGGCGCATCGCGGGTTGACGACCACACAGAAAACCGCACATATGTTTGGATGGCTGCTTCGTTCGTATCGTGAGTTCGAAAAAAGATTTATCTCGGGCAACTCACCGGCGTGGCCAAATAACAGGGAAACATTCAGACATTCCCCGAGACGTAGAGACTAGGTTTCACCGCCGGCAGTTCTGGCCTGCTTGGCAGTGGTAGACTGCAGCCGTTCGGTGAAGTATTCATGAAGAAAATCACGGTCTCCAAAGAGGACTACCTGAAGGCGATTGCCGAGGCTGAAGCCGAGGGCCAAAACGTTATCGCGGCCACACTTGCTCATTGGCTGGCAGTGACCAGGCCGGCGGTGACCTTTGCCCTCAAGCGGCTCACCAAAGACGGCCTGGTGTCGGTCCAGCCCGACGGCCACATTCGTCTCACCTCACAAGGCAGGGAAATCGCCGAGCGCACCATCGTCCGCCACCACCTGATCGAACGCATGCTGTCGGAGATTTTCGGCATGCCGTGGTATGAAATTCACGACGAGGCAGAACGCCTGGAACACGCTGTATCGCCCACCTTCGAGAAGAAGTTGTTGGAGAAGCTGGGCCACAAGGATACCTGCCCGCACGGCAACGGGCTGTCACTGCGCAGCCCGGCCGAACGCCGCAAGCGCGGCTTGCGCCTGCTCACCGAAGCCGAGCCGGGCTCGAAGTACACCGTCGCCAGCGTTTACGAGCGCGACCGGCAGCTCCTGGAGTTCTTCGGCAAAGAAGGAATCCGTCCCGGTGTGCGTGTCAGTATGGAAGCCCGAAACTACGACGGCACGGTCTCCCTGGACGTCGAAAAGCGCAAGATTCGCCTTGGCGCCCCCGCGGCAGAGAAGATCTGGGTTGCGAAAGCGTAGACCCCGCGCCGCTACCTATATCCGACCAATCGTAGGACAGAAAGGCCTCGTCACACCGCCCTGGCCCGTTCGTCACAGATGCCGGCCTCAAGCCGGAATAAAATCGAGAACGTTGCCCAGGAGCACGGGCCTGCCCCCACGAATTCATGGCCTTGACTCGGAGGCGTCATGAAGATCACCAAACGGCTGCAACGGTTGTCCGGCTGCGTGCTCGCCGTCCTACTCTGTGGGAGTGGACTGGCGCAGACGGCGCCTACGGCTCCCATCGTCCTCGAGGGCGCCCCGATGGGAGCTGTGAAGTTCGAGCATGCCTCGCACCTCAAGGTCGCCGGTAGGTGCGCGGTTTGCCATCATCCTTCCCGGCCGCAGAAGCCGCTGAAGTCGCCGCAACAGGCATGCACAGACTGCCACACCAATCCGGCCACTCCGCCCGTCACCACCAAGTTGCAGGCGGCCTTCCACAATTCCACCGCCACCTCCGGGCTGTGCATCGATTGCCATAAGACTGAAGACGCCGGCGGCAGGGCTGCGCCGGTCAAGTGCGCCGACTGCCACAAGAAGAGCAACGGTTAGGCTGGATCTCATCTGGCTGGGTTTGCCATCATCCGTTTTTTGAAGGGGCGCGGCTTTACAGTTTGCTGAAAAGTCGGATGGGAAGCATTTTGTGTCAGGGCACGACTTCAGTCGTGCCGATGAGCTCTTTATTTTTGTTATCCCGAGCGGGCTTCAGCCCGCGAGGGATCCGCTATTCGGAATCTCCAGCAAACTGTTAGACGCACCATAAACGCCCACCCTGGAATTGTCATCACGAAGAAGCGCGAGGGAGTAATGCGACCGATCTTACTGAGGGATCTGCTTTTTATGCCCTGTTCTCTCCGCTGGAGTGGAGCTGCAGCGCGCCCCTCACAGACTTCCCCCAATCAATAGCTCAGTTTTCCACGCTGGCGAACTTCTTCTCTTCCGCGGCCAGGTGCAGGCGAATCATGCGAGTCAGATGGCTGCCTTCCTGCTTCAGCTCATGCACGGCATTCTCGAGGTCGCGGGAGTCGTGCAGGCGCGCCAGATGCTCCCGGAAACTCTCCAACCGCACCCGCATTTCGTTGTGCTGGCGCATCATCTCCCGGGCGAACGAGGCCAGCTCCGGCCCCATCTGCGCCATGGTTGCCAGCACAGTCGTCTCCTCGTGAGCGTAATGGGTGGGTAGCCACTCGCACAGCCACTTGCCGCTGGCCGTGGCCTGGTTGGCGGTCGCCAGGTCGGTAAAGATCTCCGCAAAACAGAACAGTTGGTCGAGGGCGGCATCGAGCTGGTCCAGTTGCGCGATCAGCTCCTCGTGCTCGCGGTGAATATTGAATCTTTCCAGATGGAAGGTAGGATCCAGGCTGGCCATCTCGCACCTCGCAGCAAGATGGTCGCTCCCAACCTCGCACCATGGCAGTGATGGCAGTCACGAGGCGGGGTGACATCACATCCGCATTCCGTCCCCTGCAGGGCGCTACCTCAGGGCGTGATCTCAAAGACGACTCCCAGGTTATTTCTTCCGCCCGCGTAGGTCGTGCCATAGAGATTGCCGTTGGCATCCATTATCAGGTTGCACCGGGGATTGCGGCCGTCGCCACCGTGGAAGTCGTGCAGCGTGGAGAGCGTCCACGTGCCGCCGGAGCGCGTTAACTTGAAGACATTGCCGTCTCCAAAGGCACCGCCGCTGTAAGTGGTTCCGTAGAGATTGCCGGCCTCATCGAGAAGCAGGCTGCTGGACGGCCCGAAGCCGAGCCCTCCTGCGACATACGCCAGTACCGACAAGGTCCAAGTTCCATTGGAGGGAGTTAGCTCAAAGACGGTGGCGCCATAAAATCCGCCGACCGTCGATCCGTAGAGGTTACCTGCACTGTCCATGATGAGGCCGCCCTCAGGTTCCTCTCCCGCAGCGCCGTCGGAATCGAAGGAATACAGGATGTTTTCTGTCCACCCGGAAGCGGAAAGCGTCAACTGGAAAACGGTGCCCGCGCAGCTCGCCCGGCAGCCGTTCAGATTGGTAGCGCCGTAAACATTCCCCGCGTGATCAACGATGACACCGGCCGAAGGATTTTCTCCGTCGATGCCATCATTGCGGAAGCCGTAGAGAATGCTCTCGGTCCAGCCGCCGTTGGACGGTGTCAGTTCGAACACGATACCGCCTGAATCTGGACCCCCGAAGTAGCTTGTGCCATATAGCTTTCCGGCCCCGTCAAAGACAAGTCCACCCGCGTCGATGAGATCGTAGCCGTCGCCCGGGCCCCCGAACGCATGAAGAATGCTCGCATTCCACGGCGCGAGGGCATTCTTGGGAGCGGTCGGCGGCGGCGCCAGCCGAAACACTGTGCCGTTACCGTTTCCGCCGTATTGCGTCGTGCCGTACAGCGCCCCATCCGGGCCGAGAATGACCCGGCCATACGGGTGGGCTCCATCCGGAACGTTTGCAAACTTATACAAAGGCGAAAACAGCCAACCCGACCCCGCGGGCGTCATGCGAAACACCGTGCCGCAGCCATTGGGGGAGCAACTCCCCTGCTGGAAGCCGCCATTAAAAGTCACACCATACAGCCTTCCGGCATGATCAATGCTCAGCCCGTCGGCCGGGTTCGCCCCCTCTGCCCCGCTGAAGTGATGAAGGATGGTGTATGTCTGCGCCGGCGCGATTGAAGGCGAGAGGAAGATCATCGCGCACAGAATGATCAGCAGGGTCGGGCCTTTGATCCGCAACTCCATGCCGAACATGGTAGCTTTTACTCGCTACTGACGGCTATGGCGCCGCTCGTCAATCATGGACATCGTTTCCGCGCGAACCAGAGAAGCCTCATCTCAAATCGAATAGCGATGCCAGTGGAATCTGTGGGGCCAGTTCGTTCGCACACTGCAGCAATCTCGCTCCGAGGGAAAAGCGAATGGCGAGAGGCGAAGGGCGGCTTTTCTACTTCTTCCCCTGCACCGCCGCCAGGCACTGTCCGTAGAGGTCGAGCAGATGGCGGGCGTAGTCCTCGGCCTTGCTAGCCGTGTCGCTGCTCTGAAAGCCGGCGCCGGCGGTGCTGGCCCTGCCGTAACCCGTGGTGACCGCGATGAATTTCATCAGGTCGAGCGCAATGTCCTCATCGCGCCGCGAACCTGCGTTGATGCTGATACCCTGTTCCACAACTCCGGTTCCCCCTCCTGCGCGCGGTACGCAAGCATCATAGCAAAAGCGCTTTTCGCGATTCGCCGATCGCTTTTCCCCATTCGCGATTCGGACCCCTTGGTGGAAGGCCCGGCCAGCCGACCCGCAAGGCATTTGTCCGAGTCGCCGACTATACGGCCAAGTGACTGCGAACTGCGGGTGGCAAGGCATCTCCCGGTACTAATGCAACGGGTAAGCGTCTCTTACACTTCTCACCATCTCTGCGCGGATGTTCATTATTTTCTCGGCTTAGCTGTCCCCCGCGCTTTTGCGCAACATGACGCCGCATCTGTAGACTTGTGGCGCGTTGAGAAAGAGCGGGTCGTCGATGGCAGTTTCGGACTCCCGTGTCGTGCGAACCTCGACAGCCTCCCTGCTCACCGGCCTGCTCATTGGTGGGGTGGGCGGCGCGTTCCGTCTGCTTCTCATCAAGGCGGATGATGTCCGTGACGAGATCGTGCTCTGGGCCCACACGTGGCCCTATGCCGGCTGGTTGCTGCCGATGGCGTTCGGCCTCGTAGGCGCCGCTGTGGCTCGCTGGCTGGTAGTCCGCTTCGCGCCCACCGCGGAGGGCAGCGGCGTGCAGCGTGTGGAAGCCGTTTTCAACGGCGAGGCGAAGCCCGCCCCGCATGGCATCGTGCTAGTGAAGTTCTTTGGTGGCCTGCTCGCCATGGGATCTGGCTTGGCTCTGGGCCGCGAGGGTCCCACGGTGCAAATGGGTGCGTCGTTGTCTTCCTTGATTTCGCGTTTCTTGGCGAAGGAGGAGAAGGACGCCAAGGTCGTCATGGCAGCTGGTGCTGGCGCGGGTCTAGCGGTCGCTTTCAACGCTCCCGTTGGCGGCTCAGTCTTTGTCTTCGAGGAACTGGCCTCGACGTTCACCCCATGGCTGCTTATGGGCACGCTCGCTGCAGCCACGTTTGCTGTGTGGACCATGCGGCTCTTTCTCGGAAATCATCTTGATTTCGTGGTCCGCCAAGTCAGTCTGACTGCCGCGTGGAATGTCTGGCCATTTCTTGTTCTCGGTGCGATGCTCGGCACCGTCGGCGCGCTCTATAACTCAACCATTATTGCCTTGCTTCGCGCTTGCGACCGCTTTATCCGAATATCCACCATACAGCGCGCGGCTCTCATAGGGGCCAGCATTGGGCTTATTGCATGGTTTGCACCAGCGATGGTGGGCGGAGGCGACAATCTGACCCAAGCTGTGCTCTCCGATCACTACGCCATCACAGCACTGGCGGGAATATTTGTACTGCGCTTTTTCGTCGGTCCCTGGTCTTACGCCGCTGGCGTGCCCGGAGGCCTGTTCGCTCCCATGCTGCTACTCGGGGCCTCCTTCGGGGGCCTCTTTGGCCACGTGCTGAATTACTTCCTGCCCTCACTGGGCATCAGCTCCGTCGCGTGTGCCGTAGTGGGTATGGCAACGCTTTTTACGGCGTGCGTGCGCGCTCCGCTTACGGGCATCGTCTTGACGGTGGAGATGACGGGTCGGGGCGATCTCACTCTCGCCCTGTTGGGCGCTTCGCTCTTCGCCATGGTGGCAACCATATTGTTGGACAGCGAACCCATCTATGAGACCTTGAAACGCCGCATGATCGAGCAACAGCGGACCGAGGCGGAGAAGGCTATCGGGCATCGGGCGATGACCTCCCGTGAATAGGCCTCACGGGACGCGCGATCCAACGGACGCGCGTCACTTCAGACTTGAGCGATACCGGTAAAGAGGGTCGAGTCACCTATGAAACATGTTGTGATTGTCGGCGGTGGCTTTGCCGGGCTGAACTGTGCCCGCAAGCTGGCATTGCGTCCGGACATCCGCGTTACCTTGATTGACAAGAACAATTATCAGCAGTTCCAGCCTTTGCTCTATCAGGTTGCGACGGCCGAACTCTCTGCAACCAATGCTGCATTCAGTTTGCGGTCGGTGCTGAGAGGGCATACCAATGTCGATATAAAGCTTGGCGAAGCGGTCTCCGTCGATCTCGGATCTCGAACGGTCACTATCGCCGAAGGGCAAAAGTACCGGGGTGACTTTCTGGTCCTTGCCGCGGGATCACAGGCAAATTTCTTTGCTACACCTGGGGCCTCCCAGCACGCATATCCTCTCTACTCGATTCATGATGCCGAGTTGCTACGATCGCGAATTCTCGCAGTCATCGAGAATGCCGACCGTGACCCTTCGGTCCTGGCTAAAGGAGCCCTTAACTTTGTCATTGTGGGGGCAGGTCCGACCGGCACTGAAATGGCTGGAGCACTGGCGGCCATAATACGGGCAGGGGCAAAGACATTCGGTGACCAAGTGGCAAGCCAGGCCCGCATTTTCCTGGTGGATAGAGGGCATGCCGTGCTCGGTGCTTTTTCGGAGAAGGCTCAAGCATACGCCGCCAAAATCCTTCATCAACGGAAAGTGACTTTGCAGCTTGGAACCAGTGTGAAAGAGGTCGGCGATGGATATGTCCTGCTGGCTGACGGAACTAGAATCCTGACTCACACAGTGATCTGGGCGGGAGGGCTAAAAGCGTCGGCATTGTCGGAAAGCATGGGTATTAAAACCGGACAGGGCGGACGGCTCGATGTTCAACCCGACCTTACGGTGAAGGGATTTCATGGGGTCTACGCGCTGGGAGACTTCGCTAATATCACCGGCAAAGACGGCAAGCCGTTGCCGCAACTTGGATCGGTCGCGGAACAGTCGGGTAAGTGGTGCGCGAAAAACATCGAGGCTGATCTTGCGGGCGAAACTCGACGACCGTTTCACTACCTCGACAAGGGCATCATGGCGATGATTGGGCGTGATGCGGCCGTCGCCGAGGTCGGCGAGCATCGGCACGAACTTCAAGGCGCTATAGCATTCGCAGCATGGGTTGGTGTACACGCGGCATTGTTGACGACCACCCGGGCCAAAGTTGAAGCGTTTATCGAATGGGCATGGGACTACTTTGGCCATGTGCACGGCGATGAAATTCTAGACCGACCCGACCAAGCCAATATCAATTGGAACGAGGACGAACCGCCTGAAATAGTGCAGAGCCCGAAGGGCTAGGGGCTAAAACCATAGTGCACCAAGGCATGCGGTTCCCGATCACTGAAACAATCGCCGAAGATCAAACGCAATTTGCATCTAGCGGAAAGCAAGGTGACATCGGGAATTGGCATTGAAGGAGGTCCTTTCGATGTCGATTGTCCCACCGGCATGGCAAAAGAAACAGTAGCGAAAGGCGAAGAGCGAACCGCGGCCTTCTCACACCTCCAGCGCCACGTGGCAGACCCGTCCGACGATGCAATCGGAGTAGCGCCGCGTGCGGTTGAGGCGCGCCGTCTCCACCGCCGCCTCCGGATTACGAGGCCGCAGCACCAGATGGTCGCCAGCCAGCGACACATAGCCCACAGCCCAGCGGGCCTCCAGACGCACCGCGTAAAGGTTGGGCTGGCGAGGACGGTAGGGATCGAGGGAGGTGTAGTGACGGTCGATCAGCAGCATGGCCCCCGCCGCGCCGCGCGGAAACATCGCTTTCGCCGACTTGCGATCGAGCTGGATGGTCACGAAGCGCAGCCAGTCGCTACGCCCGCAGATATCATTGGCCTTCAACCGGCGCAGGAACGTCTTGCGGAAGCTCACCGCGCCCCCGATCTGCTCCGGAGTGAAGCGCGGCAACCGGGCCGCGTGCTCCAGCGAGACTGTGGCCACGCTTTCCAGCCCGGCATTCGCGGCCGGGGGCCGCCTTTGGAGGTCGCCCGCCTCCACCAGGTCCAGCACTTCGATTTGCAGGGTGGCAAGCAGCCGGTCCATGGATTCCAGGCTCAGACCGCGGCGGGCATTGAGGAAGTTGGAAAGGTGGCCCTGCTGGAAACCGGCCTGGCGGGACAATGCGAGTCCGGTGAGTTCGCCCCGGCTGATCCGACCCCGGATGTGCGCGCGTAGCCGGTCCTGCAAGTCTCGCAGTCTCATCGCGATGGTATTCCTAAAAGCTATACATGTACTTTCGTAATATTCCTAGAGCAATATTTTTGTTGACTCCCCTGATTCCGCCGTGCCACAGTCGAATCCAGAAGCAGGTTCTGTGGTTCTGGCCGAGGTGAATGGAGTATGCATGAGACAGAACCGAACATGGAGGATAAAACCTTTGCCGAGTTTCGGCGCAAGGCCCGCGATTCCGAGCTGCTTTCCGCTGCCACCGAAAAGCTGCTCCGCAGTCTGCGCTTCTCGGGAAACCTCAACGTCGTGGTGAGGAACGGATGCGTTTTGAAATCCGGGTATAAAGAGGATCACTTGAACCGCCGGCTGCAAAGGCGGTTCATTTCCTCAGGCCCGGGGCAGGCGCGCGGCGGGAATCTCTGGCCCTCGCACTCATAACGTTCGCCGTTTTGCGTGCGCTGCCGGCATCCGGTCTTGATCGGAACTAAATAACACCAGCAGGCAACCGTAACTGAAACGAGCCCTGCGCACAGGTCTTCGACCTGTCGCCGGGCTTTGTCTTTTACCGGCCTCAGTCTCAGGAGAAGAGAAATGCAAGCCACTCGTTATGAACTGAAATACTGTGAACGCTGCGGCTCACTGCGCTTACGCCGCACCGCCTCGGCGGAAACCTACTGTCCGTCCTGTGAACAGACCTTGTTTCGCGCGCCCCTGCCCGGTGCGGCGCGGCAGTCGAAGCTCTTGCCGCAACCTTCGCGCCTCTCTCGCGCCACGCCCCCGCTCCCGGCCAGCCGGCCATCCTTGTCTTGCGGAGGTCTGCAATGAACGCCGCTTCCTTTTTCATCCCCAAACCCAAGTTGCCCGTCTTCCAGGGGAAATACGCCGGCGATGAGGAACCATTCGAGATCGACCCACGGCCGGAAATGCTGTGTTTCCGCGGCCAGACCCTGGCCATCATGCGCCACTTCTTCGAACTCTCCTCGCAGGTGGGACGGCTGCCGTCCCTGCTGGGACGGGAATTCTTTCGCGCCAAAGTGTCGCATCATGCCATCCCCAGCTTCGAAGAGCAGGCGGTCTTCGTGCGCGATGTCGAGCTCTGCCTGGAGCGGCTGAGCGACGACCACGCCGAGATGATCCAGCTCATCGGGCTCTACGACTTCTCGCGCGAGGAGATTGCTGCCATGCTGCGCTGCTCACGCACCTGGGTAGCTTGCCGGGTCGCCAAGGCGCTGGATTCGCTCAGCGAGATCTTCCTCGGGGCGGGCATCCTGCGAGAGAGCCATCCTGACCGCCGGCAGCGCCAGGTGACCGACCGGTCGATCCCGGCCGACGTCGTAGCCGGGGACTGGAAGAAGCCATGCGCCTCGGTGGAATCCATCGCCGAAGATGAGGCTGAAACCCAGACGCCTTCACCGGAATTACAGGTGGGTTGACGAGCCCTCATGACTGTAGACCGTCGGCATACGCGAGGCCGACTCGTGACCTTAATAAGGAGGACTGGGCCCAGTCTCATTCGCCTGCTCCAGCAACTCCTTGCGCCTCAACATTTTGACTCTAACTCCCACGGCTGCAAGATTTTGGCGGGAAGCGCTCGAATCGCCCCCGTGTTTTCAAGATTTTGCGGATTACATGGGGAGGGGGGGAGTGGCCAGTGGTCATTAAGTAGTCAGGAGCCAGGGCCAGTGGCCAGTTTGCCAATTGCCAATTGCCAATTGCCAA
>Ga0335085_10002718_pt1 | contig 32357 bp, 28 predicted proteins | sample Lox_Sample_45_FD_206712 | JGI IMG/M metagenome (GOLD analysis project Ga0335085, IMG submission 206712) | Soil microbial communities from Loxahatchee National Wildlife Refuge, Florida, United States - Lox_Sample_4.5 | ecosystem: Environmental > Terrestrial > Soil > Wetlands | place: USA... | reverse complement strand
ATGTCAGAAAACTGACATACTCTGAGGAGGCATGAATCATGGCCGTCACCGGACCTGACTTCATTTCACTGCAGGTACGCGACCTGGAGCGTTCCGCCGCTTTCTATGAGCGGTACCTGGGGCTGAAGCGCTCCGCCGCGGGACCGCCGCATGCCGTCGTGTTCGACACCAAGCCGATCGCGTTCGCCGTCCGCGACGTCGTCGCGGGCACCGACCTGGACGCGATCGCGCAGCCGGGCCAGGGAATGGCGCTGTGGCTGCACGCCCCCGACGCGCAGCACATCCACGACGCCCTCGCCGCCGCCGGCACCACGATCGTCTCGGCGCCCGTCGGCGGGCCGTTCGGCCGCACTTTCACGTTCGCCGACCCCGACGGCTACCAGGTGACCCTCCACGACCGCGGCTGAGCCAGGCGTAGGCACCGTAGCGCCCAGGCACCACGGTGGGCCTAGGCCGGGGCGGGCCGCCCCGGGGCCTTCGGCGCGGATTCGCGCTACGTCCGGTTGCCCAGGAAGGTCGCCATGGAGTCGTCGAGTTCTGTCCACCACGGGGTGTGGTGGACCGGCGCGATGGTCCCGGTGCACGGTGAGGAGAACGACTTGTCCCGGTACCCGGTGATGCTGGCCGTCTTGTCGTGCTCCCACTCCTTGAAGTGCGCGCGGGTCAGGTCGATGTCGTAGCTGGGGTAGTCGACCTCCTTGTGGAGGTCCGCCACGTAGGCGGCCTGGAAGTCGATCTCGTCGAACGGCCCCGCGCACTCGGCCAGCCGGTCGCGCCAGCGCGCGATGTCGGCCGCCATCTCCTCGGGCGCGGGCAGTGAGATCCGGCCGAGTACGTAGTCCCGCGCGTACCACGCCTGCGTATCGAACATCGTGAACGTGTAGTACTGGTCCTGCATCCCGAGGTACATGAGGTCGGGGTTGCCGAGCCAGAAGACGCCCTTGTAGAGGTTGCCGGGGTACAGCACGTTCGGGGTGCGCAGCCGCAGTTCGTCGGCGATGAACCTGAACGAGTGCTGGTACCCGGTGCACAGCACGATGGCGTCCACCTCACGCGTCGTCCCGTCGGCGAAGTGCGCGGTGCTGCCGTCGACCTTGGCAAGCAGCGGCACCTCGTCGATGCCCGCCGGCCATGGGAAGCCCATCGGGTGGGTCCGGTAGGACACGGTCACGGACTGGGCGCCGTACTTCTTGGTCTGCAGCGCGATGTCCTCCGCGGAGTAGCTGCTGCCGATGACCAGCAGTCGCTTGCCGGCGAATTCCTGGGCGTCCCGGAAGTCATGGGAGTGCATGATGCGGCCCGGGAACTGGTCGAACCCCTCGAACGACGGCATGTTCGGCGTGGAGAAGTGCCCGGTCGCGACGATGACCTTGTCGAACTCCTCGGTCCTGGTCCGGCCGTCGTCCCTGGTCTGCACGGTTACTGCGAACTTCCTGGCCTGCTCGTCGTAGCTGATCCAGCGGACGGCGGTATTGAACTGAATGAACCGGCGCACGTTGTTCTTCTTGGCCCGCCCGGCGATGTAGTCGTACAGCACCTCGCGCGGCGGGAACGACGGGATCGGCTGCCCGAAGTGCTCATCGAAGGTGTAGTCGGCGAACTCGAGGCACTCCTTGGGCCCGTTGGACCACAGGTAGCGGTACATGCTCCCGTGTACCGGGTCGCCATGCTCGTCGAGCCCGGTGCGCCAGGTGTAGTTCCACAGTCCGCCCCAGTCGCTCTGCTGCTCGAAACACGTGATCTCGGGTACCTCAGCCCCGCCTCGGCGAGCTTCCTCGAAGGCGTCCAGCTGTGCCAGACCGCATGGTCCAGCGCCAATCACGGCGATCTGTGATGCCATCTCAATCCTCCTGAGCCCACGCCCTCTTGGCCATACCTGAGCACTATATGAGCGGTGAACCAGGTAACGCGCGGAACCCGGATGATCAGCACGTCCAGGGCCATAGCCCGCTCGGCGGGCCAGGGCCGCGAGGCACGCGCCGGCGGGGGCCGCAGCACGCTGACCCGTTCGGGATCATGCCCGTCCTGGATACCGAACGGGCTGGCTTTCACGCCCTGCGCCGGCGACAAGGGGCAGGTCCGGCGGACGCTCCACTCGGTCAGTGAGCCGCGGGGTCGGAGTTTCGGAGTTGCTGATGCTGAGGATGTAGGACAATTCCGGCGCGGCCGGGTAATAATTGACGCACGTGTAATGGTCTTGAAGTGGACCAAACCTTACAACCTCTTATCACGGATGCCGCCAAGTCCACCAGACTAATCCGGATGAGAACAATCATGGCTAACGGGCTATTGATCGCCGACCGGACTGCCTCTTACACTCAGCCCTTGGTCTGTAGCAGTGGACTACGGATACCGACGGGATGTCGCATGCTTCTGGGACGAGGACAGGTCGACGTATCCGCCGGAGACGAGATCAAGACGATATGAGGAATTAACCCGGGTGCAACAGGCCCGTCTATCTGAAGATGCGCGCTCCGACCGATTACTCGAAATAAGGGAGAACTGTCCGTGGCTACTGTGGCCATTGAGGAGCGTGAGCTCCTCAAGTCACTGCGATGGTGGGACGGGTTCGTCGTCGCCCTCGCCAACCCCGGCTTCCTGATCGGCTCGCTGGGCTTCTCCATCGGGTCCCTCGGCGGCTGGGGGGCGATGCTGCTCTGGGGCATATCGATGTTCCTCGGCACGCTGCAGAACTGGATCTACGCGGAGACCGCGACGATGTTCCCGAACAAGACCGGGGGCATCGCCCTGTACGCGAACGAGGGGTGGCGCCGCTACTTCACGCTGGTCGGTCCGGTGGCCACGTTCGGCTACTGGTTCGCCTGGTCGACGGTGCTGTCCATCTTCGGCATCGTGGTCGGGAGCCTGATCCAGACGCAGTGGTTCTCCCATTCGACCTGGACCGTCTGGGACGGTTCGGTGCACCTGACCCTGGCCCACTTCATCGGCATCGGGGCGATCCTGCTCGTCTGGGTCGCTAACATGCGCGGGGTCAGGCCCACGATGTGGATGGGCTACATCACCGGCGCGCTGCTGATGGTGCCGCTGTTCGTGTTCATCGTCGTCCCCTACTTCACCGGGGACTGGTCGTCGAGCAACATGCACCTCACCATCACCGGGCCCTGGGGCGGGTGGCAGCTCGCGCTGGTATGGCTCTACGTCATGGGCTGGTCGGCGTACGGCGTGGAGACCTGCGCGACCTTCGCGCCCGAGTACAAGGACTCGGTGCGGGACACCAACCTCGCGCTGAAGACCTCGGCCCTGTTCTCGCTCGTGGTCTACCTGCTCCTCCCGCTCGGCGTCACCGGGACGATCGGCGCCAACGCAGCGGCCGCGAACCCGACCGGGTTCTACGTCGCCGCGTTCGAGAAGATCGCCGGAAACAGCGTCTCCGGCGTGATGGTCATCCTGCTCTGCGCGAGCCTGATCTTGTCGATGAACACGGCGACCGCCGACGGGTCCCGCGCGCTGTACGGGATCGCCAAGGACGGGATGACGATCAGGCAGCTCCACTTCCTCAGCAAGCACCACATCCCGTCCCGGGCGATGACGCTTGACATGCTGCTGAACGTCTTGCTGATCCTGTTCGTCGGCAGCACGCTCTCGATCCTGGTGGCGGGCAATCTCGGCTACATCGCCGCGCACTTCTTCGCCCTGACCGGCTTCCTCCTGCTCAGGAAGGACCGGCCCAACTGGCCGCGGCCGATCAGGCTGTCGGCGATCTGGCTGCCGATCGCGGGCCTGCTCGCCTGCGCCAACCTGGTCTTCATCATCGTCGGGAACATGTACCCGCAGCTCACCGGCTACGGCGACCTGAAGACGACGTTGATCGGGGTCGGCGTGCTCGCGCTCTCGATCGTCGCCTACCTGTACCGCAAGCTGGTACAGGACAAGCAGCCCTTCCGCTGGCGTGAGGACACGCCGCAGAGTCAGGCCGAGCCTGGGCGGGACTGGTTCTCCCCCCAGCACAGATAGCCAGGAGAGGCGCACGGCGTCATGCATGAGCAGCAGCCGGGAGGCCCCCGGCACCGGGCTCCTCCGGTCCAGGGCCTGAGCGGCACGGGGCTGGTGGCTGACGACCTGTACCTGCTCGGGCACGATGAGGGCAGCGGCAAGTCCCAGCTGCAGCCGTTCGCGCTGGGCACCGGCCTGGCCGGGGGGCTGCTGGCCGAGCTGATGCTGGTCAGCTGGATCGGCCTGCGGCAGCAGGACCGGGCGGTCATGATCACCAGGGAGGCGCCCCATGATGCGGCGCGGCGGCATGCGCTGTTCAAGCGGATAACCGAGCAGCCGGAACCTCAGCCGGTGGGGTCCTGGCTACGGGTCCTGGCGCAGGGTGCGGAACAGGACGTGGCCGTGCGGCTGGAGGAGGCAGGGTACCTGGAGCACGTCCGCGGCCGGGTGCCCTGGAGCCAGGGGCGCTGGGTTCCGGTCAACCGGGACTGGGCGTTCGCGCCGGTCCTGCGGGCCCGGGCCGCCCTGGACCCCACCCGGCCGCTCACCGCCTACTCCGCCACCCTGGCCGGCCTGACGCTTGCCTGCGGTCTTGGCTTCAAGCTGAGCGAGTACCAGACGCCGACCAGCCGACCCGCTCCAGACGCCGTCGCCCAACTCGGCCCGGCCCTCCAGATCCTGATCGCCCAGACCGAGACCATCATCGAAAGCGCCGCCCTGTCTTACCGCACCAGGTAAGCAACCGCGGCCGGGCCGGCCGGGTCGGCCGCCGGGCCCCTCTTCGCCGGCATCGGCGCTCCACACGAGGCAGTCCGTCTTCTCGCGCACCGCGCGCCGGGCCCGCCGGAAGAAGCGCTCGCTCAGCCGCCCAGGCTCTGGCCCGAGCACGAGCAGCCCGGGACGGCGCTCGCTCGCGAGCTGGATCAGCGCCGCTACCGGACGCGGGCTCCGCACGAGGAGGCGCTCGACCCGTACCCCGAGCCGGTGGGCCCGCTCCGCCGGGGCGCGCAGCGCCGCCGCCACCTCGGGCGGATAGTCGAGGTGGTCGTGTCCGAGGCACACCGACATCGGGAGCGGCGGCAACTCGACCAGGTTCGCCACGATGAGCGGTTGCCCGGCCTCGACCGCGGAGCCGACCGCCAGCTCGCACGCCGCCGGGTGGAACGGGACGCCGAAGAACGTGACCAGCAGCACCGGCCGGGCGGCGGCGTCCGGACCGGCACCTGCCAGGCGCGGACTACGGGCCGACGCGGTCCTCATGTCACTCCGGGTCCAGCTGCCAGCTCGGAAGAGCGCGCGCCCGCCGCCTGACCATCCGCCGCCATCGTGGCATGTACAGCAGGAACCAGCCCGCCATGACGATCGGCATCAGCAGCAGCAGCCGCTGCGAGACCAGGAACGCGAGCAGGGCGAAGGTGGCGCCGAGAGCCAGGGCCGCGCCGATGGCCACCAGCCGGTACCGGCGCATCTCGCGCATGATTCCCCAGTACTCGGCGGCCGGGATCTTATTCGTGTCCCATCGGCGACCGCAGCCTTCGCAGGTCCAGCGCTCACCGTAAGTTAGGAGCCGGACCGCCTCGCAGTCGCATGTCACGGTCATGCGGGCACCCTTCACCGGCCAAGTGTACGGCGAGCAGACCTCATCCCGCAGCCCGGCGATGCGGGTGCCGAAATTTCATCCGTGCAGTCGAGGAGCGTGACCCTAGCTGCCCCCAGCGGCTCGGCATCGTCGCCGACCCGGGCGCCGGTCCCTCCCGCATTGGCGGCCGGAGTTTATGCACAGGGGACAATGTTTCACTGTATGGGCCGTTTCTGCCGCGCGGGTAGGCCGCTCACCGGCCGGGTACTAATCTGGAAGCTACCCACAGGAAACATATGTCAACGTGCCGGGATCGCCCGGGGTCCCGGCAGGCCCCGGACCTCCGGCAAGAGGAGCAGCGTGGTTTCGCCTATCGCAGACCTGGCCGAGCTCTCCCAGGCTCGGCCGGTCCCGGAGATGGGCAACCGCGGCGCCGGCCTGGAAGAGGCGCTGGGAGCCGCGATCGCCGCCCGGGTCAGGGAGTTCCGCCTGCAGCTGGGCTGGACCGTGGGGCAGCTCGCCGCCGAGAGCGGGCTGTCCAAGGGCATGCTGTCGAAGATCGAGAACGCCCAGGCGTCGCCCAGCCTGGCCACCCTCGCCCGGCTGTCCGAGGCGCTCCAGGTCCCGGTGACCGCGTTCTTCCGCGGGCTGAACGAAGAGCAGGACGTCATGTTCGTCAAGGCCGGCCGGGGGCTCGACATCGAGCACAAGGGCTCGGGGGCCGGTCATCGCTACGAGTCGCTCGGCATCATGCGCGCGCCGAGCAACACCCTGGAGCCGCTACGGGTCACCCTGACCGAGCGGAGCAACACCTTCCCGCTCTACCAGCACGCCGGCACCGAGCTGATCTACATGCTGTCGGGGCGCATGGAGTACGGCTACGGCAGTTCCCGCTACCTGCTGGAGTCGGGCGACGTGCTGCAGTTCATCGGCGGCGTCCCGCACGGGCCCGCGGCCCTGGTGGAACTGCCGATCCAGTTCCTGTCGATCAAGTCGATCATCTCCTCGGCCTGACCTCGCGGACTGTTTCCTTAAAGTGAACAAAGTCTCATGACTATCCGGACACCGGATCCCGCGGCGCCCTTCTTCGATGTCGCCGATCCGGCCTTCTCCGTCTCCTCAGCCGAGGTCCGGCGGGCGCGGGAGGCCAGCTGGTACGCGCGGACCAGCTACGGCCTGGCGGTGCTGCGCTATGACCAGGTGTCCCGGCTGATCAGGCACCCCGCCCTGCGCCAGGGCAGCCGGCGGTGGCCCGCTCACCACGGCATCACCTCCGGGCCCTTCGCGGACTGGTGGGCCAGCTGGGTCCTCAACCTGGAGGGCGAGGCGCACCAGAGAATGCGCCGGCTGCTCAGCCCGGCCTTCTCTCGCCGGATCGTCGAGGCCCTGCGGCCGCGGTTCGGCGAGCTGGCCGGGGAGCTGGCGGACTCGTTCGCCGGGGCGGGAGACCGGCTCCGGCCTCCGGCCGTCGCGGGCCGGTGCGAGTTCATGGCCGACTTCGCCGAGCCCTACGCGGCCCGGGTCATCGCGATCATGCTCGGCATCGCCGAGGATGAATGGCCCGCGATCGCGGCCGAGTCGGCGACGCTCGGACTGGCTATGGGCGTCCGGATCCGCGAGCACCTGCCCCGGATCGAAGCGGCGCTCGCCGCGCTCTACGAGTACGCCGACACGGTGATCGCCGCGCGGCGCCGTGAACCCCTCAGCCCGCGTGACGACCTGGTGACCGGCCTGCTGAAGTCCCGGTCGCAGATGGGAGAGGGCGGCCTGACCGCGGCCGAGTTGCGCGACGCGCTCGTGCTGCTGATCTTCGGCGGCTTCGACACCACCAGGAACCAGCTCGGCCTGGCCATGCAGGTCTTCCTGGAGCACCCTGGCCAGTGGCGGCTGCTCGGCGAGCGTCCCGAGCTCGGGGCCGCCGCGGTCGAGGAGGTCATGCGGGTCCGGCCGACGACGACGTGGGTCACCAGGGAGGCCCTGGCCGACTTCACCTTCGACGGCCTGGACATCGAGGCCGGGACCACGATCCACCTGTTCTGCGCATCGGCGGGCACCGATGGCGGGCCGGCGGGCGGCGGGGAATTCGACATCACCGCGACCGGGCGGCCGCCGCACTTCGGCTTCGGCGGGGGAATCCACTACTGCCTCGGGCACTACGTGGCGCGGGCCGACATGGCCACGGCGCTGACCGTGCTGGCGGGCAGGCTGCGGGATCCGCGTCCCGCGGGGGAGGCAAGCTGGCTTCCCGACAGCGGGAACACCGGCCCCGTTCGGCTCCCTATCGCCTTCATAAGCCCGCCACCTGCGGTCACTGATGAGCGGTTTCACCGAGATGAACAGGATTGAACACCAGGGTTACTCGGGATGGAGCTGCCACGAGGTCAGGCTCCTGGCCCGCTGCCTGACCCGGCGCCGCCACCTGGGCATGTAGAACAGGTACCAGAAGCTCATCATGACCGGCAGGAGCAGCAGGATCCGGAAACCGAGCACGACCGACAGGGCCACGATCGGGACGACGATGCCCAGCGCGGTGGTCAGCACGTTGATCCGCATCCGGCGCATGTCGCGCATGATCGCCCAGTACTCCGCGGCCGGGATCTGGCCCGTGTTCCAGCGACGATGGCAGGTGGGGCATTCCCAGCGCACATCGTACGGAACGTATCCGATCCCCCCGCAGTCACAGCGGATGGTGATCAGGGCACCGCGCACGCTGGCATCGTAGCTCTTCGCGGCGGGCCGGGACAGATCCCCGGCGGGCCGGGATGCCGGAGGCACGGAGGCAGCGCGCGGTAGCCGGGTAGATACGCAGGTGCGATCCATATAGACACGACCGACCGTTCGATGCTACACAGAGTTTACCTGTGGTGGACGGAGGCGCCCCCTGATGGCTGAGGCTCTCGTAGAAGAACGCCACCTGCTCAAGTCGCTTCGCTGGTGGGACGGGTTCGTCATCGCCCTGTGCAACCCGGGCTTCCTGATCGCGTCTCTCGGCTTCTCGATGGGCGCGCTTGGCACCTGGGGGGCGGTGACGCTCTGGGCCATCTCGGCCGGGATCGGCATGCTCCAGGCCTGGATCTACGCCGAGACCGCGTCCATGTTCCCGGACAAGCCCGGCGGCATCTCGCTGTACGCGCACGAGGGCTGGCGCGGGCGGTTCTCGCTGGTCGGCCCCATCGGGGCGTACGGCTACTGGATCGGCTGGTCGGTGGTCCTGTCGATCTTCGGCGTGCTGATCGGCACGCTCATCCAGGCGCAATGGTTCCCGAACAGCACCTGGTCGTGGTACGACGGCGTGGTTCACATAGGCCTGCCCCAGGTCATCGCGCTCGCCTGCATCGTCGCGGTCTGGGCGCTGAACGTCTTCGGGATCCGCCCGGCCGTGTGGTTCTCCTATGCCGCCGGGGCCGGGCTCATGGTGCCGCTGGTGATCTTCATCGTGGTGCCGTACTTCACCGGGGACTGGCACAGCTCGAACATGACCTGGGCGATACCAAGCGGCTGGGGCGGCTTCAAGCTAGCCATGGTCTACCTGTTCCTGATGGCCTGGTCCTCGTACGCGGCCGAGGTGTGCGCGACGTTTGCCCCGGAGTACCACGACACCAGGCGGGACACCACTTTGGCGTTGCGTTCGGCTGGCGTATTCACGCTGCTGGTGTTCCTGCTGTTCCCGCTGGGCCTCGGCGGGGTCTCCGGCGCGCCGAGCACCGCCACCGCGGCCGGCGAGTTCTACGTCCCGGCCCTGGCCAAGATCGTGGGCAGCGGCGCGGCCGGGGTCATCTTGGTGCTGCTCATCGGCAGCCTGTTCCTGTCGATGATCTCCTCGACGGCCGACGGGTCGCGGGCCCTGTACGGGATCGCCCGGGACGACATGACGATCAAGCAGCTCTACCACCTGAACCGCTGGCACGTGCCGGCCCGGGCGATGACCGTCGACCTGGTGGTGAACGTGCTGCTGGTACTGTTCATCTCCAGCAACCTGGCCATCTTGTACCTGAGCAACATCGGGTACGTGCTGGCGCACGTGTTCGCGCTGAGCGGCTTCCTGCTGCTGCGCCGGGACCGGCCCAACTGGCCGCGGCCGATCAAGGTGGGGCCGGCCTGGCTGTGGATCGCCGGCGTGCTGGCCGTGTTCAACCTCGCGCTGGTCATCTTCGGCGTCCTCAACCCGACCCTGACCGGCTACGGGACCTGGACCGACATGTTCATCGGCGTGGGCGTGCTGATCGCCTCCGTGCTGCTGTTCTTCTACCGGCGGATCGTGCAGGACAAGGAGAAGGTGACCTTCCGCGAGCAGGTGCCGGAGATGCCGTCCCCGGAGCAGATGGCGCTGCTGCGCCAGGAGGAGGCAGTGGTCACGGCCGACTGACCCCCCGGCGGCAGGATCCCTACAGGGTCGCGGAGATCAGCGCGGCCCGCTCCAGCAGGAACCCGGCGGCGCTCCGCATGGCCCGCGGATCGAACCGCACCGCGGGGCCCTGCACGCCGAGGATCGCGACCAGCGCGCGCTCGGGGCCGAGCACCGGCGCGGCGACCGCGTTGAGATCCTCCTCGCGCTCACCGGCCGCCTCGGCCCAGCCGCGTTCCCTGGCCCGGGCCACCTCGACCTCGAGCACCGCCTGGTCCACGATCGTGCGCTCGGTATAGGCCGCCAGGCTCCCGGTCGGCGGCGTTCCGCCGTAGGCGAGGAGGACCTTGCCCACCGCGGTCGCGTGCGCGGCGCTGGTCCGGCCCACCTCGGCCACGCTGCGCACGGACAGCGGGCTCTGCACGAAGTCCAGCGTGGTCGCCTCGTGCTCGCCGGGGACCGACAGCGTGGCCGTCTCCCTGGTCAGGCTGACCAGCTCGGCCAGGTGCGGGCGGGCGAGGGCGCGGATATCGAGGCGCTCGGGCACCGCGCTCGCCAGCCGGACGACCCCGAGGCCCAGCCGGTAGCGCCCGGTGGCGGCCACGTGCTCGACCAGCCCGCCGCTGACCAGGGTGGCCAGGATGCGGGAGATCGTGCTCACGTTGATGCCGGTGCGGCGGGCGATCTCGTTCGTGCCCAGCTCGGCCCGGGCGTCCGCGAGCTCGCCGAGGATGGCCACCGCCCGCTGCACCGCGGCGACCTGGCGGGTGGCTGGCTGGCCGGTTCTGGCCACGATATTATTTCTCCAGATGGGAAATACTATTTCCTATAGGGCGATTATATCCGAGGAGGGCCCGGAAATGAGCGCAGCCACGGACACCGGCCTGACGATCCCGGCGCAGAGCAGATACGTGGTCGTCGGCGCGGGCATCCACGGGCTCTCGACCGGATGGCACCTCGCCCGGGAACTCCGCCGCCGCGGCCTCGGCGGCGGCGAGGACGTCCTCATCCTCGACAAGACCGGCGTCGGCGCGGGTGCGTCCGGCATCGCCTGCGGCGTCATCCGCAACAACTACTTCCAGCCCGCCATGCGCGAGCTGATGGCGCACTCGGTCGCGGTCTGGGAGTCGGACCCCGAGGCGTTCGCCTACCGTCCCGTCGGCTACCTGCAGATCGCGCCCGAGGCGATGGGCGAGGACGTCGCGAAGATCTTCGCCGAGCAGCAGGCGATCGGCTACCCGTCCGCGCTCATCGAGGGGGAGCGCGACTGCCGCGCCTACCTGACCGGGATGTTCGCCGACTGGCAGGCCCCCGGCATTTCCGTGATCCTGCACGAGGAGAAGGGCGGCTACGCCAATAACGTCCGCTCGCTCAGGGGCCTGACCGCCAAGGCGGAGGCCGAGGGCGTCCGGATCATGCCTGGCGTCCGGGTCACCGGCCTGCGGACCGACGGCGGCGCGGTCACCGCGGTGGACACCGACCGGGGCCAGGTGCGGTGCGATCAGCTCGTCATCGCGGCCGGCCCGTGGATCCGCGACCTGTGGGCCATGCTGGACCTGCCCGCCCAGATCCCGGTCGCCCGCCCCGGCCGCCCCGTCGCCGAGCAGCGGCCCATGTGGACCTACTGGGCCCTGCAGGAGGGCACGCTGGCCGTGGACCCCAGCGAGTTCACCGACCAGCGGGGCGGGTTCCCGCCGGTCCTGCACGTCGATTCCAGCGCGCCGCTCTACGACGACGTCAGCGGCGACCTCATCACCGACCGGATGTGGGGGATCTACTACAAGCCCGACTTCGACTTCGGCGGCGTCCAGGGCGGGACCTCGCCGTATGCCGTGGACCGCCCGGCCGGCGAGGTGGCCGTGGATCCCTACGGGCCGGCCAGCCCCGAGTACACGGTGACCGAGGACTTCGTCCGGATGTGGACCTCTGCCCTGGCGCACTGCCACCAGCGGTTCCAGGGCAAGCGCGACCTGTACCGGCACGAGCCGACCGGCGGTATCGGCGCCTTCACCCCGGACAGCTTCCCGGTCTTCGACGTGTTCAGGCAGAACGCCTACGTCATCGCCGACTCCAACCACGGGTACAAGATGATCGGGGTCGGCGCGCTGGTCGCCAGGGAACTCCTCGGCGAGCAGCAGGAGCTGCTCGCGCCGTTCCGGTTCAGCCGTTACCGCGTCGGCCACCTGCACCCGACCAGCAACTCCCCGTTCCCCTGGAGCTGATTGCCCCGGGGGTGCCTGGTCAGGAGCGGGGGCGGGTCTTGTCGGGGTCGTAGAAGGGGAACCGGACGACGGTGGCCGGGATGCGCTTGAGGTGGCCGTCCAGCTTGCCGACGTCGACGGCGGTGCCGAGCTCGGAGTACTCCACGGCCATCCGGCACAGCGCGATGTTCTTGCGCAGGACCGGCGACCGCGTCCCGCTGGTGATCACGCCGACCTGCGACCGGCCGGCGTGCACGCAGTCCCCGTGCGCGGCGGGCTCGTTCCCCTCGAGCTCGAGCCCGACCAGGACCCGCTGCGGGGCGGCCTTGCGCCGCAGCAGCGCGGCCCGGCCGGTGAAGTCGTCCTCCTTGGTCTTCAGCGGGACGGTGAACCCGATGCCGGCCTCGAACGGGTCGACCTGGTCGCAGAACTCGTAGCCGGCGAAGATCAGGCCGGCTTCGATCCGCAGGATGTCCAGGGCGTCGAGGCCGAGCGGGGACAGCCCGTGCGGCGGGCCGGCCTCCCAGACCGCGTCCCAGAGCGCCAGACCGTCACCGGGGTGGCACCAGAGCTCGTAGCCGAGTTCCCCGGTGTAGCCGGTCCTGGAGACGATCAGCGGCAGGCCCTCGGGTCCCCCGATCCGCGCGATCGCGAACCTGAACCAGCCGAGGTCGCCGAAGGCCGGCTGGGCCGGCGGCGTCCATATCAGTTCCCGCAGCAGGTCACGCGACTTCGGGCCCTGCACGGCGATGTTGTGCAGGTGGTCGGTGGAGTGCTTGACCCAGACCCGGTCCAGGTTCAGCTTCCGGGCGAGCTCGCGCAGCCAGATCCCGTCGTACTCGTCGCCGCCGACGAAGCGGAACGTGTCCTGGCCGAGCCGGAACACCGTCGCGTCGTCGAGCATCCCGCCGGTCTCGTTGCAGACCGCGGTGTACACGACCTGACCGGTGGCGAGCTTGGCGATGTTGCGGGTGACAGCCGCCTGCAGCAGCGCCTCGGCGTCGGGGCCCACCACCTCGAACTTGCGCAGCGGCGAGAGGTCCATCACCACCGCGCCCTCGCGGCACGCCCAGTACTCGTCGATCGCGCCATGGCCGTCGAAGCTGGTGGGCAGCCAGTAGCCGCGGTATTCGGTCAGCCGCCTGGTCAGCTTGGACCAGCGTGGCTGGAAGGCCGTTTCCCTGGTGAGCTTGGGCTCGCTGTCCGGGGTGACGCGATGCGCGATCGCCATCGAGAACCTCCGCTCGGCCGGGTACACGCGGACACCGATGTCGGTCGGATTCCAGGCGTTGGCCGGATCGATGTCATCGGGGCAGGCCGAGCTGGCGCACACCAGGTCGGTCATGGCCCGCAGCAGGACGTAGTCCCCCGGCTGGGACCAGGGCTCGTCGAACAGCAGCTGGTTCGCCTCGCCGAAGGAGGTGTTGTAGAAGAAGTTCAGGGCAGGCCAGCCGCGCCGGGCCGCGACGCCGTACGGCGCGAGCTCCGCGTTGAAGTTGTCGGTGCAGTTCAGGTGGCCCGGGTAGCCCATGTCCTCGTAGTACTTGGCGTTGCAGGCCAGCGCGAACGTGTCGTGCCGGCCGACGGTGTCCCGCACCACCTCCACCAGCGGCCGCATGTCCTGGTCGAAGAACTTGCCTGACAGACCCGGCTGCGGGTAGGCGTTCCCGGTCAGGTTCCTGGTCGTGGTGGCGTCCAGGCCGCGTTCGGTCCCCTCGGCCAGCTGGCGGGCGCAGAACGCGAGGAAGTCGGAGCACTGGCGGCCCTCGACGTCGATCACCTGGATGTACTGGCCGGCCTTGACCTCGTAGGAGCACGCCGTGGCGGCATCCACCCGCAGGTCGAGCAGCGGATCGGCCAGCGGCGGCGGCAGCGGCCGCTGCTCAGGCCGCCGCGGGCTGACCCGCCGGACCTCGAGCACCAGGTCCGAGGGCGGGTTGTCGGCGGCGACGGACATCGGGCCGCCCGGCGCCGCCACCACGGCGGTCAGGCTCCGGCGGGCGGCGAATTCCTCCCGTGCACCCGCCGGCGACCACTGGCCGAACAGCGCGACGGCCCGTGCCCGGCCGGGATCAAGCCCCCGTCCGGCCAGCGGGCGGATGACGGCCGCGGCGGTCATGGTCCGCAGGACGGTGGCCGCGGTGTCGGCCTCGGTGCCGAGCGCCCGGTAGTCCTCGGCCCCGCCGGCCAGCACGGTGAGCTCCCCCCGCTGGCGGCCCTCCTCGTCGATCACGATGAGCGCGTCGCCCGGGTCGAGTTCCACCGCGGTGACGGCACCAGGGTGAACCCGGTACCGCTCCAGGGCCGGGTCCGCGGGCAGCAGCCCCGGCCGGATCAGGCGCGGCCGGATCATGCGAGCACCTTCAGCGGACGTTGTCACCGCAAGATCACCTCCCGATCGACTCCCGAGATTACGCCCGTAACTTGCCCGGCGAAAGGGCACGAAAGGGGGTAGGAGCGGACCAGGGCCGCCCGAAGGCTTGTGTCGTGTGATGATACGAGGTTTACTTTCCGTGAACCGCCAGCGTGCTCCGGCCGCCGACCACGCCGCTCTTCGACAGGCCCGCAGGGCCGGAGAGACCGGCCCGGCATCGGCTGGAGGACAGACCGTTAGGAGGCGCTGTGTCCACCGACCTCGAGCGGTTTCTCGCTACCGACGGCCGCGCCGAAGCGGTGCAGCGCGTCCGGGCCGAGATAGACGCCAAGGGCATCACCTACATCTACTACCAGTTCGTCTCGGTCACCGGCCGGATCATGGGCAAGGGGACGCCGGCCGACCAGTGGGAGCGGATAGCCGAACGCGGGTTCCAGCTGGTCTACGGCTCCACCGCCAACCTGTTCATCGACCGGCACGGCAACTACATCGGCTACGGGCCCGAGGCCTCCGAACTGGTCGGGCTGCCGGACGTGGAGACCTTCTGCCAGCTGCCGTGGGATCCCAGGACCGCGCGCGTGTTCTGCACCCTGTTCCGCAACCGGGAAGAGGAAACAGAACCGGGCAGCTTCCTGACCTCGGACTGCCGCGGCAACCTGCGGCGGATCCACGCGGAGTTCGAGCGGGATACCGGGCTGCACCTGCGGGTCGGCACCGAGCCGGAGATGATGTGGCTCAAGACCAAGCCGGATGGCACGCCCTCGGTGGACGGCAAGACCAAGCCGTACTGCTACCACATCGACCAGTTCGCCGAGCTCCAGCCGGCCATCCACAAGGTCATGGAGTACGCGAAGGCGATGGGCCTGGAGATGATCCAGGGTGACCACGAGGACGCGCCCGGCCAGCTCGAGCTCAACTGGCAGTTCGACCGCGTCGAGGCCAACGCCGACCGGCTCACCACCTACCGGCAGATCTGCCGGCAGGTAGGCCGGGAACTCGGCCTGTTCCCGTGCTTCATGCCCAAGCCGTTCATGGGGGTGTCGGCCAACGGCTGCCACCACAACCTCTCGCTCTGGCAGGGCGACGAGAACATGTTCATGCCGGATGGCGACAACCCGCGGATGCCGAGCAAGCTCGGGCTGCAGGCCATCGGCGGGATGCTGGCCCACCTCGACGCGATGACCTGCATCACCGCGCCCACCGTGAACTCCTACCGGCGGTTCTGGGACACCGGCTTCTGGGCCCCGCTGTTCGCCGACTGGGGCTACCAGAACCGGACCACGGCGCTGCGGATCAGCGCCCCGGGCCGGTTCGAGTACCGGTCGGTGGACTCGGCGGTCAACCCGTACCTGTCCGGCGCCGCGATCATCAAGGCGATGGACGACGGCATCAAGCGCAACCTCGACCCGGGGCCACCCGAGGAGAAGAACATCTACGAGGCCATCGCGGGCGGCAAGAACGTCAAGAAGGTGCCGATGACGCTGGGCGAGGCATTGGCGGCGCTGGAGAAGGACAGCGTGATCCAGGACGCCCTGCCGGGCGAGATGTACACGGTGTTCCACCATTACAAGCAGGACGAATGGGAACGCTTCTGTGCGACCGTCTCCGACTGGGACGTCGCTGAGTACCTGGACATCATGCCGTAGAGAGGTTTAGCAGCATGTGCGGTATCGCGGGCATCATCCACCGTGACGGTCCTGGCGACATCGGCGCCGAGATGGCCCGGATGCTTCAGTCGATGAAGCACCGCGGCCCCGATTCCAGCGGCTTCGCCCTCTACGGCCCGCCCAGCGACCTGCTCGTCATGCGGATCAAGCTGGCCGACCCGAACGAGGCCAGGGGGTTCGGCTGGAGCGAGCGGCTTGAGCGGCACCGGAACGAGGTCGAGCACCGGCTGGCCAAGATCGGGGCCATGGTCGACGTGATGCACGGCGACCAGGAGTACGCCTACCGGGTCACGTTCCGGTACAGCGGCGAGCTCAAGCCGCTGGCCGACTACATGGAGGACGTGCCCGGCTGCGAGGTGCTGTCGCTCGGGCACTCGCTGGAGATCGTCAAGGACCTCAACGACGCGGAGAGCGTGGCCGAGCGGTACCGGCTGAACGGGTTCACCGGAACCCACGCGATCGGCCACGTCCGGATGGCCACCGAGTCCGACGTGGACATCTCCGGCGCCCACCCGTACTGGGCCTACCCGTTCTCCGACATCGCCGTGGTGCATAACGGGCAGCTCACCAACTACCACATGTGGCGGCGCAGGCTGGAGCGCCTGGGGCACCGGTTCCAGTCCGAGTGCGATTCCGAGATCATCGCGGTCTACCTGGCGCAGAAGATGGACGGCGGGCTCTCCCTGGAGACCGCGATGAAGCAGAGCCTGGACGAGCTCGACGGCGTCTTCACCTACCTGGTCGTGACCGAGGACTCGCTCGGCGTGGCCAAGGACGAGATGGCGGCCAAGCCGCTGGTGCTGTACGAATCCCCGGAACTGGTCGCGCTCGCGTCCGAGGAGGTCGCCATCCGCGCCGTGATCGGCCACGAGATCGACACCTACGATCCCTACGAGCGCGAAGTGCTGGTGTGGCACCGGTGAAGATCAGCTACGACGCCCGCGGGCTGGCCGAGCCCGTCGCGCAGCCGCCCCGGGTGGCCACGATCGAAGACGGCCCCGACGGCCCCGCCGCGACCTTCGACGCGGCCGAGCTGACCACCCGGCAGATCAACCTGGAACTGCGCCGTCTCGTCTACGACGAGGGGATCGCCGACGTGACCATCCGCAATCCGGGGGCCAAGCACTCCCTCGCGGTCGGCATCCTGGCCCGCTGCCGGATCACGATCGAGGGCAGCCTCGGCTACTTCGGCTGCGGTCTCATCGACGGGCCCGAGATCCGCATCACCGGACGTGTCGGCTGGTCGGTGGCCGAGAACATGATGTCCGGCGTCGTCCTCATCGACAAGAACGCCGGCTCGCTGACCGGTGCCGCGCTGCGCGGCGGCGACGTGGTGGTGCGCGGCGACGTCGGCGCCCGGTCCGGCATCGACCAGAAGGGCGGCACGATCATCGTGGGCGGGAACGCCGGCACGATGACCGGCTTCATGCTCCAGCGCGGCCGCCAGGTCATCTGCGGCAACGTCGGCGGCGGCCTGGGCGACTCGATGTACGACGGCGCGATCTACGTGGGCGGCAAGGTCACCTCGCTCGGCGTCGACTGCGTCGAGGCCGGCCTCGACGCGGCCGACGACGAGTTCCTGGCCAGGAAGCTCGGCATCTACGGCATCGAGGCCCCCGCGAACTGGCGCAAGTTCGTGTGCGGCCGCAAGCTCTGGAACTACGACAACCTCGAGCCGGCCGAGCGCAAGCTCGTCCTGTAGAAGGGCGACATCCACGTGAGCGCAATCGAAGACGGCGGTAGGGCCGTGCTCGGGCACAGCAGCATCTTCACGCCCGAGGTCATCAACGACATCCACGTGAAGGCCGAGCTCGGCCGGTACCGGATGCGCGGCTTCTCGATGTTCAAGCGGATCCCGCACTGGGACGAGCTGATGTTCCTGCCCGGCACGCTGACCAGGTTCGTCATCGAGGGCTACCGGGAGAAGTGCGCGACCAAGACGGTGCTCGGCGCGCGCTTCGCCAGCCACCCGCTGGAACTCGACATCCCGGTGTACATCACCGGGATGAGCTTCGGCGCGCTGTCCCTGGAAGCCAAGATGGCGCTGGCCAAGGGTGCCTCGATGGCGGGCACGGCCACCTGTTCGGGCGAGGGCGGCATGATCCCGCCGGAGCGTGACCTGTCCACCAAGTGGTACTACCAGGTGATCCAGAGCCGGTACGGGTTCAACCCGCACCACCTCATGCTGGCCGACGGCGTCGAGTTCTTCATCGGGCAGGGCTGCAAGGTCGGTCTTGGCGGGCACCTGATGGGCCAGAAGGTCACCGAGCAGGTGGCCGAGATGCGCTCGCTGCCGGCCGGAATCGACCAGCGCAGCCCGGCCCGCCACCCGGACTGGCTGGGCCCCGACGACCTGTCGCTGAAGGTCCAGGAAGTCCGCGAGGCTACCGACTACCAGGTCCCGATCCAGCTCAAGCTGGGCGCGGCCCGGGTCTATGACGACGTCCGGATGGCGGCCAAGTGCGGCCCTGACATCATCTACCTGGACGGGGCCGAGGGCGGCACCGGCGCCGGGCCGCACGTGGCCGCCGAGGAGACCGGGATCCCGCTGATGGCCGCGATCCCCGAGGCCAGGCGCGCGCTGGAGGATGTCGGCCTGGTCGACGAGATCGACCTGGTAGTGGCGGGCGGGATCAGGAACGGCGCGGACGTGGCCAAGTGCCTGGCCCTCGGAGCCAAGGCGGTGGCCATCGGACACTCCGCGCTGATGGCGCTGAACTGCAACAAGGAGATCCCTGGGGTCACCGATTACGAGGGCACGGTGGGTGTCCCGGCCGGGCGGTGCTACCACTGCCACACCGGGCGGTGCCCGGTCGGCATCACCACGCAGGACCCGGAGCTGCGCAAGCGGCTCAGGGTCGACGAGGCCGCCGAGCGCGTCTATAACTTCCTGCACACGCTCACCCTCGAGACCCAGATGCTGGCCCGGGCCTGCGGGAAGACCGACGTGCACAGCCTGGAGCCCGAAGACCTGTGCGCGCTGACCGTCGAGGCCTCGGCCATGGCCCGGGTGCCGCTGGCCGGCACGAACTACATCCCCGGCCAGACCGAGGAGCGCGCGCTGGCCGAGATCAAGGCCCTGCTGGAGAAGAATCTCCCCGGCGTGAACGGGGGCCAGTAATGTCTGAGGACCTCCCGGCCCCGCGGCTGACCACGAAGATCGGCATCGACACCGAGGAGCTGACCGGCCGGACCTTCCCCTACCAGTTCGACCGCGCGCTGGTAGAGGACGTCGACCTGATCGCGGCCACCCCGGGCGCCGACATCAACTGGCTCGAGGACGTGCACCTGATGCACGAGGACGGCGTGCCAGCCGTCTTCGACCGCTACACCAATGCCTTCCTCAAGATCTACTTCGAGATCCCGGCGGGCGAGGGGGACGCCTACGCGCGCAAGGTGCTCATCACCCACCTTCGCGAGGGCAACTCCTACGGCATCTGGCTGAAGCGCAAGCACGCGAAGTTCGCTCAGCCGGAGCTAGGCCCGTGGCGCCAGGACTCGCCCACGGTAGGCGATAACTGGCAGCCGCCCGTGCTGGCGGACTGGGAACCGCCGCAAGGGCACTAATCGCGGCGCTCACGCCTGTGTCCACTCCCAGTGGACTTCGTTTCATCGAAGGCCTTATGCTGGCCATGCACCCGTGATCATCAGGCGTGCCGTCCCGGGAGGAACGCCGTGGAAGCATCCCGCGCCCCCAGCAGACGCCGCCGACCCTCCAGATACGGCGCGCTCGCCCTGCTCCGCCACGGCCTGTCGGGCCGGGACTGGCCGCGAGCCTGGCCGGAGCAGCCGCTGCGCAGCCGCTACGACGTGGTCATCATCGGCGGCGGCGTGCACGGCCTCGCGGCGGCCTACTACCTGGCCGTCAACCACGGGATCACCGACGTCGCCGTGCTCGACAAGGGCTACATCGGCGGCGGCGGCTCCGGGCGCAACACGGCCATCCTGCGGTCCAACTACCTGACCCCCGAGGGCGTCCGCTTCTACGACCGGTCCATGGAGCTCTACCGGACGCTGGCCGCCGACCTCGACTACAACGTGATGTTCTCCCGGCGCGGGCACCTCACCCTGGCCCACAACGACTCGTCCCTGCGCACCATGCGCTGGCGGGCCGAGGTCAACCAGCTGCAAGGGGTCGATTCCGAGGTCATCGACCCGGCCGAGATCAAGCGCCTGGTGCCCTACCTCGACACCTCGGCGGACACGCGGTACCCCATCCTGGGCGCGCTCTACCACCCGCCCGGCGGCATCATCAGGCACGACGCGGTCAACTGGGGCTACGCCCGGGCGGCGGCCGCCCAGGGGGTGCACATCCATCAGGACACCGAGGTCACCGGCATCGACGTGGGCCCAGGAACTGACGGCCGGGTCCGCGGGGTGCGCACGACCAGGGGGGACATCGCCACGGCGGCCGTGCTCAACGCGACGGCCGGCTGGTCCACGCTGGTGGCGGCGATGGCGGGAGTGCGCCTGCCCATCCAGACGTTCCCGCTGCAGGCGGCCGTCACCGAGCCCGTTCGGCCGTTCCTGCATGCGGTGATCGTGTCCGGCACCTTGCACGTCTACGTCAGCCAGACCGACCGCGGCGAGCTCGTCTTCGGGGCGAGTGTCGACCCGTTCGCCGCCTACTCGACCCGCGGCACGCTGGAGTTCGCCGAAGGGCTCGCCACGCACGTCATCGAGCTCATGCCGGGGCTGTCGAAGGTGCGCCTGCTGCGCCAGTGGAGTGGCCTGTGCGACATGACGCCCGACTTCTCGCCCATCATGGGCGGCACGGAGGTGGAGGGCTTCTACGTCGACGTCGGCTGGGGCACTTACGGGTTCAAGGCGGGCCCGGTCTCCGGCGAGGCCATGGCGCGGTGCATCGCCGACGGCCGTGCCCCGGAGATCATCAAGGCGTTCGGGCTCGGGCGGTTCGGCGCGGGCGACCTGGTAGGTGAGAAGGGGGCGGCCGCAGTTGGCCACTGACCAGGCAGGGAGCGCGTCATGATCCTCATTCAGTGCCCCTGGTGCGGCCCGCGCGACGCGGGTGAGTTCCACTACTCGGGGGAGGCCAGGCCACGGCCAGATCCGGCCACGGCCACGCCGCAGCAGTGGCGTGAGTACCTGTACTTCCCGGCCAACCCGCGCGGCCAGGTGACCGAGACCTGGTATCACCGGAGCGGCTGCCGCCAGTTCTTCACCCTCCAGCGGGATACCGGCAGCAACGAGTCGACCCCGGCAGGCGGTCCCCGATGAGGCCCAGCCCCATGAGATTGGGCACGCAGCCGGGCGAGGAGATCGACCGCAGCCGGCCCTTCACCTTCCGCTGGAACGGAGACACGGTCCCGGCGTTCGACGGGGACACCATCGCGTCGGCGCTGGCGGCGTCGGGGCTCCGGGTGTTCTCGCGCAGCTACAAGTACCACCGGCCCCGCGGCCTGCTCACCGCGAGCTTCCACGACCCCGGCTGCTTCTTCCAGGTCGGCGACGAGCCGAACGTGCGCGGCGCGCACCGGCTGGCCGAACCGGGCCTGGACGTGCGCTCCCAGAACACCTGGCCCTCGCTGGCCTTCGACGTCAAGGCGGTCAACCAGCTGGCCGGCCGGTTCCTCGGCCCCGGCTTCTACTACAAGACCTTCATCAAGCCGCAGCGCCTGTGGCCGCTGTACGAGCGGGTGCTGCAGCGGTTCACGCACGCCGGGCACATTTCCGCGGACACGCCGCGGATCGCCGTCGACAAGCGCTACGCCCACCCCGACGTGCTGGTCGCCGGCGGCGGGCCGGCTGGCCTGGCCGCGGCCGTGGCCGCCGCGCAGGCCGGCGCCCGGGTCATGCTGGTCGAGGAGGAGCACCGGCTCGGCGGTCACCTGCGCTGGGGCGACAGCGCCGCCCTGACCGCGCTGGCGGAGCTGCAGGCCCTGGTCACGGCCACGCCAGGGATCGAGGTGCACACCAACGCGGTAGTGGCCGGGCGCTACGACGGCAACTGGACCGCGGTGGTGCAGCGTGGCCTGCGCGGCGGCGCCGAGCAGCTCATCAAGGCGCGCGCGAAGGTCCTGGTGGTCGCGCCCGGGCTGATCGAGCGGCCCTACGTCTTCGCGGGCAACGACCTGCCGGGGGTGATGCTGTCGACCGCCGTGCGCCGGCTCATCGGGCTGCACGCGGTCAAGCCGGGCCAGCGGGCGGTCGTGCTGACCGCCAACGCCGACGGCGACGCCGCCATCGCCGACCTTAGCCGGGCCGGGGTCGAGGTCGCCCGGGTGCTCGACGCCCGGGCCGGCCAGGACATCGTCCGGGTCCGCGGTGGCGGTGCCGGCCAGCACGGTGCCGGCCAGCGCGGTGTTGGCAGGCGCGGTGTTGGCAGGCACGGGGGTGTCCGGGCGGTGGTGGCCGCGGACGGGACCACGACCGAGTGCGACCTGCTGGTGACCGCGACCGGCTGGACCGCGCCCGCCGCCCTGCTGAGCATGGCCGGCGACCAGCCCGCCTACGACCCGCGGGCGGCCAGGTTCTTCCCCCGCACCCTGCCGGACAACGTCCTGGCCACGGGCGGCATCGCCGGGGACGGAAGCCACCAGGAGCTGATCGCGCACGCCGAGGCGACCGGCCGGGAGGCGGCCCGTCGCGCGGCCAGGATCCGCCGGGAGTGGCAGGCCGCCGTGCCGACCCGCGCGCAGGCTAACGGCAACAGCCACGCCCGGCTGGACGGCGACGGCGACGATGGCGAGCCCGTGGCCATTCCTGAGCTTCCGGTCGACGCCCATCCGGAACTGTTCCGGGCCCGTACGCACGGCATCGTGGATTTCTGCGAGGACGTGTCGTCCAAGGACATCATCGCGGCAGTACGGGAAGGCTACGACTCGATCGAGCTGGCCAAGCGCTACACCACTGCCACCATGGGACCCACCCAGGGCAAGATCGAGCTGGTCAACACCATCGCGGCCGCAGCCGAGGCCACCGGGCGGAGCATCGCGGACACCGGCACGACGACCTGGCGGCCGCCGTACGCGCCGGTCACGCTGGGCGCGCTGGCCGGCCGGCCGCTGGAGCCGGTGCGCTACTCCCCGATGCAGCCGTGGCACGAGGCGCACCACGCGCGGCCGCTGGTCGCCGGGGCCTGGATCAGGCCTGATCACTACGGTGACCCGGCCGCCGAGGTCAGGAACGTGCGGAACAAGGTCGGCATCATCGACGTCACCCCGATCGGCAAGCTCGACCTGCGCGGTCCCGACGTGCCGCGGCTGCTGAACCTGGTGTACGTGAACAAATGGTCCAAGCTGGGCATCGGCCGGGTCAGGTACGGCGTGATGTGCGCCGAGGACGGGGTGGTCTTCGACGACGGCGTCACCGGGCGCCTCGGCCCTGACCACTACCTGATGAGCACCACGTCGTCCGGCGCCGCGGCCGTGTGGGAGTGGCTGGAGAACGTGCTGCAGACCATGCACCCGGACTGGGCCGTGCACGTCACCCCGGTGACCACGGCCTACGCCAGCATGAACGTGGCCGGGCCGCAGTCCCGGGAGCTCCTGCTACGGGTCACTGAGGACGTGGACCTGGCCAACGAGGCGTTCGGCTACATGGAGGTGCGGGCCGGCCGGGTGGCCGGGGTGGACGGGTGCGTGCTGTGGCGGATCGGGTTCACCGGCGAGCTCAGCTACGAGCTGCACGTCCCGGCCGCTTACGGGCTGCACGTCTGGGAAACGCTGATGGACCGCGGCCACGACCTGGGGATCGCGCCGTTCGGGGTGGAGGCCCAGCGCATTCTGCGGCTGGAGAAGGGCCACCTCATCGTCGGACAGGACACCGACGGGCTGACCCGCGGCTTCAGCGCCGGCCTGGACTGGGCCATCAAGCTCGACAAGGACGACTTCCTCGGCAAGCCCGAGCTCGCCTGGCAGCACGAGGCAGGCGGCGGGGAGGGCGGCGCGGGCCGCGAGCCCCGGCTGGTCGGCCTGCAGCCGGAGGACGGGACCGTGGTCCCGCCCGAGGCGAGCCAGATCATCGACGGGCCGCGCATCGCGGGCCGGGTGACCTCCAGCCGCATGTCGCCCACGCTCGGCCGCTCGATCTGCCTCGCGCAGGTCGAGGCGGCCCTGGCCGCGCCGGGTACCCGGGTCACCATCAGGCTGCCCGGCGGCCGGCTGGTCACCGCCCGGGTGACCGAGCACCTCGCCCACGTGGATCCCGAAGGGAGCCGGATGCGTGTCTGAGCACGGGAAGGCCGGTGCCCCGGCGGCCGAAGGCGCACCGGTGGCGCGCAGCCCGATCGCCCCGGCTCCCCCCGTCCTGGTCCAGGCCGGCTGGGAGGTGAGCGGGTGCCGCAGCGACGCGCCGCTCACCATCACCGACTGCACCCCGCTGGCCAAGGTCCAGCTGAAGGCGCCGTGGAACGGCAGCGCGGCCAAGGCGCTCGGCGTGCCGTTCGGCCGGGCCGGACGGGATGGCCCGGACGGGGACTGGCTGGCCGTCGGCTCGGGGCCGCACGAGTGGCTCGTGCTCGCCCCGCCCGGCACGGCCGCGCAGGTGGCCGGGTGGCTGACCACGCTGGCCGCCGACGCGGCGCCCGAGGAGTTCGCCAGCGTGACCGACCTCACCCACGGCCGGGCGCTGATGCGGATCACCGGCCCGGACGCGGCCGACCTGCTGGCCCGGCTGTGCGGGGCTGACCTGCACGACGAGATGGCCCCGGACGGGGCCGCGCTGCGCGCCCCGGTGGCCGGCGTGGCCACCGACATCGTCCGGGACGACCGCGCCGGGGTGCCCTCGTACCTGCTGCACTGCGAGCGGTCGTCGGGCCAGTACCTGTTCGGCGCGCTGGCCGGCGCGGGCGAGCCGCTCGGCATCGGCGTCGACGGCTTCCGCCTGCCTGGCATCTAACCCCCGGAGAAGAGGAACACCATGGTCTTCCCGAGCGACCTGGAGATCGCCCGCGGCGCGGCCCTGAAGCCGCTGGAGGACATCGCGGATGCCATGGGCATAGCGAGCAACCTGCTCGAGCCGCACGGCGAGGAGGTGATGAAGATCAAGCTCGAGGCCATCGCGGAGCTGGCGGACCAGCCCGTGGCCAAGTACGTGGTGGTGAGCGCGATCACCCCCACGCCGCTCGGCGAGGGCAAGACCACCACCACGGTGGGGCTCGGGCAGGGGTTCAAGCACATCGGGAAGCGGGCCACGGTGGCGATCAGGCAGCCGTCGATGGGCCCCACGTTCGGCATCAAGGGCGGCGCCGCCGGGGGCGGATACAGCCAGGTGGTGCCCATGGAGGTACTCAACCTGCACCTGACCGGCGACATGCACGCGGTCACGGCGGCCCACAACCTGCTCGCCGCGATGATCGACAACCACCTCTACCAGGGGAACAAGCTCGGCATCGACCCGCACAACATCACCTGGCGGCGGGTGCTCGACGTCAACGACCGCGCCCTGCGCAACATCATCGTCGGGCTGGGCGGACGGGCGGACGGGGTGCCGCGGCAGACCGGCTTCGACATCACCGCCGCCTCCGAGGTGATGGCCACCCTGGCGCTGGCCGGCTCGCTGGCTGACCTGCGGGCCCGACTCGGCCGGATCGTGATCGGCTACACCAGGGACGGCACGCCCGTCACCGCCGAGCAGCTCTCCGGAGCCGGGTCGATGGCCGTCCTCCTGCGGGACGCCGTCAAGCCGAACCTGCTCCAGACGCTGGAGAACACGCCGGTGCTGGTGCACGCGGGCCCGTTCGGGAACATCGCGACGGGCAACTCGTCCGTGATCGCCGACCTGATCGGCATCCACGCGGGCGACTACCTGGTCACCGAGGCGGGCTTCGGCGCGGACATGGGGGCCGAGCGGTTCTTCAACATCAAGTGCCGCACCTCCGGGCTGCGCCCGGACGCGGCGGTGGTGGTGGCCACGGTCCGCGCGCTCAAGGCGCACTCGGGCAAGTACCGGATCGTGGCCGGCCGGGCGCTCCCCGAGGACCTGCTCCGCGAGAACCCCGACGACGTGGCCGCCGGCGCGGCGAACCTGCGCAAGCAGCTCGAGAACATTCGGCTGCACGGCGTGTCCCCGGTGGTGGCGATCAACAGCTTCCCCACCGATCACCCGAGCGAGCACCAGGCCATCAGGGAGATCGCGGCGGAACTCGGAGCCCGGGCCGCGGTCTGCACGCACTTCGCCGAGGGCGGCCGGGGAGCCATCGAGCTGGCCGAGGCGGTGAGCGAGGCCGCGGCCGAGCCGTCGGATTTCCGCTTCCTCTACCCCGACACCGCCAGCTTGCGGGAGAAGATCGCCGCGGTCGCCACCAAGGTGTACGGCGCGGACGACGTCAGTTACTCCAGCCAGGCCGCCGCCCAGCTGGACACCTACGAGCGGGCCGGCTTCGGGCACCTGCCGGTATGCATCGCCAAGACCCACCTGTCCATCTCCTCCGATCCCACGCTGAAGGGCGCGCCGACCGGCTGGACCCTGCCCGTCCGCGAGGTGCGGGCCTCGGTCGGAGCGGGCTTCGTGTACCCGATCTGCGGCGATATGCGCACCATGCCCGGGCTCGGCTCGAATCCGGCCGCGGCCCGCATCGACCTCGACGACGACGGCCTGATCCTCGGGCTTTCGTGAGCTCGCCCCTGGACCAGCCGGTACGGGGCTTCCTCGACGAGCTCGCCGCTCGCACGCCCACCCCGGGCGGCGGCGGCGCGGCCGCGGTGACCGGCGCGCTGGCCGCCGGGCTCGTGGCCATGGCCGCGCGGTTCTCCGTCAGCAGGCTCCCCGGGGCCGGTGACCTGGCGGAGACGGCCGACGAGCTGCGCCGCCGGGTGACCGGCCTGGTGGACCTCGATGCCCGCGCCTACCAGGCCGTCCTGAAGCTCCGGACGCGGGAAGCCCTGCACGAGGCGGCCGTCGTCCCGCTCGAGATCGCGCAGATCGGCGCGCGGGTAGCGGCGATGGCCGTGCAGGTGGCCGAGGCCGGCAACCCGAACCTGCGCGGCGACGCGATGACCGGGGCGGTGCTCGCGGCGGCTTCGGCCCGCAGCGCGGCCGCTCTGGTGGACATCAACGTCGGCCTAGGCAAGCTCGAGCCCGAGCTGTCCCGGCTGGCCGCGCAGGCGGCGGCTGATGCCGGTGACGCCGCCGAACGGGTGAGCCGGGAGCGGTGATCGCGGCGGCCGGGCGCCGCCCGGCTCGCTGCGTCGTTCCCGGCGCTGCGGCGGGCCGCTAGGAGGCGGTGCCCAGTTCCTGGCCGGCCTGGGTGAAGAACTCCTCCAAGATCTTGTCGGCTTTCCTCTTGACCTGCGAGGAGGCCATCGAGGCGACCCGCCCGGTCACCGAGTAGCTGCCGCTGACGTCGACCTCGGCGCCGCCGGGGCCCGCGTCCTTGATCTCCAGCGTCGCGTCGATGGCGATCCGCGATGCGACCTGCCGGTCCTCGCCCGCCGCGGTGATGCGGATCCGGTGCGGAGCCGCCACCTCCGGCACCTTGATGTCGAGGTCGGCCTTCAGCTTGAACGGGCCCACCTTGTCCATCAGCACCGTGGAGTACTTCGCCAGCGGCTCGATCTCGCTGACCTCGCCGACGATGGTGACCCAGCCCGCCACCCTGCTCACGTCGGTCAGCACCGCCCAGCAGGTGCCGGCGTCCGACGTGGTGGCCAACGTCCGGCTGAAGCTTTCGGTTGCCATTGCTGCCTCACCCTCTCAGGCCGAGCAGTACCTCGATGCCCAGCAGTTCGATCTGGTCGTATTGTCTCTTAGGCCCGCTTCGGGCTAGCCAGCGACGGTCTGCTCCTCCGCTTGAGGTCAGGTCAGCGGCGCCGCGCCGACGGCTCGGCTGGGTCCGGCCGCTGGCCGCCGCCGGGCGCCGCCGGTATGAGATCGCCGCCGTCTGGCCGGACTCGGCAGGCCGCGCGCGTCCGCCCCGGCCGGCCGGCGGCAGCCACCGCAGTTGACAAGCTGAATGCGCCGCACGCAACCATGGAGTTCTCATCATGCGAGTGACCGACGGTGAGACAACCGTGATGCCGGACGGAGTTCGATGAAAGACCTCGAATCGCTGGATGCCGCCTTCGTTATCGACACGTTCCTGCTGCTGCTGATCGGGATCGGGCCCAAGATCGCGCTGGTGCCGTTCCTGGAGGCGACCGCGGACATGCCGGAAGACACCAAGCGCCGTGTCATACGCAAGATGCTGACCACCGCCGCCATCGTCGCCGCGCTGCTGCTGGTCCTCGGTGGCCTGCTGACCAGGCTGCTGCACTTCTCGCCGGGGGCGCTGGGCGTCGCCAGCGGCATCATCTTGCTGGTTATCGCGGTCGCCATGGTGCTCGGCCAGCAGGTCGGCAACGGCGGTGATCATCCAGTCGAAGGCCGGGACCCGATGCAGGTCGCCGTCTTCCCGCTGGCCGTGCCCTACCTGCTCAACCCGGCCGGGATCGTCGTCCTGGTTACCTTGTCGGCCGAGGCTAGCTCCATCGCCGTGCTCGCTGTCGGTGTCGGCGTGCTTGCCGCTGTGCTCGTCTTCGACGTCGTCGTCTTCCGCGGGGCGGTGCAGGTCAGCAGCAAGCTCGACATGGGCCGGATGCTGGTCACCGAGAAGGTGTTCGGTTTCCTGCTGGCCGCACTCGGGGTGCAGTTGATCCTCGACGGATTGTCCGACGTCGGAGTGATCCATCTGACTACCGGCCACTGAGACAGCCTGGGCAGGAGGTGGACTGCCATGAGCCTGGCCGAATACGCCGTCATGTTCGTGCTGGTCACGATCATGGGAGCTGGCATACCGGGCCCGGGTGACGCGTCGCTCATCGCGGCGGGCGCGCTGGCGGGAGAGGGCAAGCTCAACATCTGGATCGTGCTGGCTACCGCCGCGGTCGCCTGGATGCTCGGCTCGGTCATCGGATTCGTGATCGGTGACCGCGGGGGACGGCCGCTGCTCGACCATCCGGGACGCCTGGAGAAAAGGCGCCGGAAACTGCTCGCCAAGGGCGACCGTGCCTTCGGCCGGTATACCTTCGTGGCGTCCGCGACGCTGCCGGCCTTCGTGTCCGGGATCTTCCACGTGCGATTCTGGCTGTTCCTGCTGGGCGCGCTGGCCGCCGGCATCTTCTGGATCGGGATCTACGTCGGGGTCTCATACTTCCTGGGCGAGGAGATCGCCAAGCTCGTGGGGAAAATCGGCACGAAGGCGCTGATCGGCGTGATCGTGCTCGTCGTCGTGGGGCTGCTGATCAGGGCCGGGTTGTCGAAGTGGCGCGCCAGCCGCCAAGCACGACCGGCCGAGCAGAACCCGCCCAAGATTGAAGCCCAACAGGACTGATCAAGCGCTGAGCCCGTTCTTCACTTGATTCGGGTGATGTGACCCGTCCGTCTCCGGCGTGCAATGGTGCTCGGTGGCAAGCAAAAGGACGCGCTGATGACCGGACAGGACCGCAATGGCCGGGAGCTGATCCGCACCGCCCCGGCGACGTTCGTCGACCGTGTGCGCCCGGACGGGTCGGTGGTCCGGCTGGGATCGCGGCGGCACCGCAAGCACCAGAAACCCGCCGCCGGGTCGACGTGGTGGGCGCCGCGGGCGCGCGGCTGGTGGATCGCCATCTTGTTCGCCATCGGGTCGCTGCTGTTCGCGGTCGGGTCAGTACCCGGGTATACCAGCGCAGTCGGGGCCCGGTGGGACACGGTCACCTACTTCACCGGCTCGCTGTTCTTCACCGTGGCCTCGTTCTTGTCCTACCGGGAGGCGGTCGATGCTTCCCCGCAGCGACTGAACCCCGCGCACCGGCGGGTTTTCGTCTACCAGCCGGGGCGGATCGACTGGTGGGCCACCGCGGTGCAACTCGTCGGTACCTTGTACTTCAACGTCAGCTGCGGGGTCGCGATGGCGGCCAACCTATCTGCGCAGGCCGCCCACCAGCACGTGTGGCGGCCCGATGCGATCGGTTCGGTCTGCTTCCTGGTCTCCAGCGTCCTGGCCTGGTACGAGACCTGCCACGGCTGGGCCGCCTGGCGGCCGGCGTCGTGGGCCTGGTGGATCACGCTGGTCAACCTGGCCGGGTCCATCGCGTTCGGCGTCTCCGCCGTGGCCGGGTACGTCAACCCGGCCACCGGGCAGGTGCACAACGCCGGGCGGGCCGACACCCAGACCCTGATCGGCGCGATCTGCTTCCTCATCGGCGCCCTAATGCTGCTCCCCGAGCGTACCGAAGAGATCCGCGAGGAGGTAATGGCGAGCACCCACACCCCGCTCAGCCCATGATCGGCCCGATTGCCGAGCCAATTCAGCGATCTCAGCTGGCAGCTCGATGACCTCCCGACATCAGGCTGCTGACCTTGACCAGGCCGGGGTCAAGGGCGACGGTTGTACAAGACCGCGGGCTCCTGTACAAGACCGCGGGCTCCGGGCGCGTGTCTGCGCCGCGAGGGAGTTCGAGCTGATCACCGATCCAGGTGATCCTCGCCGGGAGGGTGCATGATGCGGGCGACGGACGAAACCCCAAGCGAGTCGAGGGGCATTACGGGAAGCAAGCGGCTGGGCATGAAGACGGCTGACCGGGCCAGCACCTGGCGGGCATCATGACCGCCAGCACCGGCGTGGCGCCGCCGGGCCAGGCAGCGGTCCGGCCCTCGTTCCGCCGAGTGGCGTGGACCGTGCTGCGGGTGACCGTGTCAGTGGCCGCGCTAGGAGCCCTGTACTACCTGCTACCGCTGGACCACTCCTCCGCTCCGGCCGCCATCACCATGCTGCTCATCGGGCTGGCCGGGTTCGTCGCCCTGGTCACGGTACAGGTCTGGATGATCATCCGGTCCCCGTTTCCCGGGCTGCGGGCGATCGAGTCGCTGGCCGTCAGCGTGCCGCTGTTCCTGCTGCTGTTCGCGGCCACCTACGTCGTGCTGGCCACGCTATCGGCGAGCAACTTCGGCGGGCACCTGACCCACACCGACGGGCTGTACTTCACCGTCACCGTGTTCTCCACCGTCGGGTTCGGTGACGTCACCGCCAAGACAGAGCTCGCCCGCCTCGTGGTCACCGGGCAGATGATCGCCGACCTGATCATCTTCGGCGTGGCGCTCAAGGTCATTACCGGCGCGGTCCAGCACGGTCGGCAGCGCCGGGCAGACCAGGGCAGCACCCAGGCCGGAGGCCAGGGATGATGAACCGGGCCGACAGCACCCGCTGATGCTGGATATCTGCCGGTAGTCGCGTCGCCGTTCCGATATAGCCCTCCATCGGGGGATGATGACGTGGCTGTTCCGGGCCAGTATGAGAAGCCGCCCTGATCAAGGAGATGCCGATTATGCCTTTGCACAACCGTGACACCGTCCGCCAGCAACTCGATGACTGCGTGTTCGCTGACCGGGATCTGACCAGGCCGGTGGCCAAGTACCGGTTCCCCCAGGAGGGAACGCTGCCCAGGGATGCGTTCCAGCTCGTGTCGGATGAGCTGATGCTCGACGGCAACGCGCGGCAGAACCTGGCCACGTTCTGCCAGACGTGGGAAGAACCCGAGGTGATGGCGCTGATGGCGCTGTCGGTCAACAAGAACATGATCGACCGGGACGAGTACCCGCAGACCGCCGAGATCGAGCGGCGGTGCGTGCACATGATGGCCGACCTGTGGAACGCCCCGCAGGCGGCCAACACCGTGGGCACCTCGGCTATCGGCTCGTCGGAGGCCTGCATGCTGGCGGGGATGGCGGCCAAGTGGCGGTGGCGGGCCAAGCGGCGGGCCGCGGGCAAGCCAGCCGACCAGCCGAACTTCGTCTGCGGCCCGGTGCAGGTGGTCTGGCATAAGTTCGCCCGCTACTGGGACGTGGAGATCCGCGAGGTGCCGATGGCGCCGGGCCGGTACATGATGGACCCGGCGTCGATGCTGGAGCGGGTCGACGAGAACACCATCATGGTCATGCCGACCCTCGGCGTCACCTACACCGGCGCCTACGAGCCGGTGGAGGAAATGGCGAAGGCGCTGGACAAGCTGCAGGCCGATACCGGACTGGACGTCGACATCCACGTGGACGGGGCCAGCGGCGGTTTCCTGGCCCCGTTCTGCGCGCCGGAGGTGGTGTTCGACTTCCGGCTGCCCCGGGTCAAGTCGATCAGCGCCTCGGGGCACAAGTTCGGGCTGGCCCCGCTGGGGGCTGGCTGGGTGGTGTTCCGCGATGCCGCCGAGCTGCCGGAGGACCTGATCTTCCACGTGAACTACCTGGGCGGCGACATGCCGGTGTTCCAGATCAACTTCTCCCGGCCGGCCGGGCAGATCGTCGCCAGCTACTACAACTTCCTGCG
>Ga0335085_10002717_pt1 | contig 32359 bp, 35 predicted proteins | sample Lox_Sample_45_FD_206712 | JGI IMG/M metagenome (GOLD analysis project Ga0335085, IMG submission 206712) | Soil microbial communities from Loxahatchee National Wildlife Refuge, Florida, United States - Lox_Sample_4.5 | ecosystem: Environmental > Terrestrial > Soil > Wetlands | place: USA... | reverse complement strand
GCGCCGCGACTTCCACCTGAAGCGCCATTCCCGGGTATCCTCCGCGCGGGCACGATAGCACGCATGAAAGTCGTCTTCTACGGATCGCTGATCCACCACCTGCCGGAAACGCTGCTCGCCAAGGTGACGACGCCGTGGACGGCCGAGCGCTTTCTCGAGACCGACCCGCGCGAGTCGCTCGCGCGCGCGCTCGCCGACGCCGACGTGCTGATCTCGCTCGTGTGGAACGCCGCGTTTCCGCCGGCGCCGAAGCTCAGACTCATCCAGTCGCCGGGCACCGGCGTCGACTTCATCGACTTCGCCGCGGTGCCGCCGGGTGTGCGCGTGTGCAATTGCTACGGGCATGCGGAAGGCACGGCCGAATACGTGATGCTCGCGATCCTGCTCTGGTGCCACGTGCACTTCCTGCCGGGCGCGAAGAGCTTTCGAGACGAGGGCAGCTGGCGCTACAGCGGCCGCGTCAACGGCCCCATCAACGACGAGCTCTACGGGCGGACCGTCGGCATCCTCGGTCTGGGCGCCATCGGCCGCGCGGTGGCCGAGCGCGCGAAGGGCTTCGGCACGCGCGTCCTCGGCTGCAACCGCACGATCCGCGACGTGCCGCAAGTGGACCGGCAGTACCCGCTGACCCGGATCGACGCTTTTCTCGCCGAAAGCGATTTCGTGGTGGTCGCCGCGGCGCTCGCGCCCGAGACGGAGCGCCTGATCGACGCAGGGCGCTTCGCGGCGATGAAGCGCAGCGCGGTGCTCGTGAACGTCGGACGCGGCGCGATCGTGGACGAGGATGCGCTCTACGCCGCACTGAAGGACAGGCGCATCCGCGGCGCGACGCTCGACGTCTGGTACGCCTACCCGAGCAAGGACAATCTCACCGTCGCCCCCTCGAAGCACCCGTTCCGCGAGCTCGACAACGTGTGGATGACGCCGCACACGTCCGCGTGGACCACGGGCATGGTGGATCGGCGCTGGAGCGAGATCGCGGAAAACCTCGATCGCCTCGCGCACGGCGAGCCGCTGCGGTACCAGCTCCGGTGAAGCTCGAGCGCTGGTCGCTGCACTTCTATCGCCTGCGGTACGCACGCGAGGTGGTGTGGGCGAACGCGCGCGAGGACGCGGGCCTGTTCGCGCTGCTCAAGCTCGAGTCCGGCGGCGCGGCCGGTGTCGCCGAGGGCACGCTCAAGGACACCTGGAGCGGCGTGTCGCCTTCGTCGCTGCGCGCCGCGCTCGAAGACTTCCTCATGCCGCGGCTCGCCGGGCTCGACCTCGCCGACGAGAAGCTCGTCGCGCGCGCCTTCGCGGGCATCCCCGAGAACCGGCTCGCCAAGGGCATGATCGAGAGCGCCTGCTGGACGCTGCGCGCCGCGCTCGCGCGCGAGCCCCTTTGGAAGCTGTGGGGCGCGGGGCGCACGCGCGAGCTCGCCTGGACCGTGACAAGGCAGCCGCCGGCGGCGATGGCGAAGGATGCGGCCGGGGCCTGCGCGGCGTACGGTTTCCGCGTGCTGAAGGTGAAGGGCGGGCAGGGCGTCGCGACGGATCTCGACGCTCTGCGCGAGATCCGTGCCGCCGTCGGCCCCGCTGTCGAGCTCTACGTCGACGCCAACAGCCACTACGCGCGCGCCGAGGCTGCCGACTATGTAAGGAAGCTCGCCGACGCCGGCGTCACGGTGGCCGAGGACCCCTGCGCCCTGCAGCCCGACCGGGCTTTCGAGGAACTCCAAGCGGCGAGCCGCATTCCCATCCTGGTGGACCGCAGCTGCGCATCGAAGGAGGATGCCGCGCTATACCTGGAGCGCGGCGCTCGGGCGCTCTCGACCAAGCCCGGACGAGTCGGCCTCGCCGAAACGCGCGCGATCGCCGCGCTCGCGGCGCCGCGCGGGGCGCGCACCGCAGTCGGCATCTACGCCGAGAGCGCGCTCGGCACGCTCGTCAACCTGCAGCAGCCGGGAACGATGGCGGCCGAGCAGACCTTCTTCCTGACCATGACCGAGCAGGTGTGCCGCGCGGCGCCGGCGATCCGCGGCGGGCGGATCGAGCTCCCCGCCGAGGCCGAGCTCGCCCGCCTCGTCGACTGGGAGCGCGTGGCCTTCCTTGCGCCCTGAGACGGCGGGGTGGTAGAGTCACAACTGGTTGTCTAGTTGGAGCGCAAATGATCACCGTTGGGTCGTTTGAGGCGAAGACCAAGCTCGCCGAGCTCCTCGACAAGGTCGAGGGCGGCGAAGTCGTCACCATCACGCGCAGAGGCAGAGCCGTCGCGCGGCTCGTTCCCACGAAGTCGGAGGAAGGCGCCGAGCACCTGCGCCGTGTCGTGGAGGACATCCGGCGCAACCGCGCCGACCGTGGAAAGCCCGCCGGACCCGGTACCTCCATCGCCGAGCTGATCAAGGCGGGCCGCCGGTACTGATGCCGCTGGTGCTCGACTGCTCGATCTCCCTCTCCTGGTTCTTCCCGGGCGAAAAGACGGCGTTCACCGAGGCCGCGCTTGACCTGGTCGCGCTCGAGGAGTGCTGGGTGCCGGCGGTATGGCGCCTCGAGTTTCCGAACGCGCTGCTCGTGGCGGAGCGGCGGCGGCGGCTGTCGCGCGAGGAGCGTCACCAGGTGCTGGACGACGCCGCGCGCCTGCGCCTGCGGATCGACGCGGCGGTGCCCGAACTGCGCACGATCAGCGATCTCGCCGAGCGCCATGGGCTGAGCACCTACGACGCCGCCTACCTCGAGCTCGCCGCGAGGCAGGGCGCATCGCTGATCACGCTCGACAAGGAGCTCGCCGCCGCCGCCGCGTCGGCGGGGATTCCGGTGCACGCGCCGGGCCGCACCTCGGGGGCGCAGATGCGCCAGAGATACAATATCTAGTGCTGCAAGGCGATACGCCCACAAGATAAATGGCCAAGCAAGCAGTCTACGACGCCTCCGCGATCCAGGCCCTGAAGGGCCTGGAGCCCGTGCGCCGCATGCCGGGCATGTACACGCACACGGTGCACCCGCTGCACATCGTGCAGGAGGCGATCGACAACGCCGTGGACGAGGCGCTCGCCGGCCACGGCAAGCGCATCAGCGTGCGCGTGTTCAAGGACGGCTCGGTCGAGGTCGAGGACGAGGGCCGCGGCATCCCGGTCGACATGCATCCGGTGGAGAAGAAGCCCGCCGTGGAGGTCGCCTTCGGCATGCTGCACGCGGGCGGCAAGTTCTCGCGCTCGGGCGAGGGGGTCTACCACATCTCCGGCGGGCTGCACGGCGTCGGCGTCGCGGTGTCCAACGCGCTGTCGAAGCGGCTCGAAGTCACGGTCTATCGCGACGGCCAGAAGCACACGATCGCCTTCGAGGGCGGCGAGCTCAAGCAGAAGCTGAAATCCGAGAGATCGAAGGAGCGGCGCACGGGCACCGTGGTGCGGATGTGGCCCGACCCGAGGCATTTCGACTCGCCGAGCATCCCGCTGGGCGAGCTCGAGCACCTCGTGCGCTCCAAGGCCTACCTGCTGCCCGGCCTGACGACGGCGCTCGAAGTGGAGGGCAAAGAGAGGAAGACCTGGAAGTACGAGCGCGGCATGGCGCAGTACTTCGACTTCATGCTGCAGGGGCGCGAGCTCGTGGCGCCGCTCTTCGCCGGCGAGCGCTACTTCGGCGAGTCCCCGATTCCCGAGGTCGAGCCGGGCGAGGGCGCGGCGTGGGCGATCGGCTGGGTCGCCGAAGGCGAGGTGTTCGCCGACAGCCACGTGAACCTGATTCCGACCCGCTCGGGCGGCACGCACGAGGCCGGGTTCCGCAGCGGCGTCTTCGAGGCGATCGCCGCCTTCATGGACGCGCGCGCGCTCGCGCCCAAGGGCGTGAAGCTGGTCGCCGACGACGTCTGGGCGCGCGCCTGCTTCACGCTCTCGGCGCGCATCGTGCGCACGCAGTTCCACGGCCAGACCAAGGAAAAGCTCACCACCCGGCACGCGGCGCGGCTGCTCGAGCTGTGCGTGAAGGACGCGTTCGAGCTCTGGCTGAGCGAGCATCCCGACGAAGGCAAGCGCATCGCCGAGCTCGCCGTCGAGCAGGCGATGGCGCGGCTCGCCAAGGGCAAGAAGGTCGAGCGCAAGAAATCCTCGGGCATCGCGACGCTGCCGGGCAAGCTCGTCGACTGCGCCTCGGGCGACGTCGCGCGGAACGAGCTCTTCCTGGTCGAAGGCGATTCGGCGGGCGGCTCGGCGAAGGAGGCGCGCGACAAGGAGTCGCAGGCGATCCTGCCGCTGCGCGGCAAGGTGCTGAACACGATGTCCAAGGACTCGCGCACGGTGCTCGGCAACAAGGAGCTGCAGGCGATCGCCACCGCGATCGGCGTCGATCCCCACGGCGCCGAAGAGGCCGCCGACCTGTCCGGCCTGCGCTACGGCAAGGTGATCCTGATGACCGACGCCGACGTGGACGGCGGGCACATCCAGGCGCTGCTGCTCACGTTCTTCTTCATGCACGCGCCGAAGCTCGTCGAAGCCGGGCACGTCTACGTGGCGCAGCCGCCGCTGTTCAAGGTCGAAGTGCCGTCGCAGGGCAAGGGCAGGCCGGCGCGGCGACTGTACTGCCTCGACGAGGACGAGCTCGACGAGGCGCTCGCGGCCCTGAAGAAGGAGAAGGTGAAGGAGGGCGGCTGGGAGATCTCGCGCTTCAAGGGCCTCGGCGAGATGAGCCCCGAGCAGCTGTGGGAGACGACGATGAACCCGGACACGCGGCGGCTCGTGCGCATGCAGCTCGACGCGAAGCAGCTGAAGAAGGCGCGGGCCACCTTCGAGCTGCTGATGGACTCGGGCGAGGCCGAAGGCCGGCGCAACTGGATGCGCGAGCACTGGAAGACCGTCGAGGCGGATGTCTAGGAAACCGCCGAAGCCGGCCTGGGAACGCGCCTACAAGGGCCACGTCCTCTGGCGCGGCAAGCAGAAGCTCGGCAAGGTGAGCCTGGCGGGCGAGGGCCGGTACACCTGGGAAGCGGCGGGCAAGGCCGGTGCCGCCGAGGACCTCGATAAGGCGAAGCAGGCGGTGGAGCTCGCCGTCCTGATCGCCGGCAAGCAACGCGACCTCTTCGACTGACCATGGACGACACCCGCACCCCCGACCTCTTCGCGCCGGAAAACGGCGACGACGCCGCGCCGATCGAGCGCCACGCCTCGCAGGCCTACCTCGGCTACGCGGTCTCGACCGTCAAGGCGCGCGCGCTGCCCGAGATCGCCGACGGCCTGAAGCCGGTGCAGCGGCGCATCCTGTACGCGATGGGCGAAGCCGGCGCGCAGAGCTTTTCCAAGTGCGCGCGCTACGTCGGCGACGTGCTCGGCAAGTACCACCCGCACGGCGACTCCTCGACCTACGAGGCGCTCGTGCACCTCGCGCAGCCGTTCTCGATGCGCTACCCGCTGATCGACGGGCAGGGCAACTTCGGTTCGCGCGACGGCGACTCGGCCGCGGCCTACCGCTACACCGAGGCGAAGCTCTCGCGCTACGCCGAGCTGATGCTCGCCGAGATCGGCGAGGGCACCGTCGACTTCGCCAAGAACTACGACGGCAAGTTCGACGAGCCGGCGCTGCTGCCGGCGCGCGTGCCCTTCGGGCTGCTGAACGGCTCGTTCGGCATCCCGGTCGGCTTCTCGACGCGAATTCCCTCGCACAACCTCAAAGAGGTCGCCGCCGCGGCGGCCGAGGTGATCCAGCACCCGCGCGCGAAGCTCGACGACATCCTCGAGCTCATGCCGGGGCCCGATTTCCCCGGCGGCGGGCAGGTGATCTCGCCCAGGGACGAGATCCGGCAGGCCTACGAGACGGGGCGCGGCTCGCTCGCGCTGCGCGCGCGCTGGGCGGTGGAGCCGCTCGCGCGCGGCCAGTGGCGCATCGTCGTCACCGAGCTGGCGCACGGCGTTTCGTGCCGCCAGGTGATGGAGGAAATCGAGGCGCTCGCGAACCCGCGGCCGTCGCCGGGCAAGAAGGACGTCACGCAGGAGCAGAAGCGCCTGCGGCAGTTCATCCTCGACCAGGTCGAGGCGGTGCGCGACGAGTCCGACCGCAAGGCGAAGCTGCGGCTCGTGATCGAGCCGCGCAGCTCGCGCCAGGATCCCGAGGCGACGATGGCGGCGCTGCTCGTGAACACGAGCCTGGAGACGCGCTACGCCATCAACCTCACCTGGCTCGGGCTCGACGGCCTGCCCGAGACCAAGGGCATCCTCGACATTCTGCGGGAGTGGGGCGAATGGCGCGTGCAGACGGTGCGCCGCCGTACGCAGCATCGCCTCGACAAGTGCGAGGAGCGGCTGCACATCGTGCTGGGCCGGCTGCTCGCCTACGTCCGGATTGACGAGATCATCAAGCTGATCCGCGCCGCCGACGACCCGGCCGACGCGCAGCAGAAGATGATCGCGAAGTGGAAGTTCTCCGAGCGGCAGGCCGAGGACATCGTCAACATCCGGCTCGGGCAGCTGACCAAGCTCGACGGCGTGAAGCTGAACGACGAGAGGAAGGCGCTCGAGGCCGAGCGCAAGGGCCTGAAGGCCATCCTCGGCGACGAGAAGCAGCTGAAGAAGGTCGTCGTGAAGGAGCTCGAGGACGACGCGAAGAAGTTCGGCGACGCGCGCCGCACGCTGATCAAGGCCGAGGAGCGCGCGCAGGTCGAGCGCACCGTGGTCGAGGAGCCGATCACGGTCATCCTGTCGAGGAAGGGCTGGATCCGCGCGCGCACCGGCCACGGGCTCGACCCCGCGTCGCTCACGTTCAAGGACGGCGACGGCCTGCTGCAGACGCTGGAATGCAAGACCACCGACCCCGTCATCGTGCTTGCCGAATCGGGCAAGACCTTCACGCTCGACGCCGCGGCGCTGCCGGCCGGGCGCGGCGATGGCGCGCCGGTCAACACGCTCGTCAATTCCTCCTCCGACGACATCGTCTGGATGGCCACGGGCGACCTGCAGGCGCCGCTGCTGATGAACAGCAGCGCGGGGCTCGGCTTCGTCTGCAAGCTCGGCGATCTCGTCTCGCGCACGCGCCAGGGCAAGGACTTCATGAACGTGGGCGAAGGCGCGCGCGCCCAGGCGCCGGCGGCGCTCGGCGCCGGGCCGTATGTCGCGGCGCTCTCCTCGGACGCGCGCCTGCTGCTCTTTGCGCTCGAAGACGTGCCCGTGCGCCCCAACGGCGGGGTCGGCGTGCAGCTGATCGCGCTGCCCGACAAGGCGACGCTTGCCTCGGTCGCCGCCTGCGATGGCAAGACGCTCCTTGTCTCGGGCATCCGCCGCAGGAACCGCGCCGAGGAAGCGCTCGACGCCAGGCGGCTCGCCGAGCACATGGGCAAGCGCGCGCAGCGCGGCCGCGTGTGCGACGCGGGCTTCAGGCCGGATCGCGTTGGTTCCTAGCGAGCTCCGGACTGCGATCCCGCCGGCGGCGGTGCTGCTCGCCGCCGCGCTCGCGGCGTGGATCGGTCCCACGCTGCCGCCGTCGCTCGCCGGGTTGCGTACGCTTGGGCCCTACGCCGTGCTCGCGCTCGGCGTCGCTTTCGCGCTGCGGTTCAACCGCGGTCGCGCGCTCGTGATCCTCGCGTCGCTGCTCGCCGCGTACGCGGGCTACGAGTACGCGTTGGCGCTGGGCGGATTCGCGGCGAAGGCGGTCTATACCGCGCTCGTGGTGCTGGTGCCGCTCAACGCGCTGGCCGCGATGGCGCTGCCCGAGCGCGGCGTCCTGTACCACGGCAGCTACCGGTGGCTCGTGCTGCTCGGCGCCGAGGCGCTGCTGATCCTGTGGATCGCGGCCGCCGGCCGCAGCGAGCTTTCGGGCCTTGCCTGGCAGGGCGTGCTTGAGCACTGGCTGTTCCGCTCGCCGCCCACGCCGCTCGTCGGGCGGCTCCTGTTCGGCGCCGCGTTCGCGGCGGCGGCCTGGCGCGCCTGGCCCAAGCACACGCCGCTCGACCTCGGACTCGCGGCCGCGTTGATCTCGTTCTTCGTCGCCGCCGAGTGGGCCGCCTCGCCGAGCGTGTTCGGCGTCTTCCTCAGCGCTGCGGGCGCGGTCGTGCTGGTCGCGTTCGTGCAGGAATCGCACCGCCTCGCGTTCCGCGACGAGCTGACAGGACTGCCCGGCCGGCGAGCGCTCGAGGAGCAACTGCGCGCGCTCGGGCCGCGCTACACGATCGCGATGGTCGACGTCGACCACTTCAAGAAATTCAACGACACGCACGGCCACGACATCGGCGACCAGGTGCTCAAGCTCGTCGCGGCGCGGCTCGCCGAGGTCGGCGGCGGCGGCAGCGCCTTCCGCTACGGCGGCGAGGAGTTCAGCCTGCTGTTCCCGGACCGCTCGCTCAAGGACGCGCTGCCGTTCATCGAGCGCACGCGCGGGTCGATCGAACGCTACAAGATGGCGGTCAGGAGCGAAGCGCGACCGCGCCAGCAGGAAGCCGGGATCCGCCGCCGCGGCGACGTGGGGCCGACCCAGATGCTTTCGGTCACCGTGTCGATGGGCGCGGCCCAGCCCGAGGTCGAGCGCCAGCCGCCGGCGCAGGTGCTGAAGGCGGCCGACGAGGCGCTCTACCGGGCGAAGAAGGGCGGCCGCAATCGGGTGAGCACGTGAGCTGGGATCCGGCCCAGTACCTCAAGTTCGCCGGCGAGCGCCTGCGGCCCGCGGTCGACCTGCTGGCGCGCGTCGCGGTCGAGGCGCCCGCGACCGTGGTCGACCTCGGCTGCGGCGCGGGCAACCTGGCGCCGCTGGTCGCCGAGCGCTGGCCCGCCGCGCAGCTGATCGGCGTCGACAGCTCGCCGGACATGCTGGCCAAGGCGCGCGCGGACCATCCGCGGGTGCAGTTCGTGCGCGCCGACATCGGCGCGTGGCGCCCGCCGCAGCCCGTCGACGTCCTCTACAGCAACGCGGCGCTGCACTGGGTGGACGGACACGAGCGCCTGCTCCCGGCGCTGCTCGAATCGCTTTCGCCCGGCGGCGTGCTGGCCGTGCAGATGCCGCGCAACTTCGGCGCGCCCTCGCACACCAGCATCGTGGAGACGATCGAGCTGGGACCGTGGCGCGCGAAGCTCGCGTCGCTGGTGCGCCGCGAGCCGGTGCACCCGCCCGGCGCCTACTGGCGGCTGCTCCAGGGGCGCGCGGCCGGGCTGCAGATCTGGGAAACCGAATACCTGCAGGTCCTTACGGGCGACAACCCGGTCGCCGAATATACGAAGGGCACATGGCTCAAGCAATTCCTCGACCGGCTCGAGGGGGCGGAGCGCGAAGCGTTCGAGGCCGACTACCGTGCGCGCGTGCGCGCGTGGTATCCGCCGGAGGCCGATGGCCGGACGTTGTTCCCGTTCCGGCGGCTTTTCATCGTCGCGCGCCGCGCCGGCTGAAGGGCGGAATCTCCTTGTCCTTCCGGGCGTTAGGCGGCATACTGCCGGCCTTTCGGTATTTGCGGAGCAGTACATGGCCAAGGAAGAAATGCTGGAAATGGAAGGCGTGGTGCAGGAGGTCCTGCCCAGCACCCAGTTCCGGGTCGAGCTGACGAACGGCGCGCAGGTGCTCGCCTACGCGGGCGGCAAGGTCCGCAAGAACCGGATCCGCATTCTCGCGGGCGATCGCGTGACGATGGAAATGTCGCCGTACGATCTGACGCGCGGCCGCATCAGCTTCCGCCACAAGGACGAGGCGCCGGTCTCGGCGCCGCGTCGTCCGACCTACCGCAAGCGGTAGATCCCCCGCGCGAGGGTCCTGCGATGTGGCCCGGGCTTGTCGCCGCGGCCCCCGCGCACTACTACGTCGCCAACGGCTCGGGCGGGTCTATCTTCGGCGGCGGCGGCGGCGGGAGCGGCTGGTGATCGAGATACCGGCGAGCGAAGTCGAGATCTCCGCGGTGCGCGCCCAGGGTGCGGGCGGGCAGAACGTGAACAAGGTGTCGAACGCGGTGCATCTGCGCTTTGACGTGCACGCGTCCTCGCTGCCGGCGGAGGTGAAGGCGCGCCTGCTGCGGAATGGCGACCCGCACCTCACCCGCGCAGGCGTCGTGGTCATCAAGGCGCAGCGCCATCGCAGCCTCGAGCTCAACCGGGCCGAGGCCCTCGCCCGCCTGCACGCGCTCGTCGAGGCGGCCGCCCGGGTGCCCAAGACCCGGCGCGCCACCCGCCCGACCCGCGCCTCTCGGCAGCGACTCCGCGAGGCCAAGCAGCGGAAATCGCGCCTGAAGGCTCTGCGCGGACGGGTCCGGGACTGATAGTATTTTGCCCATGGACCGAGCCGCCGAACGCCGCAAGGAAATCGAAGCCGCCGTCGCGGACATCCGTGACATCGAACGCCGCGAAGGGGTCAATCCGAAGAGTCTGCTCGACATCAAGTCGCGCCTGATCCGCCTTGCGGCGCGCACCGACCTGTTCGATCCGAAGGACTACCCGCCCCCCGAGCCGGGCCAGAAGCTGCGCTCGTGCCTGTACCGGCTCTCGGAAGACGCAGACCATCGGTTCGCGCTTTATGCCAACGCCTCGATCGGGGGCTACGGCACGCCCGCACACAACCACACGACCTGGGCGGTGATCGTCGGCGTCACCGGCGAGGAGCAGAACCGGTTCTACGACCGCTCCCCCGAGGGCGGAGTGCGCGAGAAGGGCCGCCAGGTGGTCCGGCAGGGCACCGGCGTCGCCTTCATGCCCGAGGACCTGCACTCGATCCACATCGAGGCGCCGCTGCTCAACTTCCACATGTACGGCCTCGCGCTCGAGCAGCTGCACCGGCGCGAGTTCTACAAGGAGAAGGAAGGGCGCTGGGAGGTGTTCCCGGCGCACTCCGACATCCGCGACGCACGGGCATGACGCCCGCGGCGCTGCGCGAGCGCCTGCTCGACGGCGGCGAGCTCGCGCTCCTCGACGTGCGCGAGCAGGGCGTGCACTACCGCGGCCACCCGTTCTTCGCCGCCTCGCTGCCGCTCTCGAAGCTCGAGCTCATGGTCCTCGACCTCGTGCCGCGCAAGGACGCGCCCTGCGTGCTGCTCGACGGCGGCGGCGAGGGTCTCGCCGAGCGCGCGCGCGACAAGCTGCGCTCGCTCGGGTACGCGGATGTCGCGATCCTCGAGGGCGGCTGCGCCGCCTGGCGCGACGCGGGCGGCGAGCTCTTCAGCGGCGTCAACGTGCCCTCGAAGGCATTCGGGGAGTTCGTCGAGCACCACTACGGCACGCCGCGCGTGCCGCCGCAGGAGTTGCGCCGGCTGCAGGCGGCCGGCCGCAGGATCGTGGTCCTCGATTCCCGACCCTGGGAGGAATACCACCGCATGAACATCCCGGGCGGCATCGACGTGCCGGGCGCGGAGCTGGTCTACCGCACGCCCGACCTCGCCCCCGACCCGGACACGCTCGTCGTCGTCAATTGCGCCGGCCGCACGCGCAGCATCATCGGCTGCCAGTCGCTGCGCAACGCGGGATGGAAGGACGTGGTGGCGCTGAAGGACGGCACCATGGGCTGGGAGCTCGCGGGATTCCAGTGCGAGCATGGCAGCGAGCGCGTGGCGCCGCCGCCGGGCGCTGCGGGGCGTGCGCGCGCGCGCGCGGCAGCGGATGCGGTCGCCAGGCGCTTCCAGGTGAAGTTCGTGCGCGCGCCGCAGGCGCGCGAATGGCTTCGCGATTCCGCGCGCACGACCTACCTGCTCGACGTGCGCTCGCGCGAGGAGTTCGAGGCCGGGCACCTCGCCGGCTCGCGCCACGCGCCGGGCGGACAGGTGGTGCAGGCGACCGACGAATTCATCGGCGTGCGCAACGCGCGCGTCGTGCTGGTCGACCCCGAGCGCGTGCGCTCGGTGATGACGGCCTCGTGGCTGAACCAGATGGGCTGGGACGACGTGCACGTGCTCGAGGCCGAAGCGCCGGACTGGGCGATCGAGACCGGCCCGCGCGTGGCCGCGGCCGCGGAGCCAGAGCCTTGGGCCTCGATCGAGCCCCGGGAACTCGCGCGCATCGACGCCAGCGTCATCGATTTCTCGACCAGCCTGCGCTTCCGGGCGCGGCACATTCCCGGCGCGTGGTGGGCGGTTCGGGCACGGCTCGCCGAGGCGCGCGCGAAGCTTCCGGAGGCAAAGCGCCTCGTGCTCACCTCGGAGGACGGGCGCCTCGCGCGCTACGCCGCGCCGGAGGCCGCGCTGCTGTGGCCTCGCGCGCAGTTGCAGGTGCTCGAGGGCGGGAACCGGGCCTGGTTCGCCGAAGGCCTGGCGGAGGAACGCGGTCTCGCACGCGCGACCACGGCGATCGACGACGTCTGGTACAAGCCCTACGACCACGAGCACGGATCCGACTACGAGAAGCACGCGCGCGCCTACCTCGACTGGGAGGTGGCGCTCGTCGAGCAGATCCGCCGCGATCCCGCGATCCGCTTCCGGGCGTACGACTGACGCGTCCATGGGACGGCCGATCTTCGACGAAGCGCTGATTCACCCCGCAATTCGCGACAAGATCGCCGGCTGGCGCGTCGAAATCGTGCGCGAGGTGCAGGACGTCGTGTCGTCGCACGCGATCGTGGTCGTCGGCATGTCTATGAATCCGTTCCCGCGCAAGGCGCGCAAGCTCCTGGAGGCGGCGGGCCTCGAGTACACCTACCTCGGCTACGGCTCGTACCTGTCGGGCTACCGGCGCCGGCTGCCGCTCAAGATGTGGACCGGCTGGCCGACCTTCCCGATGATCTTCGTGAAGGGCGTGTTGATCGGCGGCGCGAACGACCTCGAGCGCCTGATCGCGAGCGGCGAGCTCAAGCGCCGCCTAGAGGAGGAAGTCGCGCGCGCGTGAGGCGCCGCCGGGATCATCACCACGTCTACGTGGTCGAGCTCGACCCGGGGGTCCTCAATTTCGCGCGCTTCCGGCGCGCCAACCCGAATCGCGACATGCTCAAGCCCTGCGTCTACGTGGGCATGACGGGACTCACACCCGAGGCGCGGTTCGCCAAGCACAAGGCGGGCATTCGCGCCAACCGGTACGTGCAGCGCTACGGGCTGCGATTGCTGCCGAAGCTCTACGCCTATGCGAATCCCATGCCGTACGAAGCGGCGCGCGAGATGGAGGTGGAGCTCGCCATCGCGCTGCGAGAGGAGGGGTACGCGGTGTGGCAGGGATGAGGGTCGTCCTCGACACGCAGGTCTGGCTCGACTGGCTGGTGTTCGAGGATCACTCGATCAACGCAATTCGCGATGCGCAGGCTGCAGGAGGCGTCGAAATCGTGATCGACGCCGATTGCGAGGCGGAGCTCGACCGGGTGCTGGGCTACGACTTCGGCGGGCGCTCGCTCGATCCCGCCGACCGGCGACGCTGTTTCGAGCGGGCGCGCGCGCTTTCGGTTCGCGTCGCCGTCGCGCCGGGCGTTGGACTCCCGCTTTGCCGCGACCCGGACGACCAAAAGCTGCTCGTCCTCGCCGCATCGGCACGCGCGTCGTGGCTTGTGACGCGCGACCATGCACTGCTTGCGATGAATCGCTTCAAGCTGCCTTTTCGCATCATTGTGCCGGCAGATGTCCGCTTCGAATCTTTCCCGAGGTCCACGGATTGACAATGAGAGGAGCTATCAATATCATAAGATAACAATAACCATTCTCGTTTGATGCATAACCCGCTCACAGCCAAGAGATTTGCGTCTGTTCTGCTGCTGGTTCCCGGCCTCGCCGTCGCGCAGGTGCCCGAATTCAATCTGGCGATCCGGGACCATCGCTTCGTGCCGGCGGAGATTCGCATTCCCGCCAACACCAAGGTCCGGCTGGTGGTGGCCAACGAAGACCCGACGCCGGAGGAATTCGACAGCTACGCGCTGGATCGGGAGAAGGTCATCCCGGGCCGAGCGAGCGCGGTGATCTTCGTCGGACCCTTGAAGGCCGGCCGCTACCCGTTCGAGGGCGAATTCAACTCCGCGACTGCAAAGGGCGCGGTCGTCGCGGAATAGCGGAATGCTCGGCGTCGCTGTCATCGTCTTTCGCGAGGTCCTGGAGGCCGCGTTGATCATCGGCGTCCTAGCGGCCGCCTCGCGGGGCATCGCGGGCCGGGTGTGGGCGCTCGGCGGAGGCATCGCGGCCGGCCTGGTCGGCGCGCTGGTCGTCGCCGCATTCGCGGAAAGCCTGTCCGTGCTTGCCCGCGGCATGGGGCAAGAGCTCTTCAACGCCGGCGTCCTGGGAATCGCGGTGCTGATGCTGGCCTGGCACAGCATCTGGATGTCCCAGCATGGGGCAGCGCTGGCCGCTGGCGCGCGGCGCGTCACCGACGACGTGCGCCAAGGCGCCCGCGGACTCGTGGCCATCGCGCTCGTGGCCGCCGCCGCGGTGCTGCGCGAGGGCTCGGAGACCGTTCTCTTCCTGTACGGCATGGCGGCCGGCAACGGGCTGAGCGCGGCGAGCGTCGCCGCCGGTGGCGCGCTGGGCCTGGCGGCCGGGGCCGGTATCGGACTCGCCTTGTACGGCGGGCTGCTCAGCATTCCGGTACGGCATTTCTTCACGGTGACGGGCGTGCTCGTGCTGCTGGTCGCCGCCGGCCTGGCCGGACAGATGGCGCGCTTCCTGATCCAGGCCGACGTCCTTTCGGCCCTGCGTGACCCGGTGTGGGACACCTCCTGGCTGCTCGAAGCGAAGAGCGCGCTCGGCTCGCTGCTGCAGGTGCTGGTCGGCTACGACCCGCGGCCGAGCGAAATGCAGCTTCTGTTCTACGTGGCGACGCTCGTGCTGATCGTCGTCGGCACCCGACTGGCGCGGCCCGCGCGCGCCAAGGCCTGAGCGCGCCCGTGCGCAAACTCGTTCGGGCCGCGGCGATGCTCGCCGCCTGCATCGCGGGCCCGGCGCGCGCCGAGCCGCAATCGTACGTCCATACGCCGATCGTCGAGTACGGCGAGCGAGAGATCGACGTCCACGGAGGTCGCTCAAGACTCGGCGACGGGACGGACGCGAACGGCGTTGCGGCAGGGTTCGGCATCGGTTTGACGCCTTGGTGGTTCACCGAGGTGTATGGGATCTCGGAATGGGCGGCCGGCGACCCGATCCAGCTCCATTCCGTGGAATGGGAGAACGTCTTCCAGCTTACCGAGACGGGAAAGCACGCGGCGGAGCTCGGGCTGTTGTTCGAGGTGGAGCGCCCGCGCGATCATGCCGAGGGCTACGAGCTCGTCTACGGTCCGCTGCTGCAGACGGACGCGGGCGAGTGGCAGTTCAACGGCAATCTGCTGATTGACCAGCACGTCCAGGCCAATCCGTCCGTCGCGACCGAGCTCCAGTACGAGTGGCAGGCCAAATGGCGCTGGCGCGAGGCGTTCGAGCCAGGCATGCAGGGATTCGGCGGCATGGGCAAGTGGGACCACTGGGACCACGCCGATCAGCAATCGCACGTGCTGGGCCCCGCGGTCTTCGGCAAGCTCCGGCTCGGCGGCCGCCAGGCACTGCGGTATGACGCCGCGTACCTGGTCGCGGTTTCCGCTGCGGCGCCCGATCGCACGCTGCGGTTCCGAGTCGAATTCGAGTACTGAGCGCGGGTTCGGCGAGATGCCGCTCGCATCCCGACTGCGCCGCGCGTATGCACGCGCGCACTACGTCGTCCTGGATACGCCGCCTGTGGTCGTCCGCATCGGTCGACCCAGCACCGAGCTCGACGCGGTGCTCGCCGCGCGCGGCGCCGGTTCGGCCGCCTTCATCACTGCGGCGAACCCCCGCAGCCGACGCGTCGGGGCGCGAGCCAATGCGCTGGCCCACCGCCTGCTGAAGCGCGCGCTGGCCCGGCGCAGCCGCGCGTGGCTCGACGGCGAAGGCCGCGATCCGTCCGCGCGCTGGCCGGCGGAGGCGAGCGTGCTGATCGTCGGCGCGTCCCGCCGCGAAGCCCGGGCGATGGGCCGCCGCTTCCGGCAGAACGCGATCGTCTATGCCCAGCGCGGCCGGCCGCCCGAGCTGCTCGTCCTCGCCTAGTCGATCAGCGTGACCACCAGCCGACGCGCGTGAGGCGCGCGGCGATGCTCCCAGAGATAGACCCCCTGCCAGGCGCCGAGCGCGAGCCGGCCTTCGGCCACGGGGATCTGCAGGGAGTTGGCCGTCAGCACCGAGCGCGCGTGGGCCGCCATGTCGTCGGGCCCCTCGTCGTCGTGCCGGTACGCCGGGTCGCCGTCGGGCGCGATGCGCGACAGGATCGTCTCCAGGTCGTCGCGCACCGAGGGCGCCGCGTTCTCGCACAGGATGAGCGAGGCGCTCGTGTGCTGCAGGAAAAGGTTGCACAGTCCCGCCTTTATCCCGCTGTCGCGCACCGCCGAGGCCACGTCGCCGGTGATGTCGATCGTGCCGCGGCCGGGCGTGCGAAACGTGAGAATCTTCTGCCTGATCATGGGCCGGTTCGGTCCCCATTGTAGGAGACAATTCGCGGTCGGCGCCCCATGAAGAACCTGATCTCGGACTGGCTGGAGAAGTTCGCGAAGGCGCTCTCGCGCGGCGACATCGAGGGCGCGGCCAAGCTCTTCGGCGAGGAATGCTACTGGCGCGACCTCGCGGCCTTCACCTGGACGCTGAAGACCTTCGAGGGCCGCGATGCGGTGAAGGCGATGCTGGCAGCGACGCTCGCCGCAGCGCGACCGTCCGCCTGGACCGCGCTAGGCCAGCCGGTCGAAGCGAACGGCGCCCTCGAAGGGTGGTTCGCGTTCGAGACCGAGGTTGGGCGAGGCACCGGCCACGTCCGGGTGCGCGGGGGCCGGGCCTGGACCCTGCTCACCACGCTGCAGGAGCTGAAGGGGCACGAGGAGCGCGCGGGCCCGACGCGCGAGCGCGGCGTCGAGCATGGATTCGTCGCGAACCGCCGCTCATGGCTCGAGCGGCGGCAGGACGACACGGCCGAGCTGGGCGCGTCGCGCCAGCCTTTCGTGCTCATCGTCGGCGGCGGACAGGGCGGGCTCGCGCTCGCGGCGCGGCTGAAGCGCCTCGGCGTTCCCGCGCTCGTCGTCGAGAAGAACGAGCGCGCGGGCGATTCCTGGCGCAAGCGCTACCGCTCGCTCGTGCTGCACGATCCCGTGTGGTACGACCATATGCCCTACCTGCCGTTTCCGGACCACTGGCCCGTGTTCAGCCCGAAGGACAAGATGGGCGACTGGCTGGAGATGTACGCGCGCGTGATGGAGATCGACTGCTGGACCTTCGCGAAGTGCGTTCGCGCCGGCTGGGACGAAGCCGCGCAGGAGTGGTCGGTGCAGGTCAACCGCGCAGGCGAGCTCGTGGAGGTGCGGCCGCGCCACCTGGTGCTCGCGACCGGGATGTCGGGCTATCCGAGCATGCCCGTGCTGCCCGGTGCCGACGCGTTCGCCGGGCACCTGTGCCACTCGAGCCAGTTCGACGGGGGCGCAGCGTGGCGCGACCGCCACTGCGTCGTCGTCGGGGCGAACAACTCCGCGCACGACATCGCGGCCGACCTCGTGGAGCACGGCGCGGCCTCGGTGACGATGGTCCAGCGCTCGCCGAGCATCGTCGTCTCCTCCGACGCGCTCATGGAGCACGCTTGGGGGCGGCTGTACTCGGAGGCCGCGCTCGAAACCGGCATCACGACCGAGATCGCGGACCTGACGGTTGCGTCGGTCCCGTTCGCGCTGCTGCCGTCCTTCCAGAAGCCCGTGTACGAAGCGATCCGCAAGCGAGACGCGCAGCTGTACGCGGGCCTCGAGCGGGTGGGCTTTCGCCACGACTTCGGCGAGGACGGCTCGGGCATACACGTCGCCTATCTGCGGCGCGGCGCGGGCTACTACATCGACGTCGGCGCCTCGCAACTGCTCATCGACCGGACGATCGCGCTGAAGAGCCTGGCCGAGGTCGCGCGCGTCGCCGAACGCACGGTGCTGCTCACGGACGGCAGCGTGCTTCCGGCGGACCTCGTCGTCTGCGCGACGGGCTATGGGTCGATGAGCCAGTGGGCCGCGGAGCTGATCTCGCCCGAAGTCGCCGAGCGCGTGGGCGCGGTCTGGGGGCTGGGCTCGGGAACGCGGTACGACGCCGGCCCGTGGGTCGGCGAGCTGCGCAACATGTGGAAGCCGACGCAGCAGCCGGCGCTGTGGTTCATGGGCGGCAACCTGATGCAGGCGCGGCACTATTCGCTCTACCTCGCGCTCCAGCTCAAGGCGCGCTACGAGGCGATACCCACGCCCGTGTATTTCGTCGACCCCGCGCAGCGCGCGTGAAGCTGCCGCGGAACTCGCTGTTCGCCCTCCTGATGCGCTCGCGGTGGTGGGCGAGCGCGCTCGCGGGCGCCGCGGCTTTCGGCCTCGCCCGGCTGTTTGTTCCGGAGAGCGTGGCGGCGGCCGCCGCGCTGCCGTTCGCCGTCGTCGCCGCGGTGGTCGCGTGGCGGGACGCGCGCGTGCCGCGCGGGGAGCGGCTCGAGGCGGCGCTCGCGCGCCTGCGGTCGATGCCGTGGGAGGAGTTCGCCGCCGTGCTCGAGCGCGGCTACCGGCGCGAGGGCTACGAGGTCCGGCCCGGGGGCGGCGCGGCCGACCTCGAGATCGAGAAGAGCGCCGCGGTGTCGCTGGTCGGCGCGCGGCGCTGGAAGGCCGCGCGCACTGGCGCGGAGCCGCTGAAGGAGCTCGCTGCGGCCGTGCGGCAGCGCGGCGCCCAGGGCGGCGTCTACGTTTGCGCCGGCGAGATTACGGAGAACGCGCGCGCGGCTGCGGGCCAGGCCTCGCTCCAGCTGCTCGAGGGCGCCGCGCTGGTGCGCCTCGCGCGCGACGCATGAGCGCGGCGGCCGGAGCCGCGTTTTCCGCGTGCCGGCGGTGGCGCACGCTGCTCTGGCGGCGCTGGGACCGGTCGCGCCCGCTCGCGAACTTCCTGATGCTCAATCCGAGCACGGCCGACGAGCGGGTGCTCGATCCGACTTGCTCGCGCGCGCAGGACTACGCGAGGCGCTGGGGCTACGGCGCTCTGGCGGTGACCAATGTGTTCGCCTGGCGCGCGACCGACCCGCGCGCGCTGCGCCGGACGCCCGACCCGGTGGGCCGAGGCAATGACGCGGCCATCCTGCGCACGGCGCGGCGCGCCGCGATCGTGGTCTGCGCCTGGGGCAACCACGGCGCGCACCTCGGGCGTTCGGCCGAAGTGCGCAAGATGCTGCGAGACGCCGGAATCGCGCTCCACGTGCTTCGCCTCAACGCCGGCGGCGAGCCCGCGCACCCCTTGTACCTGCCCGGGGTGCTCCGCCCGCGCGCCTGGCGCTAGCTGCGCAGCAGCGAGTCCAGGTGGTCGAGGTCGTTGATGACGCGCCACTCCGTGGCGCCGGCGGATTTGACGCGCTTCTGCCAGTCCGCCAGGCGCCCGAGGTAGCGGCGCGGATCGAGGTTGTCCGTTCGCAGCTTGACGACGTTGACGGCGACGACCCGGATGTCCTTCAGGTCGATCGGAAAGTTTCGGATGGTCGAGCGGTCGAGATCCTCCTGCATGTCGGAGAAGATCAGGATCGTCTTTCGCCCCGCGCCCGTCTCGTTCAGATACTGCGCGCCCTGGATCAGGCCGCCGGTGATATCGGTGTTGGCGCTGCCCTGCGGCGTCGCGGTGAACGCCTCGACGCGCTCCTTGAACGCGCGCTTCTGCGCGTTGGCCTGCGACGGCCGCGAGTCGAACGTCGCCTTGGCGATGATGTCCTTCTCGCTGAAGCTGCGGCTGCGCACGCGCGCGACCGCGAGCGAATCGCCCGGCTGCAGCGTGCCGAGCAGGTAGTTGACGATCAGCTGCGACTTGCCGACTTCGCTCGCGTAGGTGCCCGAGGTGTCCACGAGCAGGTAGACCGCCTGCGCATGCGAGCGCGGGTCCGCGCATCCCGCGCCCGCCGCGAGCGCGAGCGCGGGCATCGCGGCCAGGAATGTGCGCCGCCTCACGATCGCTCTCCCACGCCGAGGTCGACGCCCGCCGGACGCCCCGGCGCGGGGACGCGGACGGACTTCGCCCAGCGCTCCGCCAGCAGTGGCAGCACGATCAGGATGTCGTACAGTGTCGCGAGGACCTTGGTCAGCTGGCGGATGAGGTTCCCCACGACCCGCATCAGCACGGCTGTCGTACGTGTGAGCACGACGAGGGCCGCGCCGCCCACGGTCCGCGCCGAGGTGATGAACGACTCGAGCGGCACCGCGATGAACGCCAGCGCGAACGGCAGGATGAACCCGAGCAGCATCTGCCCCGCGGTCGGGATGCCGGTCAGCCAGCCGTCGGTCGCTGCCGGGCGCGTCGCGGCCAGCGACTGCAGCAGCGCCTGCTTGTCGGCGATCAGCATGTCGCGCATCAGCGCGAGCGCCGCCTCCACGCCCGCGAGCACGAGCAGCAGCGTGAAGGCCGCCCACATCATGCGCCGCCGCTGCAGCTCGGGCAGCGAATGGATGCGCGGGAACAGCCGCGTGATGCGCAGCGTCTCCATGAGGAACAGGCCCATGGTCGCCTCGACGAAGATGATGATGAGCGCGGCGACTTCCGAAGTGCGCAGCGACGCCGTCAGGTAGTCGCCCGCGCCGACCATCTCGGACATCGGCAGCGCGATCAGCTTGAAGTTGATCAGCGCGCCGCCCGCGGCGACCAGCAGCACCACGGTCGCGGTGAAGAACTGGGTAAGCGCCGACAGCGTCAACGCGTGCTCGGCGCGGTCGCTCTTCTTCACGATCGCCTCGAAGCGCTCCATCTGCGCGTCGATCGCCGCAGCGCGGTCGGCAAGGCTCGTCATCTTGCGGTCCGCGTGCGCCAGCGTGCGGTCGAGCGACCGCCAGAACGGCATGAAGCCGTCGAGGATGCGGTGGCGCGCCTGGTAGGCGCGGCGGTATTCCGCGATCGCCTTGTCGTGGATCGCCTTGATCGAGACGTTGATCTCCTCGAGCAGGCGCTGGACGAGCTCGTTGCCGTTGGGCTTGATCTTGGCGACTGCCGCAACCGCGTCGACCCACTCGGGCGGCGGCGGGGGGACCTCGCCGCACTTGCGGTAGTCCTCCTCGACCCGCGTGATCTCGTCGAGCAGGCGTCGCTGCAGGGCCGGATAGCCCTCGAGGTCACGCTTCACGAGCGCCGCCACGCGCTCGAACTCGCGCGCGATGCGCTCCTGCGTCTCCTCGAGGCCCTGCGCGAGCAGCACCGCGCGATTGCGCTCGCGCAGATCGTGCGCGGCAGCGAGCAGCGCGCGCGCGCCGAGGCGCAGCGGGCCGCCGGCCAGCTGGCCGAGTGCGCGCAGCAGCGCATGTACCGGGCCGCGTGCCGCATACAGGAACGGCATCGCAACCACGAACCAGGCCAGCGCGGAAAGCGCGGCATTTCCCGGCCAGATCATCCAGAACGGAGAATCCGCCATGGGGCACTCCTTTCGACCGCACAGAGTTGCCCCCTACGCCGGCCAGTCTAGCGCATCGGCCGCACCGGCCGCCGGAACTATTTCTCGATGCCGAGCAGCTCGACCTCGAAAATCAGTGTCGCATTTGGCGGAATCACGCCGCCGGCGCCGCGCGCGCCGTAGCCGAGCGCGGGCGGAATCGTCAGTACGCGCATGCCGCCGATGCGCATTCCCTGTACGCCCTCGTCCCAGCCCTTGATGACTTGGCCCGCGCCGAGCGCGAAGCTGAAGGGCTCGCCGCGGTCCTTGCTGGAATCGAACTTCCGGCCGCGCTCGCCGCCATAGAGCAGCCAGCCGCTGTAGTGGACCGAAACTTCGTGGCCGGCGCGCGCTTCGTTGCCCTCGCCGACGACGGTGTCGTCGAAGATCAGGCCGCTGGCGGTGGTGGTAGGCATGGGGACCTCCTCGGTTAGGCGTTCAGCCGCTCCGGCGCGAGGTAGCGCTGCCGGAACTGCTCGAAGGGAAGCGTGTCGGCGGCCTCGATCGCGCGCTGCTCCTGGATCGACTCGGCCGCCAGCCGCCGCTGCCGCGCTTCGGCCTCCGCCGGGAGGGGCGCAGCGAGCAGCGATGCTCGATGACGCGCGGACCAGGCGCGCGCGAAGTCGCGATAGGAATTGCCGTGCGTGCGAAGGTCGGCGAGGACTCGCGCCGACGGCGTAAGCGCCGCATCGGCGAGCACGCCGCGCTGCGCGGCCAGTGCATCGCGATAGCCCGACCCGGCGAACGCCGCGTCGAGCGCCTCGGCGATCGGCGCGCACTCCTCCAGGATGCGCGCCCCCCACTGCGCAAGGCCGCGCGGCTCCGGCGCGCAATCCAGCGTCAGCGCCGGCTCGCGTCCCCGCTCGGCCACGCGCTCCTGGTTGCGCGAGACGCAGGCGATCTCCTCGGGCGTGTCGGGCGGGCTCTCGGTCAACAGGCAATGCAGCAGGAACAGGTCGAGGAAGCGCATGACCGGCGCGGTGATGCCGACGGCGGCGTACGGGTCGAGGTCCATCAGCCGCACCTCGACGTACTCGACGCCGCGCTCGCGCAGCGCATGCAGCGGCCGTTCTCCTTGCCGGATGGGCCGCTTGGGCCGGATCTTCCCGTAGTACTCGTTCTCGATCTGCAGCAGCGTGGTCGAGAGCTGTCGGTAGCTTTCGGGGCCGTCGCCGGCGACGCCCGGCTCGCGGATGCCGATCCTTTCATAGGGCGGATGGACCTGCGTCAGCCCGTGCTCGAGGCCGGCCGCGTACGAGCGCAGATCGTTGCACGAGACAAGCAGCGTCGTCTGGGCGTCGCTCTGGTACCCGAGGCGGCCCATGCGCAGCGAGGTCGCGTGCGGCCGGTACAGCGTGCCCGGCGCGAGCGTCTCGAGCCGGTGAACGCGGCCCTCGACGAATGTCGCGCAGACCGCCGGCGATGCGCCGAACAGGTACATCGGAAGCCAGGCATGGCGGCGGAAGTTGCGGATGAGGCCGAAGTAATCCGCATCGCCGAGCCCCGGCATCGACCAGTTGTAGTGGATGCCGGAAATCGTCTGCATGCGCCGGCCGTAGCGCCACGACAGGCCCTGGCGATAGACGGTCTTCGCCACGCCGACGTTGGAGCTGCCGTAGCGGCCGATCGGGATGCCGGCCTCCGCGGGCAGCACGCACGGCATGCTGCCGGCCCAGAGCACCTCCTCGCCGATCTCGCGCACGACGAAGCGGTGGATTTCGGCCAGCTCCTCCAGGCAGGAATCGACCGAAGCGTGCGCGCTCGTGATCAGCTCGATTTGCGACTCGCTGAAGTCGGTCGTGATGCTCGGGTGCGCGAGCGCCGAGCCGAGCGATCGGGGGTGCGGCGTGCGCGCGAGCGCGCCATCGGGCTGCGCCCGCAACGATTCCTTCTCGATGCCGCGGCGCATGCCGCGCAGCGTGTCGCGCGCAATTGCGCGCAGGCGATCCTGCAACATAATTCCTCGGGGGTGGGCCGGATGCTAACCCGCGCTCGCCGATCGTCAAAACGGCGGGGCGCGCCTCTGGCATCATATGCGAAACAAGCGGCGGCGGGCCGGCGGGAGGGCCGAGCGCGACCGGCCGCCGGTGTTTCGATTCCACTAACAACGAGGAGGGGTTTCAACGATGATGTCGCGGCGCTGCAGTATTTCCCTTTCGCTGGCCGCCAGCGTCCTGCTATCGGGGGCGGCGGGAGCGCAGACGATCAACCTGAAACTGCACCACTTCCTGGGCCCGAAGTCGCCCGCTCAGGTGAAGATGCTCGAGCCTTGGGCCCAAAATGTCGAAAAGGCATCCGGCGGCAGGGTCAAGATCGAGATCTACCCGTCGATGTCTCTCGGTGGAAAGCCGCCGCAGCTGATCAACCAAGTCCGCGATGGCGTGGTCGACATCGTGTGGACGGTGAACGGGTACACCGCTGGCCTGTTCCCGCGCTCGGAGGTCTTCGAGCTGCCGTTCGTGCATACGAACAATCCGGCAGCGACGAACCTCGCCATGCATGCGATGTTCGACCAGTACCTGAAGGCCGAGTACAGCGGGGTGCACGTGCTGTTCCTGCACGTGCATGCGGGCCAGGGTATCCAGATGGTGGACAAGCTCGTGCGCAAGCCCGACGACCTGAAGGGCCTGAAGATGCGAATTCCGACCCGGACCGGCGCCTGGATCATCGAGGCGCTCGGCGCGTCGCCGGTGGGCATGCCGGTGCCGGACCTGCCGCAGGCGCTGTCGAAGAAGGTGGTGGACGGCGCGTTCATTCCCTGGGAGATCATTCCGGCGCTGAAGCTCCAGGACCAGATCAAGTACTTCATCGAGGGGCCGAACAAGGTGCGCTTCGGTAACACGACGTTTCAGGTGTCGATGAACGAAGCGCGCTGGAACAGCCTGCCGCCCGACGTGCAGCGCGCGTTCACCGAAAGCTCCGGCGAGGCCTGGGTGCGCCATGTGGGCGAGGTCTGGGCGGAGAACGACGACGGCGGCATCGCCGTGGCGACGAAGGCCGGCAAGGAGCATGTCCAGCTGACCGAGGCCGAGCTCGAGCAGTTCAAGCAGAAGCTGGAGCCCGTCGTGCAGCGCTGGATCGACGACGTCAAGGGCAAGGGCATCGACGGCGAGGCGCTGGTCAAGGCCGCGCGCGCGGAAATCGCGAAGTACTCGAAGTAGTCGCGATGCAGGAGACCATGCCGGGGGCGGCGCAGGAGCCGCGGGGGCTCCTGTACCGCCTGGCGGAGATCTGGGCGCTGATCGGCGGCGCGTTGCTGCTCGCCATCGCGCTGATGACCGCGTGGAGCGCGGGGAGCGGCTGGCTGTTCGGCCGCCCGCTGCCGGGCGACGTCGAGCTGGTCGAGATGCTGACGGCCGTCTCGGTGTTCACGTTCCTGCCGTACTGCCAGTTGACCGGCGCCAACGTCACAGCGGACCTGTTCACCGCCCGCGCCGGGCCGCGCACGGTCGCCGCGCTCGAGTCGGCGGGGGCCATGATCGCGCTGGCGTTCAGCCTGCTACTGCTGTGGCAGATGTACAAGGGTTTCCTCGATTACCGGCGCTACGTCGAGACGACGACGATCCTGAAGATCCCGATCTGGGCCGCGTATCCGCCGGCGCTGGTCTCGCTCGCGCTCCTGGTCGCGTCGTCGTTCGCGTCGCTGCGCATCGCGATCTCGCGCGCGCGCCGGCCTCGCTGAGGCAAGGCGCGTGGAAGGACACCTGCTGATCGGCGTGTGGGGGCTCGTGGCCCTGATCGCGCTCATTGCTCTGCGCATGCCGATCGCCTACGCCATGATCATCGTGGGCGCCGGGGGCATGATGATCCTGTCTGACCCGGCGATCGTGCTCGCGCAGTTGAAGAATCTCGCTTACGCGCAATTCTCGATCTACGACCTCTCGGTGCTGCCGATGTTCGTGCTGATGGGCAACCTCGCGTCGCGCGCGGGCCTGTCGCGCGACCTGTTCCGGGCGGCCAACGCATGGCTCGGATGGATGCGTGGCGGCGTGGCGATGTCCGCCATCGCCGCGTGCGCGGGCTTCGGCGCGGTATGCGGTTCGTCGCTCGCGACGGCGTCCACGATGGGCCAGGTGGCGTTGCCCGAGCTGCGCCGATACCGCTACAGCCCGGAGCTCGCCACCGGGACGCTCGCCGCCGGCGGCGTGCTGGGCATCCTGATCCCGCCCTCGGTCGTACTGGTGGTGTACGCGATCGTCGTCGAGGCGAGCATCGTGCGCATGTTCATCGCGGCATTCGTTCCGGGGCTGATCGCGGTCCTGTTCTTTCTGATCACGATCGCGGTCTACGTCCGCGTGAGGCCGCAAGCGGGCCCGCCCGGGGACAGGGTATCGCGTCAGGAATTCGTGGAATCGACGGTTCGCGTGGCGCCCGTGGTCGCGATCTTCGGCATCGTGATCGGCGGCATCTACTTCGGGTTCTTCAATCCGACGCCCGCCGCCGCCGTTGGCGTGTTCCTGGTGGCCGTTTTCGGCGTGATGCGCGGCGTCGTGGGCTGGCGTGCGTTGAGGGACGCGCTCCTCGACACCGCCAAGACCTCGGGGATGATCTACCTGATACTGCTCGGCGCGCAGCTGCTCAACATCTTCATGGCCCGCGGCGGCGTGCCGCAGGCGGCGGCGGAGATGATGGTCAACTCCGGGCTGCCGCCGATGGGGGTGCTGATCCTGCTGATCGCGGCGCTCATCGTACTTGGCTGCTTGATGGACAGTCTGTCCATGATCCTGCTCGCGATCCCGTTTTTCTGGCCCGTGATCGCAGGTATGGACTTCGGCATGAGCCAGGACGACCTCAAGGTCTGGTTCGGCATCCTGGCGCTCATCCTGGTGGAGCTCGGCCTCATCACGCCACCGGTCGGCATGAACGTCTTCGTGATCAACTCGCTCGCCAAGGACGTGCCGATGAGCCGGACGTTTGCGGGCGTGATGCCGTTCTTCTTCGCCGAGCTGATCCGCGTCGCCCTGCTGGTGGCATTCCCCGCGTTGTCACTCTGGCTGCCGAGGCTGCTGCAGGGCTAGGCCGGCGGCGCGCCCGCGGGGCATATCCCCGGCGCATTCAGGGTCTTGCGACGGCTTGATTGGTCTGTTTTCGCCCGCATCTACGAAGTCGGCGCGCAGTTCCGTGCGCCCAGATTCGGGAGAAATTATGGACTTCTGGCGTAGGAAGCTGCAGCAGGCCCTTGAGATCGCCGGCGACGACGCGGGCGGCGGGCGGGCGCGCGCTAGCCGCGGCGGCACGTCGGTCGCGGTCCGGCCGATTCCCGGTGATGCCCTCATTCTCGTGCCGCTGCGGGGCGCGGTCCTGTTCCCGGGCGTGATTTCGCCCCTGACCGTCGGCCGGGCATCGTCGATCGCGGCGGTCCGGGAGGCGGCGCGCCAAGGTCGCAAGGTGGGATTCCTGCTCCAGCGGGACCCCGCGGCCAACGAGGTCACCGGGGACGACCTGCATTGGGTCGGCACGGCGGGCGACATCGTGCGCTATGTGCCGGCCGCGCAGGGCGTGCATCACCTCGCGGTGCAGGGGCAAAGCCGATTCCGCGTCACGGAGTTCCTTGAGGGCTGGCCGTTCCTCGTGGGGCGCGTGGTCTGGGTTCCCGAGGCCACCGAGCGCGGCGACGAGATCGAGGCGAGGTTCCTGCAGCTCAAGTCCCAAGCCGTGGAGGCGATCCAGCTCCTGCCGAACGTGCCAGACGACGTGGCGGTCGCGGTCCAAGCGGTCGATGCGCCCGCCCAGCTCGCCGACATGGTGGCGAACCTGCTCGACATCGACAACGAGCAGAAGCAGGCCGTTCTCGAGGCGTTCGACCTGCGGCAGAGGCTCGACAAGGTGCTTGCGCACCTCGCCGAGCGCGTGAGCGTACTGCGCCTGTCCAAGGAGATCGGCGACAAGACGCGCAAGGAATTCGACGAGCGGCAGCGCGAGCACGTGCTGCGCGAGCAGATGCGCCAGATCCAGAAGGAGCTCGGCGAAAGCGAGGACACCGCGGCCGAGCTCGTGGAGCTGCAGAAAGCGCTCGACGATGCAGGCATGCCCGAAGAGACGCTGAAGGCCGCGAAGAAGGAATTCAAACGGCTCTCGCGCATGGGCGAGAGCTCGGGCGAGGCTTCGATGCTGCGCACCTGGCTCGAGCTCATGGCCGAGCTGCCCTGGCGCGCGGAGGCGCTGCCGCCGGTCGACATCGCGCAGGCGCGCGAGGTCCTCGACCAGGACCACTTCGGGCTGGACAAGATCAAGCGGCGCATCCTCGAGTACCTCGCCGTGCGCAAGCTCAACCCCGAGGGCAAGAGCCCGATCCTGTGCTTCGTCGGCCCGCCGGGCGTGGGCAAGACCTCGCTCGGCCAGTCGATCGCGCGCGCGACGGGGCGCAAGTTCCAGCGCGTGGCGCTCGGCGGGCTGCACGACGAAGCCGAGATCCGCGGACACCGGAGAACCTACATCGGCGCGCTGCCGGGCAACGTGGTCCAGGCGCTCAAGCGCGCGGGTTCGCGCGCGGGCGTGCTGATGCTCGACGAGATCGATAAGCTCGGCATGGGCGGCTTCCACGGCGACCCGTCGTCGGCGCTGCTCGAAGTCCTCGATCCCGAGCAGAACGGCAAGTTCCGCGACAACTATCTCGGCGTGGACTTCGACCTTTCGCGCGTGATGTTCATCGCCACGGCGAACGTGCTCGACACGATCCCGGGCCCGCTGCGCGACCGGATGGAGATCATCCAGCTGCCGGGCTACACCGAGGAGGAAAAGCTGCAGATCGCCCGCGCCTACCTGGTGAAGAAGCAGCTGGAAGCGAACGGATTGCAGGCCGCGCAGGCGACGCTGACCGACGCGGCGATCCGCGAGATCATCGCGGGCTATACGCGCGAGGCCGGGGTTCGCGGCCTCGAGCGCCAGGTCGGCGCGGTGCTGCGCCGTGTCGCGATGCGCATTGCGGAAGGCGAGGCGCAGTCGGTCGCGGTCGACGCGGGCGATCTGCACGCCATCCTCGGCGCGCGCAAGTTCGAGAATGAGGTCGCGCAGCGCACGTCGGTGCCGGGGGTCGCGACCGGGCTCGCGTGGACGCCCGTGGGCGGGGACATCCTGTTCATCGAGGCCTCCAAGGTGCCGGGCTCGGGCAAGCTGATCCTCACGGGCCAGCTCGGCGACGTGATGAAGGAGTCGGCGCAGGCCGCGCTCACGCTCGCCAAGACCTGGTGCGGCGACGCCCTCGACAAGGTCGACGTGCACGTGCACGTGCCCGCGGGCGCCACCCCCAAGGACGGACCGAGCGCCGGCGTGGCGATGTTCGTGGCGCTGACTTCGCTGCTGCAGGGCAAGCCGGTGCGGCCCGACGTGGCCATGACGGGTGAAATCTCGCTGCGAGGTCTCGTGCTGCCGATCGGCGGCGTGAAGGAAAAGACGCTGGCGGCGCTGCGCGCCGGCATCACGACGGTCATGCTGCCTCGTCGCAACGAGAAGGATCTCGAGGACGTGCCGGCCGACGCCCGGGAGAAGCTGCGCTTCGTCTTCCTCGACAAGGTGGAGGACGCCGTGCAGACGGCGATCCAATGAGAAAGGCCCGCTCCCTTGCGGGGGCGGGCCTCTTCGTTACTTCCGTCGCCTCGCTGCGCGCTTCTTCGCCGCGCGCAACGGCCGTCGTTTCGCGCTAGATGGGGCCGCGGTACGGCCCCGTTTGGCGCTCAGGCGGTCTTTTTTGCCTTGGCGAGGCCTTTCACGGTCTCGGTCGCGGCGGCGACGTTGGCTTCCGCGATCTCGGTCGCCTGCTTCGCGACCTTGTTCATGTTGTCGTACGCGGAGTTCGCGGCCGCGATCATCGATTTCATCGCGGCGACCGCGACGTCGGAGCCGGCGGGCGCGTTCTTCACCGCCTTGTCGAGCAGGGCGCTGAAATTCTCGTTCCACTCGGCGACGCGCTTCTCGGCCATCTTCGACAGCTCGGCGTTGGTCTCGGAAGCGACTTCGTACACGCTCTTCGAGTAGGCAATCGCCTTCTCGATCGCCGGGGTGGCGAGGCTATTTTGCAGGCTGACGAACTCCTGCACGTCCTTCGCGCCAAACAGTGCGCGGGTGTTGCTCAGACTATCTTCGAACGCGGACTTCACTGCGTTCGCGTTGAGGGTCGCCAGCTTTTCCATCGCGGCGAACTGGGTCGCGGCGAGCGAAAGCATCGTTTCCACGTTGGCCTTGCCGGCCGCCTGGATTTGCTCGGGGGTCACGTACATGAGACAGCTCCTATCGAAAGAGAAATTGGGTTGGGCTCGATTCGCAGTGGGTTTGTGCACCGCAACAATACTAAGTTTAGGCCGATCTCGGTCAAAGTCAAATGGTTTTTGCGCCGCAGCATAACCTCTTGAATGTGGGGGCATTCATGATGTCGACTTTAGTCGGGCGGTTCGGTCCTGCCGCGCACGCAGATCGCGAAACGCGCCGGCTGCGGCTTGCTGCTCCGGCGACAATGGCCGCACATGCATGACACCGATGCGGTCCGGCGGTTCGATTGGATCATTCACGCGCTGACTGAGTCGAAGTTAGTACTTCCTTACTCAGTGTTGGCTGGCCCAATCGAGCGCAGGCCATGACCCTGGACTACCGGCCCGAGGATCCCGCGATCCTCGCGGATCCGTTTCCGCTATATCGCCGCATGCAGGACGAGGACCCCTGCCATTGGAGCGGGCAGCTGAAAGCCTGGGTGCTGACGCGCTACGAAGACGTGCGGCGCGTCTGCCTCGACCGCACCATGTCCTCCGATCGCCTGCGCCCCTTCTTCGCCACTCTGCCGCCGCCCGAAGCGCTGCGCATTGCCGATATCGTGCGCTACCTCTCCCTGTGGATGGTGTTCCGCGATCCGCCCGACCACACGCGGCTTCGCCGTCTGACGAGCAAGGTCTTTCACGTCAAGTCGATGCAGGCGATGCGGCCGCGAATCGAATCGCTGGCGAAATGGCTCTTCGGGCAGGTCGGCGAGCGGGACGAAGTCGATTTCATCGCCGACTTCGCCGGTCCGCTTCCCGCGCTGGTCATCATGGACATGCTGGGCGTGCCGCGCGAGGCGCTCGCGCAGGTGAAGCGCATGTCGGACGACATGGCGCTGTTCATCGGCAGCTCGCGCATGTCTGGCGAAAAGTACGACATCGCGGAGGCGGCGACGCGCGAGATGGCGGCGTTCTTCGGCGGGATGATCGACGAGCGCAGGCGCGCGCCGCGCGCGGACCTGCTCTCCGAGCTGGTGCACCTCGAGGACGCGGGCGACCGGCTGAGCGAGGACGAGCTGGTGGCCACCTGCATCCTGCTCCTCTTCGCCGGGCACGAGACGACGACCAACCACCTCGCCAACGGATTGCTCGCGCTGCTGCAGTTTCCCGGCGAGATGCGCCGGTTGCGCCAGGATCCGTCGCTGGCGCCGGCGGCGGTGGAGGAGTTGCTGCGCTACGACGGCCCGAACGGAGCGCAGGTGCGCATCGTGACCGAGGCTCAGACCTTTCACGGCCGCGACCTGAAGCCGGGTGACCGCGTGTTCATCCTGCTTAACGCCGCCAACCGGGACCCGCGCGCCTACGACGGGCCGGACCGAGTCGATCTCCTGCGCAATGGCCCCCCGCACCTCGCTTTCGGGTTCGGCCAGCACCTCTGCCTCGGGTTTCCACTCGCGCGCCTCGAGGGGCAGATCGCGCTTCCGGCCGTGCTCGCGCGCTGGCCGCAGGTGGCGCTCGCCGGCGCGCCGCGCTGGCTCAATTCGATGGTGTTCCGCGGCATGACGTCGATGCCGCTGCGGCTGCGCGCGTGAAATCCGAGCACATGCCGCGGCACCTCTGGGGGGTGCTGGCCGGGATCACGCTGGTATGGGGCTTCAACTGGGCGGCGATGAAGGTCGCGCTCGCGGAGGTGTCCCCGCTCACGTTCCGCACGATTTGCCTCGCCGCGGGGTCGGGCGTGCTGTTCGCCGTGCTCAAGGCAAGCGGCCAGGCGCTCGCGATCCCGCGCGGGCAGTGGCGACGCCTTGCCGTGCTCGCGTTCTTCACCATCACCTGCTGGAACGTCCTGGTGGTGTACGGGCTGCGCCAGATCCCGTCGGGTCGCGCGGCGATCCTCGCCTACACGATGCCGGCCTGGGCCATTCCGCTGTCGGTGGTGTTTCTCGGCGAGCGAATGACGGCGCGCAAGCTGATCGGCCTCCTGCTTGGCATGGCGGGAATGGCGCTTCTCGTCGGGCAGGAGTTCGCGCGCCTCGCGGGCGCGCCTGCGGGCGCGCTGCTGGTGCTGGGCGCGTCGTGGTCCTGGGCGATCGGCACCGTGCTGCAGAAGAAGCTGCCGCTGCAGGCGCCGGTGGCGGCGGTCACGGCCTGGATGATGCTGGTGGGGGGAATCCCGATCTACGCCGGCGCGCTCGCGCTGGAAGACATCGGCGCGGTTGCCCGCATCGGCCTGTGGCCCGCGCTCGCGATCGCCTACAACGTGTTCTTCGCGTTCGCCTTCGCGTACTGGGCGTGGATCAAGCTGGCCACGTCCGTGTCGGTGACGACGTTCTCGCTCGGCATGCTGATGACGCCGGTCGTCGGCGTGTTCTCCGGCATGCTCGTGCTCGGCGAGCGACCGGGCGCGGTCGAGTTCGCCGCGCTCGCACTGGTAATCGGCTCGCTCGCAACCGTGATCATTCCGGCGCGACGATAGCGCGCACGCGAGGCACGCGCGCAAGGTCCCATCCGTCCTCCGGCTGCCCGAGGAAGCGCCGGGCGCGCGCGATCTCGCGGGCCGGATCCGACAGGTCGATGGGCCGCGCGCCGGTTTGCTTGGAGAGCTTCTCGCCCGCCGCGTTTAGCGCCACGGGAACGTGCGCATACCTCGGCGTGCGCGCGCCGAGCAGCCGCTGCAGGTGGATCTGGCGCGCAGTCGAGTCAAGCAGGTCCGCGCCGCGCACCACGTGAGTGACGCCGTCATCGATGTCGTCGACGACCGCCGCCAATTGGTAGGCCCACACGCCGTCGGCGCGCCGCAGGACGAAGTCTCCGACGGCGGACTCCACGCGCTGCGCGATCGGCCCCTGAATGCCGTCTTCGAAGCAGATGGGCGCGTCGTGGGTGCGCAGGCGCACCGCGCGCGCGTAG
>Ga0335085_10002716_pt1 | contig 32362 bp, 29 predicted proteins | sample Lox_Sample_45_FD_206712 | JGI IMG/M metagenome (GOLD analysis project Ga0335085, IMG submission 206712) | Soil microbial communities from Loxahatchee National Wildlife Refuge, Florida, United States - Lox_Sample_4.5 | ecosystem: Environmental > Terrestrial > Soil > Wetlands | place: USA... | reverse complement strand
GCTCCCGAGCAGCCACCCGCTCCCGCAAGCCAGCCGCCTGCCGCCGAGCCGCAGCCGCAACCGCAGGCTACCCCTCCTGAGCAGGGTAATGGCGCAGTGGCGAACTTCGTTGTCAACGTCAATTTCGTTCAGGTTCCGGTCACTGTAAAAGACTCCAAAGGCGGCCTTGTATCTGGGCTTACCTGGCGCGACTTTACCGTCTACGAAAACAACACGCGCGAGCCGTTGCGCGTGTTCAGCGTGGATCCGGAGCCGCTTTCCATCGCCTTCGTCATCGATCAGACACTGCCCTCGAACGTCATGGATGAAGTGAACCGTTCCATGGGCTCCATCCAGGGCGCGCTCACGCCGTATGACGAAGCGGCAGTTTTCACCTACACCAACGGCGCCAAGGAGTGGACAGGCTTTACGGGCGGCCAGAGCTCCAGGCTCCCTGCCGTGCTTTCGCTGGCGCAGGCCACCGGCAGCGATCCTTCGGTGCCCGTGACGGGCGGTAATCCTTTCGCCGCCTGCGCGATCTCAATCAACGGAAATTGCCCAGACCCGAACCTGCAGCCTGGCAAGTCGACCCAATCCATCGGCCAACTCGATCTCCCCAAGGAGATTCACACTCTCAACGACGCCATACTGGCTGCTGCCAAGGAGCTTTCCACGCGTCCCAAGGATCGCCGCCGCATTATTTTCGTGATCTCCGACGGCAAGGAATACGGCAGCAAGGCAACATGGAAAGAAGTAGTGCGCTACCTCCAAACCAACCATGTCGCCGTCTACGCCACGCTAGTGGGTGACTCGGCTCACTGGGGCGTGGAATGGCTTGATCGCGTCCATGTCCCGTTGACGGGGGTCTACGACAACATCCTCTACAAGTACACTCTCGCCACAGGGGGCGATTATTACGCCGAGGGCAACATCAACGGTATCGAACGCAGTTACGCCAAGATCGCCGACCAGGCCCGCGACCAGTACACGCTGGGCTACCTCAGCCACGAGTCGATCTACGACGACAAGTACCGCAATATCGATGTCCGCGTCGACCGGCCAAACGTTACGGTGATTGCGCCGCAGGGCTACTGGCCTTCCGCGCAGGACTACAAGTAATCGCGCAGCCGAATCTTCAGTTCAAGGGCAAAAAGCCTGTGCCGCGGCACAGGCTTTTCATTTTCTTGAATGTTGAGCGGGGCACGGCATGCCCGAGTCTGAAATCGGCGATACCCGAGCAGCGTTATTTCAGACTACTCACTTCGGTTCAACCGGCGCGTTCGATGCCGGAGGTGGAGGTGGCGTGTTTTGCTGCTGAGCCGGCTGCGCCGCCGGCGGATCGGGTGTCCCTTTGATGCCTTCGCGGAAACCTTTTAATCCCTCGCCCAGACCCTTACCCAATTCCGGCAGCCTCTTGGCCCCGAACAGCACAAAGACAAGGATGGCCAGCACGATGATGTGCCAAGGCTGAAGTAGATCGCCCATCGATATTCCTCCACGCGCGGAAACAAATGCCGCACGCTTCTTCACGCGTCTATTGTCGCACAAATACGCTCGATCATGCTCGTTTCAGGCGCTTGTGGCAGACTGGAAGTAGGTGAGGAGGTCTCCCCTATGAAGGCTCTCAAGCTCTTTGCCCTTGCCGGTTTACTGGCGCTCGCCTGCGGCACGGCCAACTCTGCCGGCCGTGACATTTATCCCGATCCCTCTCAAGCCAAAGCCGACCTCGCCGCTGCCCTCAAAACGGCTGCCGCTACCCACCGGCGCGTCCTTCTGGATTTTGGCGGCAACTGGTGCGGCGACTGCCAGGTGCTGGATCTCTATATGCGCGACGACAGGAATCGGCCCCTGATCGACGCGAATTTTGTCGTGGTGCATATCAACGTCGGCCACTTCGATGCCAACCTCGATCTCGCCGAAAAGTATCAGGTTCCGCTCCACAAGGGCGTGCCCGCGCTGGCTGTCCTCAGCGACCGCGGAGCGCTGCTTTATAGCCAGAAGAACGGCGAGTTTGAAGCCATGCGCAGCATGGAGTCCTCCTCGTTAACTGATTTCCTGGTGAAGTGGAGACCGCAGCGTCCTGGCTGTTCGGCTGTCATGGTCAACTGCTAGCGGACTGTAGCGCCGGCTTCCAGCCGGCCGTCGTGCGGGTCTCCCGGCCCGCACGCGTCTTCTAACGGCGAGGAAGATGAATGCACCAGAGAGATTGGACCTCAGGGTTGAATGCAGCACCCACCATCACCACGCTTTCCAGCCGCGAAGTCTATCGCAATCGCTGGATGCGGGTCCGCGAGGACGAGATTCTTCGCTCCAACGGCCAAAAAGGCATCTACGGCGTGGTCGAAAAAGAAGATGGAGCCATCATTCTGCCCATCGAAGACGGTCGCGTCTGGCTGGTGGAACAGTACCGCTACACCATTCAGGAACGGACGCTGGAGCTGCCCCAGGGAACCTGGGAAAGAGCGATCGAGAATCCCGAAGATTTGGCGCGCGGCGAGTTGCAGGAAGAACTGGGCCTCGAAGCGGCAAAAATGGTCCACTTGGGAACAATGTGGATTGCGTACGGCTTCACGCGGCAGCGCGAACACATTTTCCTGGCAACGGGTCTCGCGCCGACAAATAAAAAACCTGACGCCGAGGAGCACGATCTGGTCGTCCATTCCGTTTCCATTGCTGAGTTCGAGTGCATGATGCTTAATGGAGCCATCCGCGACGAATGCACGCTGGCGGCCTGGGGCCTTTATCTAGTGTGGAAGGCGAAGCAAACGGCCAGCTAACCAATCATTGCGCTCCGCCGCGTGACTCGCGTCACAATCCAAAGCCCTCAATTCCTGAATAATCAAGCCAGAACGAACAGCGCGGAGCAATTCCGCGCCTCGTGCATCCGTGTTCTTCGGACCTTGTGCCGCGCGAAGCTTGCGCGCAGTAGACCCATGCGCAAAAAAGCGCGGCGCGAAGAACGAGACGAAGAGCGAGACCAGCTATGTTCAGGATCGTGGAAGCCCGCACCGCCGGCCTCAATATCCGGCAATTCACAGTCGCGGCGCCGCGCATCGCACGCAAGCAGCGGCCAGGCCAGTTTGTGATCTTGCGTCTCCATGATTACGGAGAGCGCATTCCACTCACTATTAAGAGCGCCGATCCGGCTGCCGGCACCATCACGATCGCGGTACAGGCCGTTGGCAAAACCACTGCGCTGCTCAATTCACTTGAGGCGGGTGACTCCATTCTGGATGTCGTCGGGCCGCTTGGCCAGCCCTCCGAAATCCGGAACTACGGCACCGCAGTGATTCTTGCTGGAAGCGTGGGAACCGCCATGGCGTTGCCCACCGCGCACGCGCTCCGCGAGGCCGGCAACCACGTCATCTTTATTGAAGGGGCGCGCACTAAGGACATGGTTGTCTTTGAAGATGAGGTGCGCGCTGCGAGCCACGAAACCTGCATTCTCACCGACGATGGGAGCTATGGCGAACAAGGTCTCGTCACCAAAAAGCTCAATCAGCTGATCGCTGCCGGCCGCAAGCTCGATTTTGTGCTGGCCGTAGGTCCTGTGCCTATGATGCGCGCCGTTGCCGAAATCACCAGGCCGCTAGGTATCAAGACCATAGTCAGCCTCAACTCCATCATGGTCGATGGCACCGGCATGTGCGGCGGCTGCCGCGTGCTGCTCGGGAACCAGAGCAAGTTTGCTTGCGTCGATGGGCCTGAGTTTGATGCTTCGCAGGTGAATTTTGAAGTGCTGATGCAGCGCAATGCGATGTATCGCAGTCAGGAATGCCAGTCACTGAAACAGTTTGAACTGCACAAGCAGGAGGAGCTGGCCCGTGTGCGCTCCGCCCTGATCACAAAAGAGAAGGAAGCGGCAAAACTGCGCGCACGGCTCGATACGCAAGGAGCTAAGCGCGATGGCTGATCCGAATCCAATCTCACTCAAAGAGCGGATGCAGATTCCGCGCGTTCGCATGCCGGAACTCGACGCCGAGATCCGCGCACGCAATTTCGACGAAGTGAACCTCGGCCTCGCGGCTTCTGGCGCCGTGACGGAGGCCACGCGCTGTATCGCCTGCGCCAGGCCGGGTTGTCAAATGGATTGTCCCGTCGGAGTCAAGATCAAGGAAATTGTTGCGCTCATCTATGCCGGCGATTTTCTCGCGGCGGCCAGAAAGATGCGCGAAGACAATGCGCTGCCCGCCATCACGGGCCGCGTTTGCCCGCAGGAGAGCCAATGCGAAGGCGGCTGCGTGCTCGGCAATAAAGGCGCGCCTGTTGCCATCGGCAATCTCGAGCGGTTCATTGCCGAATTCGAGCGGCTGAGCGGCGAGCTGGGATTACCGGCGATTGCTCCTGCCACTGGCAAGAGCGTCGCGATTGTAGGCAGCGGACCGGCGGGACTCTCAGCAGCCGGCGATCTGATTCAAAAGGGCCATAGGGTCCGAGTTTTTGAAGCGCTGCACGAGCTGGGCGGCGTCCTGGTTTACGGCATTCCGGAATTCCGCTTGCCCAAATCGATCGTAAAAGGAGAAGTCGACAACCTTCGCCGCATGGGCGTGGAATTCGAGACCAACGTGGTCGTCGGCAAGAGCGTCACCATCGACGAATTAATGCGCGTCGAAGGATACGACGCGGTTTTCGTGGCCACGGGCGCGGGCCTGCCCGTTTTTCTCGGCGTGCCCGGAGAGCATCTGAACGGCGTCTACTCGGCGAATGAATTCCTTACGCGGACAAATCTCATGCGCGCCTACAAATTTCCGGCATTCGACGAGCCTATCTACGACTGCCGCGATCGCGATGTGATCGTTGTCGGTGGCGGCAACACTGCCATGGACGCGGTGCGCACAGCGCGTCGCTTGGGCGCGAAAACGGCCACGCTGGTTTACCGGCGGTCGGAAGCCGAGATGCCGGCCCGCGCAGAAGAAGTGAAGCATGCGCGCGAAGAGGGAATCGGGTTTCGCATGCTCACCAACCCCGTCGAGTTCCTTGGCGACGAAAAAGGCTGGCTCACCGGCGCGCGCTGCGTGCAGATGGAGCTGGGCGAGCCCGATGCCGACGGGCGCCGGCGCCCCGTTGCCATTGCCGGATCGGAATTCGTTCTAGCGGCCGATGTAGCGATCATCGGCGTGGGGACTACCGCGAACCCTCTCATCCAGAGCACCACGCCCGACCTCGCGACCAACAAGCGTAACTACATCGTCGCCGATCCTGAAACCATGCAGACCAGCAAGCGCGGCGTTTTTGCCGGCGGCGACATTGTCACCGGCGGAGCTACCGTCATTCTCGCCATGGGTGCCGGCCGCAAGGCCGCGAGGGCGATCGATGAATACCTGCGCAGCGAGAGCTGCGGTTCCCAGACGTAGTCCCGCTGTCGGTGACTTCAAAAAGAAAGGGCGGCAAAGCTTTCGCCCTGCCGCCGCCCTGTCCCTGGGTTGTCTTGAAATTGCTTCAATCTTGCTAAACCTGAATCGCAGAAGATCGCAGTTGTTGTTTTCTTGGCCCCTAATCCCTAATCCCCGTTCCCTGCTTTATTGCAGCAGCTTGGTCACTTCCTGCTGCACCTGGTTAGCCTGCGCTAATGCAGCGATGCCGGTCTGGCTCAGAATCTCGTACTTCGACATGTTTGAAGTGGCCGAGGCATAGTCGGTGGCCTGAATCGCGTTTTGTGCCGACACAACATTCTCCTGCTGCGTGCTCATCACCTGGCTGATGGCGTTGAGCGTGTTGATCTGCGCGCCAAAGTATCCGTCCTGAGCAGCAACATAAGTCACCGCATTGTTGATTGCGGCAAGCGCGATCTGCGCGTCAATCTGGTTATCCAGTTGCGTCGATTTCAGATTCGCCGATGAATCGCCGGTCGCCAGGAATTTATAGCCGATCGTCGGCGTGGCGTCGGAGTTCAAAACCAGTGCCGGCGCAGCCGACGATGAGGTTGCCGTTCCGCCAACGCCCGAGTCTTCAATCGTGCCGTCCAATGAAATGACGACATTGGGATTGGTATTTGTGAGCTGAATGCCGGTGTCGCCCGCCGCCGCCACAGCGCTGGAGATGCCTACTGCCCCGGCGCTTGCAAAGCTCGCCGTAACGCCCGCTATATTCGCAGCGTTGACGGCCGCGATCAAATCGCTTACCGTGCCGTTGCCAGCGCCCACAATGTTCTTGGTTGTCGTGGTGCCATCCGCGTTGGTAATGGTGAACGTGAAACCCGTGGCGGCCACGATCTTGTCACTGATCCTGGCAGCTGTGGTCAGCGTCGGCGAAGGGCCAGCCGCGTCGATCGACAAATCAAGAAACTCGCCGTTGCTGTCTTGCTGCACCGAGCCGCCGGAATCGCCGAGTGTGGACGAACTCATAGTGCCGAAGTAAATGTTGTCGACGGAAGACCCGGTGGCCGACGAATCGCCGGTGTAAATGTCAACTCCATTTACTGAGCCATTGAATACCTGCACCTGGTTATATGTGGTCGTGGATCCAATGTTGTTGATCTCGGAAAGAATCGACTGATATTCCTGATTTGCAGCCGCCTCTTGCGAGGTGTTCAGCGTGCCGTTCGAGGCCTCGGTCGCCAGCGTAATCGCGCGGTTCAGCAGGCTGGTAACCTGCGAAAAAGCCCCGTCGGCCACCTGCAGCAGGCCCACTCCCTCGGTGGCATTAGTTGTTGACTGCGTGAGCGCCGCAGTGTTGGCGGCCAGACCGTTCACCAGCGAGAGTCCCGCGGCGTCATCGGCGCCGGAATTGATGCGCGACCCTGACGACAACTGCTGCAGAACCGTCTGCAGGCTGGCGTCTGTGCGATTCAGATTATTCTCAGCGTAGATTGCCGACAGATTGTTTAAAACACCGAGGGCCATGAGATCAACTCCTTCACGGATGCCCTGCCGCCCTCAAATCCGTTGGCGCCTCGTTTGTCCTGCCAAAGCCGCCGTCACTTCCGGATGGGCCGTTCGCATCCACCCCCTTCATCGGTTCGAGCCAGAATAACTTTAGTCATAACCCTTAATTCTTTTGCGGCCGCAATTGTGTCGCCGCGCTTCAAGGTGTCGCGCGGCCAGACATAGGCTGTCGCAATATGCTCCAGCTCCCGTCCCGATCCTGTGCATCTCTTGGATCGCTTCGAGGCAATGTGTCCGCAGCTTCATTCGCAGAGTCGCCCACATCGACTCCGGAAAAAAGCCCTCCGGCAACTGCCGAAGGGCCTCATGAATCATCGCGGTCGGGATTTCTAGGTGGTGGTCGTGCGCTCCGGCTTGTACCCCCACATTCCGTAGAAAGCTACGTAGAGGTAAGCAATGATCGGAATGACGAGCGCGTACTGAATGCCGACTCGATCAGCCAGCCAGCCAAACAGCGGCGGAATCACCGCTCCGCCCACGTTGCCGATGGTGATGACGCCCGAGCCTTTGCTCGTCAGCGGACCCAGATCGGCCACGCCCAGGGCGAAGATCGTCGGATACATGATGGAGTTGGTCACACCGCAAAATACCAGCGTCCACACTGCGGCCAGACCGTGCGAATTCATCGATACCAAGAGCAGCGCCGTACCCGCCAGGCCCAGAATCACCAGCAGTGTTTGCGCCTTGATCCACTTCATAATGGCGCTTCCCACAAGGCGCCCAGCCATCATAAACACGTAGTAGAGAACCAGCATGTTTCCCGCCGCCTCCACTTGTGTCATTCCTTGCGCCAGGCTGAACTGGATGGTGATGGATGCCAGAGCAATCTCCAGCCCCACGTAAAAGAAGATGCCCACCATGCCCAACACGGTGTGTGTATGGGCCCAGATGTTCTTATCCCCTCCTGCGGTGGCAGCCGGCTGCGATTCGCGCGCCATCGTGATCGCGGGCAGGTGCAGCATCATCACCGCAAAGCCCAGCAGCAATAGCGCAATTGCGATGGCAATATATGGCCCCCGCAGCATCTCTGCCGTCGCGGCGGGCGTGGCCATGCTGCCGGGATTCGTAAGAATGAAATGTGCCGCGACCCAGGGCGCCGCGAACGACCCGAATGAATTTACCGCCTGCGCCAGATTCAAGCGTGCCGGGGCGCTGCGCTCAGGCCCCAAAATCGAGACGTATGGATTCGCCGATGTCTGCAAGCCTGTCACACCGGTTGCCAGCACAAAAATTGCCAACAGCGTCATGGGGAAGCTCACCATGTCGGCTGCTGGAATAAACAGCAGCGCGCCCACTACCATCACGAACAGCGAAATCACCATCGTGCGTTTGTATCCGACCTTCTCGATCACCTTGGCGGCAGGAACGCTGAAGACCAGGTAGGCAAAAAACCAGGCGGTTGTAGCCAGTTCTGCCGGCCCATGCGACAGTTTGAAGACCGCCTCGAGCTTGGCCACCAGCGTGTTGTTCAGGCTGGTCAGAAAGCCAAAGATTCCAAACAAAATAGCAACCGTGATGAACGGTCCGGTGTAGTTTGGTGCGGCAGGTGAAATGGCGGGATTCGGGCGAGTAGACATCGATGGACTTCCTCCGGCAGACGCAAAGAAAACGGCTGGTTTGGGTTCGCAAACACTCTATCCAGCGCAGCCGCCCGCGTCCAGTGAAAAATGAAAAGGTTTTCATCTCTGTCCGCCCCGAATTCCACTCCAACGGCTGCAGGATGCCACGCCAAAGGGCTGCTGCACGCGGTGCCCATTTACACTGAAGGTGCATGATTCCTACGCTTACGTGGACCCCCGAAGGCGTCCGCTTCATCGATCAGACCAAGCTTCCGCTAGAAGAGAGCTACGTGCTCGCCACAACCTACCAAGAAGTGGCGGACATCATCGTCACCATGGTGGTGCGTGGAGCTCCGGCCATCGGCGTTTCCGCGGCCTATGGCATCGCCCTTGGTGCGATCCACTCCAAGGCTGAGAGCGCGGAGCGCTTTGCGCCGGAATTCGAGAAGATCTGCTCGAGCCTTGCCGGCACGCGTCCGACTGCGGTGAATCTTTTCTGGGCGATCGATCGCATGAAAGCGCTGTTTGCAAGACTTCTCGCGGCGAATGCAACTCTCGTCCAAATCCAAGGAAAGCTTCTTGACGAAGCGAACGCCATGTACGACGAAGACATCGCTGCCTGCAAGGCGATGGGCTCATTCGGCGCGGAGTTCATGCCCGAGGAAGGCGGCGTTCTCACACACTGCAACGCCGGAGCTCTGGCTACATGCGGATACGGAACCGCGCTGGGAGTGATTCGCGCCGCAGTCGAGCGGGGCAAGCGGATCCATGTTTATGCCGACGAAACGCGGCCGTTTCTGCAGGGCGCGAGGCTCACAGCGTGGGAATTGATGGCTGATGGCATTCCGACGACAGTCATCTGCGACAACATGGCCGCCAGCCTCATGCGGCAGGGAAAGATTCAAGCCGTTGTTGTTGGCGCGGACCGCATCGCCGCTAATGGCGACACAGCCAACAAAATCGGCACCTACAACGTCGCCATCCTGGCTCGCGAGCACGGCATTCCGTTCTACGTTGCCGCGCCCTGGTCCACCATCGATCTTGCCACCACAATGGGCGATGCGATTCCCATCGAAGAACGCCCTGCCAGGGAAGTCACTCATCACGCGGGCAAGCAACTCACTCCGAACGGCGTCGGCATCTGCAATCCAGCATTTGACGTCACTCCGGCCAAGTACATTGCCGCCATCATCACCGAGCGCGGAGCCCTTCGCGCACCGTTTGCGGAATCGCTTAAAGAGATGGTGTTGGTGAGCTAGGTCTCAACCTCGCGTGCGCCCCTACGCAAACGTCCGCACTTCGCTCGAAGTGCCGCCTGCTGCCGGAATGTAGCATCCCTGCGTGTAGTCCATCACCATGCGGTCGGCATTAAAGCGCCAACCGAGCGTTCGGATCGTCCGCTTCATGCGCTGGATCCAGCCCCGCGGCAACCCATCGCGGTCACGACTGTAATAGAGCGGAATCACTTCGTCGATCAGCACGCGATAAAGCGCCTCACCGTCGCGGCTGTCGTGCACATCCATGTTGGAGTGCGTTCTACCGCTTCCGATCGCGAAGCCATTCCGCCCGTCATAAGCCTCCGCCCACCAGCCATCCAGCACCGACAGATTGAGGCCGCCGTTCAGCACCACCTTCATCCCGCTCGTGCCTGAGGCTTCCAGTGGCCGCCGCGGATTGTTCAGCCACACATCAACTCCCTGCACCAGGTGCCGGCCCACGTTGATGTCGTAGTCCTCGATGAAGACAAATTTCTCCCCGAAATCCGCGTGCCGCATCATCTGCGCAATCTGCTGCAGCACTCTCTTGCCCGGCTCGTCGTGCGGATGCGCCTTGCCGGCAAATACAAACTGCACGGGGCGCTTGGCGTCATTCACCATCAACGCCAGCCGCTCCAGATCTTTCAATAGCAGATTGGCCCGCTTGTATGTCGCAAAGCGCCGGGCAAAACCAATCGTCAAGGCATCGGGAGAAAGCACCTTATCCAGCCGTTTCAAAGCCTCAGCCGGTTCGCTGCGCCGCTCAGCCTGCTCGTGCGCGCGGCGCCGCAAAAAGTTAAAGAGCTGCCCCTTCAAGCTTAGGTGCGTCTCCCATAGCTCGCCGTCGTCCACCGTCTCAATGGCTGCCCACGTGTGCGACGCTCCGCTCTGTCTCTGCCAGCCCACGCCGAGGTGGCGATCGTAAAGCCGCCTCATCTGCGGCGCCAGCCACGACGGAACGTGGACGCCGTTGGTCACATGGCCGATCGGCACCGCATCCTCTGGCCCATCGGGGTAGAGACCGCGCCACATGGCACGGGAAACTTCTCCGTGTAGCGAACTGACGGCATTCACGCGTCGCGCCAGTTTCAGCCCCAGCACTGTCATGCAGAATGTTTCCTGGTAATCGGTGGGATGTTCGCGGCCAAATCCCATCAGATTTTCGTGTGAAATGCCCAGTTGATCGCGCAGCGGCCCAAGGTGCTCCTCAATCAGGTCGGGACTGAAGCGGTCGTGCCCCGCAGGCACCGGCGTGTGTGTTGTAAAAATCACTTCGCGCGGAATCTGGCGGGCAGCCGAGTAGAAGTCCAAGCCCTCTTCTTCCATGCGGCTGCGGATAGCTTCAAAGACCGCGAATCCGCTGTGGCCCTCATTCAGGTGCAGAACGCCCGGCGTAATGCCCATCGCTTTCAGCGCACGATATCCGCCCACACCCAGCAGCAGCTCCTGTCGAATGCGCGTACGCGCGTCGCCGCCGTACAGGCGCGAAGTCGTTTCCAGATCCTCAGGCGCGTTGCCGGCCACATTCGAGTCCAGCAGCAGCAGATCGCAGCGGCCCACCTTTACGCGCCACACCTTGGCGCGGATCGAACTTCCGCGCGTCGCGATCTCCACCACCACCGGCTCACCATTCACGCCGATGGCCTGCTGCATCGGCAGTTGATTCACATCAGTTTCGAGATACTCTTCGCGCTGCCATCCGTCTTTATCTAGCCGCTGCAGAAAGTAACCCTGCCCGTAGAAAAGCCCCACTCCAATCAGCGGAATGTCCAAGTCGGAAGCGCTCTTGATGTGATCGCCGGCCAGTACGCCCAGGCCGCCAGAGTAGATGGGCAGCGATTCATGCAGTCCGAACTCTGCTGAAAAATACGCCACAGGCCGCGTTCTCAGCACACCCGCATGGCTCGCGCCCCACGTATGGTCGTCGCGCAGGTACTCCTGTTGCCGCCGGTAGGTGTAGTTGATGCGGCTATGTAGTACATGTTCAGTGGCTCGGCGTTCGATCTCCGCCAGCGGAATCTCGTTCAAAAGCGCAATGGGGTTTTGATTTAGTTGCCGCCAGCGAGTGGGATTCAGGTCGCGAAACAGGCTTACACACTCGTTGTCCCAGCACCACCAGATGTTGCGCGCCAACTCCCAAAGTTTCTCCTGCGCCGGGGCAATAAACCTGTCGAGTGTCCGTGCCTCGCTTACTACCGGCGCAACCTGCGCTGCGGCCTCCGCCAGCATGCGAATCTCACTGGCGCGAAAAACCCGTGGCTCTTTGGTTTGCACCACCAGCACGCCCTGCAGCACGCCGCGGTCGATCAACGGCACGCCAAGAAACGAGTGGTACTCCTCTTCGCCCGAATCCTTGAAGAATTTGTAACGCGGATGCTCGCGCGCGTCCGGCACCGCCACCGGAACCAACTGCTCGGCAACCAGCCCGGAGAGGCCTTCGCTCAAAGGCATCCGCAACGTCCCAATCGATCGCGGGTGCAGGCCCAAGGTTGCGGCCAGCACCAGGTTCGACCGGTCAGGTTCCAGTAAATATGCCGAGCACACGTCGGTCCGGAACCGCGTGGCAATCAGCGCCACCACATTCATCAGCGTGTCGGCCGGCTTGCCCTCCTGCTCCGCCAGGTTGGTAATCTCCTCGAGCGTCAAAACCAGATTGGCGTCAGTGGATTCGCTGATTGGGGTCATCGAATGGATACACCTCAAGCGTGAGATAGAAATCCGTACTCCGCGCGTGGCGCCCAACGTTAAAAGTGAAAGCTGTTGGACAAAGACACTTCGCGGAAGACCGAGGCAACTGAATATTTGGACTTAGGGAAAACCCCGTGAATCGATGCTGCGGGATTGATTCGACAATATCACACGATATCGCTGGTGCCCCATCTGTCTGCTAAGAGGTTGCAGGCGGAGCCTCCCCCGAGGGCAGAAGCAAATGAGCGATCCTGGGTCCGCAATTCCAGAAAACCAGAGCCGTCAGCAAGGTAAATGCAATTCGGCCAAAGAAAAACGCAATATCCATTCGTTCAAGTGACACATAATAGGTCGCGAGGTCAAACGTTGTCGTGTGACTGGCTGCAAGCGCCTCTTGGACATAGTGGTGAAGGGTCATAAAGCGCTCAGGCAAAAACGATGCCTCCGTCAAAGCATAGATCGCCTCGATACACGCCAATGCACGACTCACCAGCAGAACAGCTTCGTCCCGGTTCATCCTTTTACCCTCGGTCCAATGTTAGACCTTCATCGCAGGTGTAGCCGCGCTGCCATCACTGCGAAAATCGGGAACGTCAGGTACACCAGTCCGATCTCCGAATAGTAGGCCAGCGGCGTCATCTTCATCGGCCCGAAGGCGAACATCGGGTAATCGCAAGCGAGGTTGATGGCGAGCCAGACCGCTCCCACCAGTGCAGCTTCGCCTTTCCGCTCCACACGCTTGCGAAAGTACCAGACCAGCAGTAAGCCTGCGGTCAGCAGAACGATCAGGTACATGACCGTGCTGAACAGCGGCGGGTTTGATTTCTTCAGCGGAAAAAGGATGAATCCGGCAACGAACGGAATGGCCCAGCTAAGGAGTCCGAGCGCGATTGCGCGCGCCACGGTGCGTGTTTGAACAACCATAACCACCTCCGAAAGCTCTGGGATTTTATGGCTTACATGTTATTCCTCTCGGGGTCGCAAGGGGAGTCCCGCCATGCTACATTTGGATTCCACGGGGGTCGCGATGGCACTGGACACTCAGCTTGCCTCGGACGGCGAAACAATTGAATTGCAGCAGCAGGTGTTCCGGCTTCAGGCGCTGCTTGAAGCCAGCCGCCAGGTCCACTCCACTATCCGCGAGGAGGAAGTGCTGGAGTCTGTCCTGCGCATCGTGGTGCGTGAGCTGGAGATGGCCGGTGCGTCCTTTCCCGGCTCTGGCTACTCGTACGGCAGGCTTCCGGCGGAGGCCGCAGCAGACGCCGCGAGCCCAGATCAGCTGCTCCGTTATCCGCTCTCCGACCGCGATGGCAGAAAGATGGCCGATCTGGTCGTTGCTTCTCCAAATGGGCGCGGTCTCACGCTTTCTGAAGCCGACTTCCTTGAAGGCCTTGTGCTCCAGGCCGCTGTCGCGCTTGAAAATGCCCGCAATCACAAGCGCAATGTAGAGTTCGCGCGCCTGCAACAGGATCTGGACGCAGCCCGGCAGATTCAGCGCTCGCTGCTTCCGCAGCAGGTTCCCGAGATTCCCGGTTATTCCATCGCTTTTCGCTCCGACACTTGCTACGAGGTGGGTGGCGACTATCTCGATATTGTCGAGCAGCCCGACGGCAGCCTGCTCATTGCCGTGGCCGACGTGGCTGGCAAGGGCTTGGCCTCGGCCATCATGTCCACCAGCTTCCGCGCGGCGTTTCGCGGCATGGCCATCACCGGCCCGCCGCTCGATGAATTGGCCACGCGCATGAACCAGCATCACTGGGCCGAGGGCGAGGAGGCGCGCCGGCGCTACGTTACGGCGATCTTTCTCCGGCTATATCCCGCTGCGGGCGAAATAGAGGTGGTGAATGCCGGCCACAATCCGGGATTCCTCGTCACGCCGGGTGACACGCCGATCACTTTCGATGCGGCGGGACCTCCCCTGGGCATGCTGCCCGGCATGCGCTACGAAAGCGAGCGCCACATCTTCTCCGCCGGCGCGCGCTTGCTCTTCTATACCGACGGCTTGACTGAGGTCTTCAGAGGAGATGAGGAATTTGGTCCGGAAAGGCTTTTGAATGAATTTTCTACGTGTTCCACGCTGAAGGCCGATGGTATCCTCGATGCATTGTGGGTAGCCATCCAGGCGTTTGCCGAGGGCGGACCGCAGGCTGACGACATGACCGCCCTGGCCCTATGCCGCGGAGAAAAGCCGGAATGACCAAGCCGAAATCCACCTCCGTCGAGGTCCGCCTGCCTACCAAAATGGGCTACGAGAAGGTAGCCATGAGCACGGCCTCAGCGGTGGCCAAGCTGATGGGTTTCCCGGAGGATCGCATTGAAGACCTCAAGACCGCTGTGGCCGAAGCCTGCATCAATGCCATCGAGCACGGCAACCGGCTCAATGAAAAGCTGTCGGTCGGCGTCGTTCTTCGCGCCGATACCGATGCGCTTGAAGTCAAGGTCATCGACGACGGCAAAGGCATCACGGCCCAGCCCGTCAAGCCCGATATCGATCGCAAGATGCACGGCGAAGAAGATGCCCGCGGCATGGGCATGTTCCTCATCCAGGCCTTGGTCGACGAAGCAGAATGGGTGACTGGCGCAGATGGCAAAAGCAGCTATGTCCGGCTTGTCATCAAGCTGAATAAAGAAGCGGAATAGGCTAAAGCAGTTCTCAATTTAAAGTGGAGGCGATCGACACGTGGAGAGCGAGACCAAAACGCACGTTGACCAACTGAAATCCCCAACCGGGTATCCGGTGGCCGTCCTCCGTTATGAGGGCGACATCGCCAGCACCTCGAAGGATGCGGTACTCGGCGCCTACGAGGCGCTGCCCAGGGATACGACCAAGCTCATCCTGCTGGACTTTACGAAAGTCGATTACATCAACTCCAGCGGAATCGCTCTCATCATTCAATTGCTCATTCAGGCCGCGCACTCCGGGCAAAGCGTTTGCATCTATGGCCTCTCGGCTCATTTCACCAAGGTCTTCACGATGGTGGGCATCACCAAGTACGCGCGCTTGTTCCCCAGCCAGGCCGAGGCGATGGCCGCGCTCTGAGAACGCTAAAAATCTGGTTGATCCGGAGCTCGCTACTGCGGCCCTTTTTCGCCTCTGGAGAACGGGTTCGGCAAATGGAACGGCGATTCCGGCGCGGAGTCCCGCTTCTTTGTACTTGCATCCTGCCGCAGCAGCGTACGCTGCGAGTTGGTGCAAAGCCAGCCGCCGCGCACCCGCTCAAAGACGTGGGTGAACACGCCCTTTTCGTCCACTTCGTGCGACTCGACCTTGTGGTGCAGCGTGTAAGTCCCGTTGATCACAGCCGTATCGCCGAGCATGCGCACGGCGACCACTTTTTGCGTCAGGTAGAGCGTTTTGTCGTCTCCGCTGATCAACTGCGCCACCTGCTGGTTGCGCGTGGACACATCGCCGGTAGCAGAGATGTCGAGTAACAGAGGCGAAAGCACCAACTCCAGACTGTATTGGTCGCGCCGGTTCACGGCGTCGGACCAGCTGTCCTCAATCTTCTGGAATTGCAGGATTTCAGGGCTGACGGTTTCCGTGACGCCGGTCTTGTCGGCAGGAGGAACAGGTGCTGGATCGGGGGTCGGGCTCTGGGCGGCTGCGATACAGCACGATAAAAGAACAGCAGAAAAGGGCAAAAGAAATCGATTCATGCGTAGCTTGAGCTCCAACTTTGGAAACAATGCTCCACCAAGAATCATAGCTCTTTGGACTCCGCAGCCGGAACGCCGGGGAGCGAAAAGCTTCTCGCTGAGGGTGGCACTCCGGAAGGATGCTACAGAATCCCTTGCAACCGGCCTGGCTGGTGAATTGTCACGTTGGAGTCTTCGATTGAGATCCAGTGATCCTTGCGGAATTGGCCGAGGGTGCGGGTAACGGTCTCGCGGGTAGTGCAGGTCATTGAGGCCATCTCCTCGTGGGTCAGCAGCAGCGGAAACCGGAATTCTCCGACCTCGGTGTGTTCGCCGATCTGGTGCGCAAGTTCCAGCAGCAGGCGCGCCAGCCGCGCGGCCACCGTTTCAGCCAGGGCGATGCGGCACGCATCCTGCAGTGCGAAGCGGTACTCCTGGCAGATGCACTGCACGGCGCGTAGTTGCGCTTCCTTGTGATTGCGCAAGAAGCTGAGGAATCGCTCCCGCTCCACGGGCCGCAATTGAGCTGGCGTCAGCGACTCCGCTGAAACCTCGTAAACGCCGTGCGACAGCACTGCATAAAGCCCCAGCATCGATCCTGGCCCGGCGACACGGACAATCATGTGTCGGCTCTCCGGCCGTCCCGCGGTCAGCTTCAGATAGCCGCTGCAAATCAGGTACAGGCAGCGCGCGTCCTCGCCTTCGGCAAAGAGCGAAGCCTGCCCCGGCAGCGAAATTGTGCTTGTAGCCAGCTCCAGATCGGCCAATACTGCGCTTCCGAGCGAGCAAAACCAGCCCGGACGCCGGTTCGCGCAGGCTGCGCAACCCAATGGCGAGGTCCGGCCCAAGTGCCTCGAACGTGTCGGCTCTTCAACTGAAATCTGCATGTCCGCCATCGTCTTCCTTCTTTCCATTCCGACGCGGCCCTGGGTCTCTTACGCTTTCTTGCTTGCAACCAATCCACGCAAGCTGCGCATTGGACCCTCATGCTCTACCGATTCCGCCGGCAGATGCACGTGTTCAGAGTTTGCTTGAGTTCCGGGGCCTTTGGATGTGATGAGCCTCACGTTCGAGGGTAGTTTTTCGGCGATGTGACGCCCTCCCCAGACCAGCTTGGATAAGAAACAGGTAAATGGAGCAACAAAAAGGCTTACACGCGAGAATTCGCGCTCTCATCTCATGTGATAGACATCACCGCTCTAAGTCATGATGAAACCTTAATCTTGCGTGCATATGGTGATACTCCGCACTGGCCGCAGTCCGCAAAAGGCTCCAGCGGTGCTCGCGCTCACACGCGGAATCCGCCACATTCAGCCTGAAGCGGCGGCTGACGGTACTTCTTAGCTATGTCACGAAGTTCTTTGAAGGTGGTAATTTGCATGCATACTGATCGGCCGGTAACGCTTTTAGTCAATGGTGCGGCTCCCGGGAAACGGCCGGGACTGCGAGTGTTCTTGATGTTCCTGCTGGGTGCGGGCATGCTGGCGGCAACGGCGTTGGCAGCTCCGCCGCCTGGATCCAAAGCTCAAGCTGCGCCGGCTGCCCCTGCCAGTCACGCCGAGTTCGTCGGCTCTGACACCTGCGCTACCTGTCACGCGGATGTGGCCAAGAGTTTCGCCACCAACCCTCACAGCAAGATGGCGTTGATGCATGGGAACGCGGCTGGAGTTACCTGCGAGAACTGCCATGGCGCCGGCAGTGAACACGTGGCCGGCGGTGGCGACGTCACCAAGATCTTCAATCCCGCCAAGGCCTCCACCAAAGACGTCGACACCAAGTGTTTGAGCTGCCATGCGGGCGCGCATCCCAACTTCGATCGCTCTCCTCATGCCAAGGCCAATGTCGGCTGCGTCAGTTGCCACAGCATTCACGGCAGCAAAGAGGAGTCGCTGCTCAAGGCTCCGCAGCCCACGCTCTGCTTCCAGTGCCACAGCGACCAGAAGGCTCAATTCAATATGCCCTTCCACCATCCGGTGAATGAAGGCACCGTCAAGTGCAGTGACTGCCACGATGTTCATGGTACCTTCCAGAACAACAATCTGAGGGCCACGGCCGATCAGAGCATGATCTGCACCAAGTGCCACACCGATGTGCGTGGGCCCTTTGTGTACGAGCACGCTCCTGTCAAGGCTGAAGGCTGCCTGGCATGCCATTCGCCGCACGGGTCTCAAAACGCCCGCATGCTCAACATGCCGAGCATTAACGGGCTCTGCAACCAGTGCCACAGCGCTGTGGCTTTCGGCACGATTCATGGTCAAGGCGCGGGATCGTCGGATAGCGTGCCGTGCACCAGTTGCCACACCTACATCCATGGCTCGAACTTCAGCGTGGCGTTTCTCAGATAAAGGCGATAGAGCCTTGCCTCGCCTGATCTTTGCATCGGCGCGGCAAGGTTTCCGCAACAACTTGGCAAAGGTTCGATTTTGGCAATGAGTTTGATTCAAGTGAGGCTTCATATGAAGAAAGCAGGCTGGTTTTCACGGCTTCTTAATCAGCAGCCATCTTTTGCAATGTTTTTGGGAATGCTGGTGGCCATGTTTCTTGCGGCGGCATGCATCGCCGTTGCGCAGACTCCGGCCGATACAGCTCCGGCACCGGGTTCAACGATGTCGGTTCCGACGGGGTATTCGGTTCATGAGTCTGTCGATCTCGGCGGCCGCATGGCCGGCATTTCGGGCAGCGGCGCCATGTACGACACGATGGTGAACCTGCAGTCTGGCCCGCGGGTTCTCGGCGAGACCTTCAGGCTGCATGCATTGGAAGGCACCAAAAACACTCCGCTCGACGATTTACAGGTTTTCGCCAGCGGCTTTGGCGGCGAGCCTAACGACTTTGCCAAGCTCGACTTCTCCAAGGGCAAGTACTACGAGTTCTCCGGCTTGTTCCGCCGCGACCGTCAGTACTTTGACTACGATCTACTCGGCAATCCCGGAATCCCCAGCGGGTATTCCATTCCAATCGGGCCCTCCACCGCGCCGACCAGCACATACCCGTGGCCGCAGGCGACTCATTCGCCGTTCATGTATAACACCGTGCGGCGCATGACTGACACCAGCCTGACCCTGCTTCCGGTGTCGAAGTTCACCTTCCGCGTCGCTTATTCGCAGAACATCTTTCAGGGGCCGAGCCTCACACCAAGCGGGAATTCGGTGGCCGGACAAGAACTCCTTCTCCAGGAGATGCAGCGGAATAGCACCGACGATTTCACGGGCACGCTCGACTGGAAGCCGGTACAGGGAACCAAGCTCACTTATGAGCAACAGATTGACCACTATAAGGGTGACTCTTACTTCACCATGGCTCCTCAGTACCTCAATGTGCAGGAGTCGGACGGAACCAAAGTCTCCTTGCTGGCGAGCGACCAAAGCTTTACTCCGTACGGCTACAACGCCACCACGGGAGCATTTGCCGCCAGCACCAACTGCAACAGCACCAGCATGATCAGTTCGACCACCATTCTGTATGCCAACCCCAATGGTGGCTTGCCGATTATCGATCCGGCATGCAACGTCGTTAGCAGCTATGCCCGGAATCAGGCGACGCGCGTCATCTTCCCGACCGAAATCTTCCGCTTGCAAAGCTCCAGCATCAAGAACATCACCATGAACGGCAATCTCCGCTACACAAACGCGAACATGAACCTGCCCAACTACAACGAGCAGTTCCAGGGCCTGTACGGAGCGGACCGCTCCATCGCATATGCTGGCTACGCCAACGCCAAGCGGGAAGTGATGGCCATCGATTACGGCATCGTCTGGCAGTTGGCCAAGAATGTCAGCCTCGAAGACCAGATCAGTTACAACAACGCTCATCAGCCGGGAATCGCAGGGTTCACGTCAGGGACCACCGTGACCGTGCCCACGACGGCGGGCGAGGAAACCATCAATTACACAGGGCTGACGAGCTGCACGACGATTAACTCGACCACAACCAGCCCGACCGGTTGCAAACCGACCACATCGGGGGCTACGGGCGGCCCCGCAATTGGCGGGACGCAGGCTGGCTACTTCGGCCAGCGGTACACCACCAACGACCTCACGGTGAGCTGGGACGCGACGCCGCGCAGCACCTATTCGCTCACTTGGCGCTACCAGGAACACCTCATCTCCGAAGGCCAGGGAACTGGGGCGCACAATGTTCCGATTCCAGCTAACAACACCACCTCCGGCGAGGTAACCATCCACGAAAACGGTGGAATCCTCACCGCAGCCCTACATCCCGCCAGCAATTGGGACCTCAACGCAAGCGTCGAGGCTATGTACAACGACAACGTTTTCACTCCGATGGGATTCAGGCAACTGCTGCATTTCAGGATGCACACCATCTACCGTCCAAAGTCATGGGCCACCGTTTCCGGCGCCTACAACGATCTTGAGCGGCATAACAATACAAATAACAACCGGAGCTTCCCGGGCAATACCACGGCCTACTACGGCCCGCTCGATCACTTCGATTACTCCCGGATCGCGAGTCTTGGCGCCGAGTTGTTCCCAAACGATCGCTACGGGCTGGATCTCAACTACTCCTATAGCGATGTGTATATGAGAGACAACATCTGCTTCCAGGGCGCGGCCAGCGCTTTGCCAGGTGGCACAGTCGCGCCCGCTGCTGCAACCCAGAGCGGCTTCCTATGCGGCGCCGTCGCAGCCGGCCATGGATCGAACACCGTACTCTTTGGGCCAGCCAGGGATTTTGAAGACGCACCCACGCAGTACGCATCGGTCGCGTTCATGTATACGCCGACCAAGAAGTTTCACTCGAACCTCGGCTATCGCGTCAATTCCGTCAACGGCAGCCGGTTCTTCACCGATGCCAGCGACGTCAACGGTGCGCTCGTCTCCAACTACCAGACTCCTTTTGTCAGCGCTGATTGGACGATGCACCCCGGATTGATCTGGAAAGCCGAATATGACTACTTCGGTTACGGCGAGGGCGGCGGCAAGTCTGGCGCGCAGTGGTGCAACGCCAATCCTGCCCTTGCGGTAGGCAGCACCGTCGCGCCGGTTGTAGCTTGCAGTTCCGTGGCGAATACCGCCATGTCACCGGGCACGCCAGTTTACGGATTCACCGCGCCCCGCAACTTCCATGCCAACAACGTGACCCTTGGGCTGCATTACGACTTCTGACCGCGGGGCTTCCATTCCACGATCGAGATGAAATAAAGCAAGAGGAGATGGACGATGAAAATCAGGGCTGGATTGATGGTGGTTACCATGTTAGCGGCCACCGCTGGATCAATCGGTTTCGCGCAAAGTTCGGGAGCGGACACGTACAAAGCAAAATGCCAAAGCTGCCACGGTGCTGAAGGCACGCCGAATCCAGGCATCGCCAAGATGATGGGCGTCAAGCCCGTCAGCGACCCTGCGGTCAAGTCGCTGAGCGAAGTCACGATGATCGCCGACACCACCAACGGCAAAGGCAAGATGCCGGCATTCAAAGGTAAGCTCACCGATGCCCAGATCAAGGACTCGGTGCTGTACTTCCGTTCCCTCGCCAAGTAAGGGCGCAGGCCTCGGAAAGCAAGACGAAGTGCAAGACCGAAATTAAGCCGGCGCGGTCGTCGGTGTCGAAACCTCGATCGCGCCGGTCTGTGTCCAGTGGTTCCTGCTACTATCTCGATTGCGGAACCAACGGCTCTGAACGTTGGCCGGCGGAATCAACTACTAACCACGCGGCCGGCGCTTGAACGTGCGTGCAGGCCTCGAAAAAAACCAAGGAGATTCGCTATGAGCAAGAGTTTTCGTTCCGGAATCGTGCTGGCTGCGGTGGTCGCACTCGCCGGCTCCATGTGCTTTGCTGAAGACGGCGCGGCCACCTACAAAGCAAAATGCGCCATGTGCCATGGTCCCACCGGCACGCCAAGCGCGGGAATGGCCAAGATGATGGGCATCAAGCCTGCTTCCGATCCTTCCATGAAGACACTTACGGTCGACCAGATCGTCTCGACAGTCAAGAACGGCAAAGGCAAGATGAAGCCCATCGCCGGCCTGACCGACCCAGAGGTTCACGCCGTAGCGGCGTATTTCAAGACCCTGAAGTAAGAACTAAAATCAGCGCAGCAGTTTGAAGGCAGGCCCGTCATCCCCCGGCGGGCCCTCGGCCAATGGAGGTTGAGGAATCGTGTCGTCGTTTGAGAAATTCCGCGATAGCTGGGTTCGTCCGGCGCTCTTTTTCGGCAATAACCCCATCAGCCTGACTGGCGGCGCCATCACCACTGCGTCCGGCATCACGATGATCAGCTACTGGCTGGCCGAGCTCGCCGGCCAGCTCAGTGACAATCCCTACCTCGGCATCATCTTCTTCCTGATTCTTCCGCTGCTTTTCCTCCTGGGCCTGGCGCTCATTCCTCTCGGCGTTCTCATCCGACGCCGAAAACTCCAGAAGGCCGGCCAGATTCCCGCCGCGTTTCCCCGCATCGATCTCAATGACCGCAAGTTCCGTCATGGCCTCGACATCGTTCTCGTGTTCACCGTGGTCAACTTCCTCGTCGTCGCCACGGCCAGCTATCACGGCGCGGAGTATATGGATTCACCGCAGTTCTGCGGCCGTTCCTGCCACGTGATGAAGCCCGAGTTTACGGCGTACCAGATCTCGCCGCACTCCCACGTGGCCTGCGTCGATTGCCACATTGGCTCCGGCGCTCAAGCGTATGTGGACGCCAAGATCAACGGCACCAAGCAGCTTCTTGAAGTCACTTTCCATCCGCTTGCGCCGCTCGCGCCCAAGATCATGCCCAACTATCCCACGCCGATCCCGTCGCCGGTCACCAGTCTGCGCCCCGCGCGCTACACCTGCGAAGGCTGCCACACACCCCGGCGCTTCGACGGCGACAAGTTGCTCGTCAAATCCAACTTCGCTGACGATGAGCAGAATACCGAGACGCAGACCGTGCTCATTCTTCACCTCGGCGGTGTGGACTCCCTTTCTCGCTATACGGGCATTCACGGCGTTCACCTTGGCCACATCGAGTACGTCTCCACCGACTCATCGCGCACCACGATTCCCTGGGTAGAGCGCCAGAATGCCGATGGCTCGTTTACTCAGTACAGCAGTCTGCCGGCTGGCAGCGGCATTCCCAATGGCGATCGCAGAGTGATGGATTGCATCGACTGCCACAACCGCGCCGCGCACACCTTCGTCACCGCGGAGCAGGCCGTCGATCAGGCCATGACCACCGGCGCTATCAGCCCCAATCTGCCGTGGATTCACAAGGAAGGGCTGGCGTTGCTGAATGGGACGTACACCAGCCAGGAACAGGCTGGCATCCAAATTCCGCAGCAGCTTCAGGCGTTCTATCGCTCGCAGAATCCAAACGTCCTCTCGCAGAATGCCGCTCTCGTCGATCAGGCTGGCAAGGAGCTGGTCACGCTCTACGACCAGAATGTGTTCCCCTTCATGAAAGTTACCTGGGGAACGCATCCCAACCACATCGGCCACATGGATTATCCGGGCTGCTTCCGTTGCCACGACGGCAACCACACCGCGAAGAATGGCGATACCATTCCGCAGGACTGCTCCGTCTGCCACAACCTGCTCGCCGTTCAGGAAGCCAAACCCAAGGTCCTCGCAGATCTGGGAATTCAGTAGCCGGCCAATGTAGCGCCGGTCTCCCGGCCGGCTGACGTGCGGGCGTCCTCGCCCGCACGCGATTCCGCTTCAATCCATCGTTTTTAGCAATCTCGATGTCGGGTTGCGGTTGCACTTTCTTGATTCGCCCCCCTTTTTCTGCCGCGCAATCGGTGCGTGCGCAGATTCAGCGACCCTGACCCAAAAGGTGCAACAAGCACAAGGCCATGCTGGGCGAAGATAAGGTATTGCCTGATCGCGGAATCGCCCATCCGCGTACTCCGCGCGCGACGCAAACGATGATGCACCTTCGCAGTCTCGGCTTGTTGCTCGCCGCTTTTTCCCTCGGCGGCTCCTTCGTATCTTTCGCCGCCATCTTGCCGGTCAAGCCAACCCTCATTCCCGTCACCGTCACGCTCGCCGCCAACAATGTCACTGTGCCGCAAGGCACAGCCATCATTCTCACTGCGACAGTCACGCCCAATTCCGCTCCGGCCGCCACAGACGAGCAAAACCCCACCGGCACAATCGTCTTTCTCAACGGCACCGTCGTCATCGGCCAGTCCGCGCTCTCTGCGCTTCCCGTGGCCAATGCCTCTACGGCCACGCTCACTATCCAGAACCTTCCCGCCGGCAGGGATTCCATCACCGCTTACTACGTGGGCGACACCGTCTTCGCTTCGGGCACTTCAAATCCTCTCGCGATCAGCGTTCAGGGATTCACCCTCGCGCCGTCGGCGACCAATCCGCCCACCAATCTCAATATCGCTTTGGGCCAATCCGGTTCGGAGTCTTTCGTCGTCACCAGCGCCGGCGGCTACATGGGACAGGTGCTGGTCATCTGCACAGTGGCCTTGCAAGACGACATGACCTGCACGCCCACTCCGCAACAGGTCACGCCAACGGCCACGGTCACATTCGCGGTCCAGACCTTTGCTTCGGGCGGCCCTGCGTTCACTTCTGCAAGCGTTTCGTGCCGCTACATTTCATTATGGCGGCAAACTGCGTCAGGCTCTGCGCTGGTCGCAATGCTCTTCTTCATCATTCCCTTCGGCCGTCGCCAGCGCTCTCTTGTGCGTCGTGCCCCGCGCCGCCTCATCATTCTCTTCCTGCTGTTCGTCCCGCTTCTCCCGATGATGACGAGTTGCAATAGCCCCAGCGTTCTCGCTCCCAGCGGCACGCCCCTCGGCGTAGCCACTCTCAAGGTCACGGCCACTGCGTATGTCGACAACGCTGCCACAAGCCAAACCGTCTACTTTACCGTCAACGTGCAGCCGCATTAGGCGTGCCCCATATCTTCGTATTTGGGCACTTGGGATCCCATGAACCTCGGTCCGCACCTCCCAACCCACCTCGAAAACGGATGCCTCATCCTAAAGTCCGGCGCGAATCCCACGACTTCAGGGTTGGATCGCACGAACAACGTCTCTGCCCTCTCCCCTCCCGGGGGAGGAGCGAAAATAGCCCAGGGTAAAACCCGGGGGTGAGCGTCGTCCGCGCGTGACCCGTCCCGTAGGGCCAGCCGAACCCCAGTCCCGTCCACGCATGTTAGGCTGGCATGTCACGCGAAAACATCGCCCGCAAACATTTCAGGAGTTCCATCTTTCATGCATTCCACCCATCCCAATCACTTCAATCTTGTGGCCGCGGCTCATGCGTCCATGATCGAGCACGGCTTTCAGCCCGATTTTCCCGCCGGAACCCAAACGGAACTGGCGGCGATTGAGGCGCAGCCCGCTGTTCCATCCGTCGACGGTCTGATCGATCTGCGCAACCTCCTTTGGTCCTCCATCGATAACGACACTTCGAAGGATCTCGATCAGATCGAGTGGGCTGAGCAGCTTCCGGACGGCCGCATTCGCGTACTTGTCGGCGTCGCCGACGTCGATGCACGCGTCGCGAGGGGCACCGCGATCGACAAGCACGCCGCCTTCGAAACCACCTCGGTTTATACCGGCGTCGTCGTCTTCCCCATGCTGCCCACAGAACTCTCCGAGGGCATCACGTCGCTGAATGAAAATCAGGATCGCGCCGCAATTGTGGTCGAGTATTCCGTCGATGCCAATGGAACCACTTCCGACGAAAAGGCCTACCGCGCGCTTGTTCGCAACCGCGCACAGCTGGCTTATCCGAGCATCGGCGCTTGGCTCGAGGGCAAAGCCGCGCCGCCGCCGAAGGTTGCCGCCAGTTCCGATCTCGCCGCGCAACTCAAGCTCCAGGACACAGCAGCGCAGCGTATGGCGGGCGGCCGCTACCAGCACGGCGCTCTCGAATTCGAGACCATTGAAACGCAGCCCGTGCTCGACGCAGACCAACCCATCGGAATCGCTCCCATCGAAAAAAACCGCGCCACGTCGCTGATTGAAGAGTTCATGGTCGCTTCCAACGGCGTCGTCGCGCGTACCTTTGAGAGCGCGGGCCTCGCCTCCATCCGACGCATTGTGCGCAATCCGAAGCGTTGGGACCGTATCGTCGAACTGGCCGCGCAAAAGGGCACGACTCTCCCCGCGGATCCTGACTCGAAGGCCCTCAACGAGTTTCTCCTCGCGCAAAAACAGAAAGATCCCGACCACTTTCCCGATCTCTCGCTCGCGGTCATCAAGCTTATGGGCCCCGGCGAATATGTGCTCATTAAACCCAACGCTCCGTCGCCCGGTCACTTCGGCCTTGCGGTCCGCGACTACACGCATTCCACCGCTCCCAACCGCCGCTTCCCCGATGTGGTCACGCAGCGCCTCCTCAAGGCGTGGCTCACCAAGTCCACAACGCCCTACTCTGAAGACGATCTCAACGCCATGGCCCAGCGATGTACTGAGATGGAAGATGCCGCCCGCAAGGTAGAGCGCGAGATGCAGAAGCGTATCGCCGCTGTTGTCCTTCACCCGCACATCGGGCAGACCTATAACGGCATCGTCACCGGCGCCTCCGAACACGGAACCTTCGTGCGGATCCTCGACCCGCACGTTGAAGGAATGGTGGTGCGCGGCGGAAAGGGCCTCGACGTTGGCGACAGAGTCACCGTCAAGCTGGTCAACACCGATCCCCAGCGCGGATACATCGATTTCGAGGCGTAAGACTTAACCTTTCACCGACTTCCGGCTGCCCGGGGGCTTTGCGACTCAGCGCCTGAATCCTTGTTTCCACCGGGCGCGCAAATGCGTCTAACTATAAGAAAATATTCATGTGTCACGGAGCAGATTCCGGTCAGGACTGCGAGTTCAAAACTCCTCCAACTGGACCAGTTCCGAGCGGCCTCCCCCGATTCGGCTTGCCTTCCGGCAGGCTGCGCCGGCCAACGCCGACTTCCCCGAATCAGGTGAATGAATGCGATTTAGTTCCCGGCTGATCTTTGGAGCCATCCTCCCCGCAATATCGATCCTTTATGCTCACGCAATTCTTCGCGCGCAACAGCCGGATTTGACGTCCCTGGTGGCTTCGGCCGCGCTGCCCGAGGCGCCGGAACCGCAGAACTCTGCAGTACAGTCGCCATCCTCCGGTCCGTCGCAGTCAACTCTAAACATTCCCACGCCACCGGCAGATGCAAACAACCCGCCTACCCATAAACCGCCTCCGCAGCCCAAGCGCATCCTCGGCATTATGCCCAACTATCGCGCCGTCAGCGCTGGCGTGATTCCTCCTCCGCCAACGCCCCGCGAGGCGTTCATGGTGGCTACCCGAAACAGCTTTGACTACTCGGCCTTCGTCTTTGTCGGCATTACTTCGCTGCTCGCCGAAGGAACTGATGCGCATCCCCAATTAGGCAAAGGTGTTGGCGGCTACTGGGCCTATTACTGGCGCGGCTACCTCGACAAAACCGACGGCAACTATTGGGTCGACTGGATCATGCCCACCGCGTTTCATCAGGACGAACGCTACTACGCCATGGGCGAGGGCAATGTGTTCAAGCGCGGAGTCTACGCAGCAACGCGCGTGCTCATTACGCCTAACTACCACGGCAAGAACAGCTTCAATGCTTCTGAGATCCTGGGCCGCGGCGTCTCGCAGGCCATCTCGCTCTCCTACTATCCCAGTCAGACGCAGACTGCCAGCGGCTTTGCGCAAAAATACGCCTACGCGGTCGGCCGCGATGCGCTTACCAACGTCTTTCGCGAGGTCTGGCCCGATATCAATGAGCACCTCTTCCATCGCCATCATTGATTCAGGCCAACTGCCAAATCGCTCCGCGTGAACTGAAATTTTAAGCCTGCCGCTTCATTGCAACGCGGCGTTCGCACCCCTGCGGTATCATTCCTCCATCTCAAAAGCGCGGACGAAATCGAAGCCCTATCTGCCGCTTCCGCGCTGGAGTTAGAAAGGCTCGTCATGGATAACTCCGCAGTTGCCGTTGTTGTTCTCATCATCGCCGCCGTCATCGGAATCTTCGTACTCGTCACCATCCTCAAAACCATGTACACCGTGCGCACATATTCGGCTGGCGTGGTCGAGCGCTTCGGAAAATTCAACCGCGTCGCGCGCCCCGGCCTGCAATTCCTGCTGCCCTGGTGCGAAACCGTTCGCCTCATCGACCTGCAGGTGCGCCAGGCCGTTGTGAATGTCGAAACCAAAACCAAGGACAACGTCTTCGTCACCATCCCTGTCTCCGTGCAATATCAGGTCGTCGAGGCCAAGGTCTTTGACGCCTATTACAAGCTCTCGAATCCGCAGAGCCAGATCGAGAGCTACGTCTTCAACTCCATCCTCGGCCACGTGCCCACGCTCACCCTCGACGAAGCCTTCGAGCAGATGCAGCAGATCTCCGCCGCCGTCAAGCGCGATCTCGACGAGGTCATGGACAACTTCGGCTACAACATTCTCCGCGCCCTCGTCACCGACATCGTTCCAGACGCCAAGGTCAAGGCCGCGATGAACGACATCAACGCCGCGCAGCGCGAACAGATCGCGGCGCAGGCCCGCGGCGAAGCCGACAAGATTCTCAAGGTCAAGCAGGCCGAGGCCGAGGCCGAATCGAAGGCCCTGCAGGGTGATGGTGTTGCCCGTCAACGTCAAGCCATTATCAAGGGACTGCAAGCCTCGGTCGAAGCCTTCAAAGGTGCTGTCGAGGGCTCAACGGCGCAGGATGTGATGGGCATGGTCCTGATGACGCAGTATTTTGACACGCTGCGCGAAGTGGGCGTCACGGGCAAAGCGAGCACCATCTTCCTGCCCAGCTCACCCGGCACGGTAAATGACCTGATGACCCAGATCCTCGCCGGCTTCCAGGGCGCAAAATCATCCTGATCCACCGCGTAACATTCCAAATTCTCGTTGCACCATCCTAAGCGCGCGTCTCGCGCTTAGGGTGGGATCGCGCGACCGAGTGCTCACCGCTTCTTCGCGGGCTTGCTCACCTGCCGGCGCGCTGTCTTGCCGTTCTTCTCTACCCGCAGCTTCCATGCCGCCTGCAATGCGCCGCGAAGTGAGTCTTCATCCGCCACCGCGAGCCAAATGTGCATCGCGCCCATGCGCCCCCATCCGCCATGCACTGGCAAAAACAGATCAGGACGCCCAGCCAGAAACTCCGCCTGGACCTCCGGCGTGAGCATTAAATTTCCATAGCCCTCTTTCACCGAAGCGAGCGTCGCAAAAATCCGCCCGCCCACGCGGAAATCCACCGCACCCATGTGCGAGCCCTCTTCCGCGCCCGCCATGCTCAGCGCAATCCGCTTGAAATCCTTCGCCGTCATCGATTTTCTGATCCCTGTTCCCTGATCCCTGTTCCCTGCATTTCAAACTCTTCATTCAGCCACTTGCTGAACGCCGCAAACTCCTCGTCTCGTCCCAGGAAATCTCTCACCATCTCGCGCCCCGGTTTTGACCCACCCTGTTCCAGCACCGTCTTGCGATAGCGCATCCCCGCCTCGCAGCCCAGCAAATCCTCTGGATCGAATTGCCCGAAGAAATCCACCGCAATCACCTTGTCGAACGCATAGGTGTAGTAATTCGACGAGTAGCCGGTCAAATGTCCAAAACTCGCGTACATCTTGTTGCCATCGAGCCACGTCCACGGCTGGAATTGCTTGTAAAGCTCGCGCGTCATCACGTCCGGGTCGATCCCCTTCGGGTCCTCGTCATGCAAATTCAATGCGAGTGTCGTGTAGTAGAGCTGCGTTCTGATCCAATCCGCGCGCCCGAACGCGCCTGCCAGCTTCATCGTCCGAATCAGCTCTGACGGCAGCACCTCGCCGGTTTCATAGTGCCGCGCGAACGACTGCAGCAGTTTTTCATCGCGGAAAAACTCCTCCAGCATCTGCGATGGCACTTCAATAAAATCGCCCTCCGTCGCAAACCCCGAAAGCCCCGCCCACTCCGTGTGACCGCCCAGAATCGCATGCATCAAGTGTCCGAACTCGTGAAAGAACGTGACGACATCGGAGTATTGCAGCAGCCCCGGATCATTCGCATCGCCTACTGGGAAGTTGCAGATCAACGCCGCTTCGGGAATCCGGCGTCCGCGCACGCCCGTCACCACCGGCGCGGCACTGAACCACTTGTCCTTGCCCTCGCGCGGATGCATGTCGAGATAGAACCGCCCCCCAATCCGCCCGCCATCGAAAACCTCAAACACTGAAACTGCCGCATCCCACGCCGGCGCCGTCGAAGGCCGAAACTCCACCTTGAACAGCTTCGCCGCCGTCTCCAGCACGCCAGCCTCAACCCGCGCATACGGAAAATACGGCCGCACCGACTGCGAATCGAAATCGAACTTCGCACGCCGGAACTGCTCACACCAGTATCCCCTGCTCACAATGTCGATTTCATCCAATCCAGCCTGCCGCCCGCGCGCAAACTCGAGCACCAGCGCATGCTCATGCTTCGCCCCATCACGGCTCGCTTCGTCCAGCCTCGCCAAGAAAGTGCGCACATTCGCCGCCGATTTCATCATCTGGTCCGCAGTCGCCAGATCCGCCCAGTTGCGAAAACCGAGAATGCTCGCGATCTCCTGCCGCGTCGCAAGAAGGTCCAGAAGAATCTGCCGGTTCGCCGGATACGCCCGCGTGTTGTACGCCAGAAACATCCGCTCTCGCAGCGCCGCGCTCGCCGCAAACGTTATCACCGGCATCATGTCCGGCGGATCGGTCGTTAGCGTCACGCGTTCTTTCCCGTCTTCGCCCTTCGCTGCCGGATGCCGCGCCACATAATCGGCGGGCAGCCCTTCCATCTCTTCAGGCGTCGCCTCAATTGATCTTCCGCCCTCCTGGATGTTGCGCCCAAACTCAAGCGACAGCCCGGTCGCCTTATCGTGCAGCGCGTGCAGCTTGTCGCGCGTAGCCTGGTCCTTATCCACGCCAGACAAGCGGTAGCCGAGCAGCGTGCGTTCGACATAATGCTTCGTCGCCGCGCTCGCGCCATCCAGCCTGATCGCCGCCAGCGCGTCGTACACTTCGCGGTTCAGGCTCAGCGCACTTCCTGCCATCGCCACGCGCTGCGCTTCCATCTGCGCCTGGTCGCGCACGGCCTTGTCCGCGGCAACGGAATTCAGAATTCCCGCCTGCGCCCCGGCCAGGGTCAGATGCTCGATCGCCTTGTCGTAGAGCAGCAGCGAATTTTCGGGCGTGCGCTCGCCCTTCACGGTCAGCAGCTCGGCCAATGAGCTTTCATGCGCAGCCAGCCGCGCGCTCACCCATGCTGTCAGCGCCCCAGCCGACGCCGCGCCGCCCGCCTCCCATGCGTGAATCGCTTCTCCGGCCGCCGCGCCTGCAGAAGTTTCCGTTGCCATCTTTGGGAATTCCTCCAAAGCTCTAGGGTAACAAGTTTTGGATCGTTCATTGGCTTGCTGGCGCGCTACTTCTCTGCGCTCACTAAGTCCGGCATCTTCAAAAATTCCTTCGGCTCCAGCGCTCGCGGCGTGAACCGCGCCTCGAACACTGCGCCCTTGAAAAAGTCGCGCCGGTTAATCCGCGTTCCGATCGAAGAGTGGCCCGGGCCCTGCGGCGCCATGTGCAGATCGCCTTCGCCCTGCATCTCATCGCCCACAAAGTTGCGCAGCGTCTTGCCGTCGTACACCGCGGTCACGCGATACCACCGCCCCAGCGGTTGCAGATCGTCGCAATTCAGCAGCGCCCGGCGCGCTCCGTTCGTTTCCGCAAAGCTATCCAGGCACCACTGGCCCTTCACGATGCGAATCTCAAACAACATCCGGTTGTCCGTGTCCTTGCCGGTTGCTGGATCAATCTCTGACAGATGGAAAAATCGCTGCGCCTCAGCGCCATCCACATCGGGCCGGAAAACTACTTCCCATGTGTAGGCACTCACCGCCGCCAGCGGATGATCGTCGACAAACAGCGCATCGTCCACGCCATTGAACTCCACGGCCTTCCCATACGGCGAATCAATCAGGTAAGGATGCCCGAGCACATGCGTCGTATGCCCGCCGATGGAATCGATGTTGTCAAACCGCCAAATCGTCGAGCCTGCGTCGCCGCTTTGCGCCTGTGCCAACGATGCATATGCCAGCATCAGAACCACCCCGAACCCGAAACTTACTTCCAGCAACTTCCCCATTGAAAACCTGCTCATCCCTGCTCCCGCACAATCGAGTTGACCACTGTCCAATGATCACTGTCGTCAGCGCAACTGGTACGCCTTGTCTGGCACGGGCACAGCATCCGGCACTTTCGGCATCTTCGCCGGATCGATTTTTGCCGCGCCCCCCAACCCAACGCCCGTCACATTGTCGATGCTCAACAACGGACCGTCGAATCCCGTCACCCTCACATTGCGAATCACCGCATTCCTCATGTTCGCCAGCGCAATTCCGCTTTTGCACGTCCCAGTAACGTTGGTCAGTGAAAAA
>Ga0335085_10002715_pt1 | contig 32376 bp, 22 predicted proteins | sample Lox_Sample_45_FD_206712 | JGI IMG/M metagenome (GOLD analysis project Ga0335085, IMG submission 206712) | Soil microbial communities from Loxahatchee National Wildlife Refuge, Florida, United States - Lox_Sample_4.5 | ecosystem: Environmental > Terrestrial > Soil > Wetlands | place: USA... | reverse complement strand
GTGCCCTCGTAGGTCTTTACCGATTCCAGGTTCATGCTGTGCCGCATGATCGGGTAGTCTTCAGTCACTCCGTTCGCGCCCAGAATGTCACGCGCCAGCCGCGCACATTCGAGAGCCATCCACACATTGTTTCTCTTCGCCATCGAAATGTGCTGGTGACCCGCCTTGCCTTGGTCCTTCAGTCGGCCAACGTGCAGCGACAGTAACTGCGCTTTTGAAATCTCGCTCGCCATCCACACCAGCTTCTCCTGCACAAGTTGATGACTGGCGATCGGCTGTTCGTGAAATTGCTTCCTTGTCTTGGAGTAGTTCAGCGCCGTCACATAGCAATCCATCGCCGCGCCAATCGCGCCCCAGCTGATGCCGTAACGCGCCTGGTTCAGGCACATCAGCGCTGCCTTCAGGCTATCCGCACCCGGCAGCAAATTCGCAGCGGGTACGCGCACATCCTCAAGCGAGAGGGAACTCGTGACCGAGGCGCGCAGCGACCATTTGCCGTGAATGTCGCTTGAAGTGAACCCCGGACGGTCCGTCTCGACCAAAAATCCGCGGACGTTGCTGGTTCCTTCGTCGTCACCACCCACACCCTCCAGCTTCGCCCACACGATCGCCACATCGGCAATCGAGCCCGACGTGATCCACATCTTTTCGCCGTTCAGAGTGTACTCATCGCCCGACTGCCGCGCGCGCGTCGTCATTCCCGCCGGGTTCGATCCGTAGCCCGGCTCAGTCAGCCCAAAGCAGCCGAGCTTTTCGCCCGTGGCGAGCGCGGGCAGCCACGTGTTTTTCTGCTCGTCTGACCCAAAGGTGTAGATCGGGTACATAACCAACGCCGACTGCACGCTGACAAAGCTGCGCAGACCCGAGTCGCCCCGCTCCAGCTCCTGCAACACCAGCCCGTACTCCACGTTCGACATGCCGGCGCAGCCATACCCTTCCAGGTTGGCGCCGTAGAAGCCCAGCTCGCCCATCAGCCGCACGAGTTCGCGCGGAAACCGCCCCTCTCGAAAGCACTCTTCGATGATCGGCGTCACCTTCGAGTCGACAAAGTCGCGCGCCGTCCTCCGGACGAGCAATTCTTCTTCCGTAAAGCTCGCATCGAGCCCGAGAAAATCGAACCCCTGGAATTTGAAGGCCATAGTCGTACCTATTGTCTCGGTGCATCACCGGGACAGATGAGAGTACCAGCCCATGGCCCTCTTTTCAACGCGGCTCGGAATGGCGTAGAAGGTCAATTTGAAGGGTACAGGCAGGTAGGCCGGGGATTCTTCCTCGGCATCCAACCCGCGAAAAGGGCAGGGCTGGTAGGCCGGGATTCATCCCGGGCATCCAACCCGCGAAAGGGTAGGACTGGTAGGCCGGGGATTCATCCCCGGCAACCAACCCGCAAAAATGATCGTGGGCTTTAGCCCCCGAGGGAAGTTCTTTTCAAACCGGCCCACGATCCGGATCGCCCTTCAGCTTGGCCGCTGCATTGGCTTTTCGTGAATCACCATCCAATTCACGCCGAATTTGTCGCGGAACTGGCCAAAGCGGTGCGCGAAAAATTGCTCGCCCATCGGCATAAAAATCTCGCCGCCTTCAGTGAGCGCCTTGTAAATTCGCTCCGCTTCCTCGTTGCTGTCGACGCTCAGAGAGAGATAAGCGCTGCGCATCGGCTCTACTTTCGGGCCGTCGCTCGCCATCACCGTGGTGTCGCCAAGCGTGAAGCGTGCGTGCAGAATGCCATCCCGATCCAGACCCGGCGGCATATGCTGTGGAGCGCCCGATGCGCTCATTTCAGCGAAGGTCGACTTCATCAGGATCTTCGCGCCCAGATGTGTCTCGTAGAACTTCATGGCTTCCAGGCAATTGCCGGGGAAATTCAAGTACGTGTTTACCTTCATCTCGTCGGTTTTCCCTTCGGGGAATTGTTTTTCGATTTCGAGCTTGAACTAAACGGGGGAAGGAGCGGCGTAGGGTCCCGTTGCTCCCAGCGGCGATAAGCCTCCGCGATCACCGCGGCACGATTTTGCTCCATCCCTTCAATCACCGCGCATGGAGCGTCGGTCTCCTCATGGTGCGCGCCCCAGATTAAGATTTCGAGCAGAACCGGCGCCAGCGCAATGCCCTTCGGCGTAAGCCGGTAATAGCTGCTGCGGCCGTCCACTTTCGTTGTCTCGCGGACAACAATCCCGCCGGCCTCAAGCTTTTGCAGGCGATCGGTCAAAATGTTGGTGGCAATGCCTTCGCCCGAGCGCAGGAACTCGCGGAAGGTGCGGTAGCCGCGCACCATCATGTCGCGAACCAGAAGCAGCGACCAGCGATCGCCGAGCAAGTCCAGTGAAACGCTCACGGGACAGCCGGAGCGGCGCTTTGCCTTCGAGACCCTTGCCACAACGGCATCCTACGAAATTCACTTGCATTTTGCAATCTACAAATGATGCAATGGAAATCTGCCGTCACTCTCCCTTGAAGGCGGCCAATCCATCGATTCTGGTGAGCCCATGAGCATCTTTGCAAACGGTCCGCGTATTACGCCTTTTCTCTGGTTTGAATCCAATGCCGAAGAGGCCGTCGAGTTTTACATCGGTATATTCAAGAATTCCCGTAAAGTGAGCGAATTCAGAAGCCCGATTGAAACGCCGAGCGGTCCGGCAGGGGCGATCCTAACCATCGCATTCGAATTGGACGGTGTTGCATTTACCGCGCTCAACGGCGGCCCCGGGCACAAATTCAATGACGCGATGTCGCTCGTGGTGCACTGCGAAACGCAGAATGAGATCGACTACTACTGGTCGAAGCTCACCGCCGGAGGCAGCGAGATTGCTTGCGGCTGGCTCCGCGATAAGTTCGGTCTGTGCTGGCAGGTTGTTCCTTCCCGGCAAATCGGCGAACTTCTCAAGCATCCGAAGGCCATGCAGGCGATGATGAAGATGAAAAAGTTCGACATTGCCGAGCTGGAGCGTGCCGCGCAAAGCTGAACCGAAGACGGGTTTGTCATCCTGAGGTCGCCGCGGCGACCGAAGGATCTGCGGTTGTTCTTCGTTGCTTTGAAAGGGCACGACCGCGGTACCCACGTGACGCGTGGGTCGCGTGGCGTAAAAGCCAAATAAACATGGGGGCCTTAGCCCCTGAGGGAAGTTTCCTAATCGTCGTCACAGACCATCGTTGCAATCAGTCCGAAGAATCTTAACCACTCCGCGCGCAATCCCAGTGAGCGTGGCACAAGGTTGTTTCGCATGAAGAATCTGTTTGATGCAACGTCCGTTGAAGAGGTTAAGCACCGCCTGTCCATGTTGAGCCCCAGCCAACAGCGGCAGTGGGGCAAGATGAATCCGTCGCAAATGCTGGCGCATTGCTGTTTGGGCCTTGAGATGGCGGCGGGAGAAATCCGTCCGAGGCGTGCCCTAATCGGCCGCATTCTCGGGCCTGTCATCAAGCCAATGGCCCTCCGCGACGGCGAACCGATGCGCCGGAACTCCCCGACAATGAAAGAACTTATCGTTGTCGGCGATGACGGGGACTTTGAATCCGAACGGGAGCGACTGATCAAGTTGATCGATCGTTTCGCGGCGACGGGGGCTCCGGGTTGCACATCGCATCCGCACGCATTCTTCGGCTCTCTTACCCCCGACGAATGGGCGATCCTGATGTACAAGCATCTGGACCATCATCTGCGGCAGTTTGGCGCGTAATTCAGCAAAGGGACCAGGGCAGGCTCACCCTCACCCGTGTCGCACACCTGCTGCTTGCGTTGCGAGCTTCCCTCAGCCGCTCTCTCGTGATGAAATGGCAGTGGCCCTGGAGGCCGCGAAATGAGCAGCCGGCGAGAATTTGTGAAGGGATCGGCACTTGCAGCCACAGGCTGTCTCTTGCCGGGAAGTGTAGCGAAGGACGTGTACGCGGCCGGCGATGCAGCCGAATCAGCGCAGCCCACTGCCGGTGCAGCCAGTTGGTACAACCGGCCAATGCGCTGGGCTCAGCTTGCGTTTGTTGAAGACGATCCCGGCAACTACGACCGCCAATTCTGGCTTGACTACTTTCGCAGCGTTCATGCCGACGCGGCCTGCCTGAGCGCGGGCGGCGTCGTTGCGTTCTATCCCACGCAGATCCCGTTGCAGCAGCGCAGCGCGTGGCTCGGCAATGGCGACGCCTTCGGAGAGTTGCTGGCCGGTTGCCGCACGATGGGCATGAACGTGATTGCTCGGACCGATGCGCACGCCTGCTGGCAAAGAGTCTACGACGCGCATCCTGACTGGATTCGTGTGGACGCCAGTGGCCAGCCGGTGCGCCACCCCTCCGATCCGCGCTACTGGGAAACCTGCGCACTCGGTCCGTACAACTTCGAGTTCATGACTTCAGTGCATGAAGAAATCATGCGCATGTACAAGCCCGATGGCATCTTCACCAATCGCTGGGCCGGCAGCGGCATGTGCTACTGCGAGCATTGCAGGCAGAATTTCCGCGCTGCTTCGGGGCTCGACCTGCCACGGACGAACAACCCACAGGACCCGGCCCGAAAGCAATACATCGTCTGGCGCCAAAATCGCCTCTTTGACCTCTGGCGCCTGTGGAACGAAAAGATCAGGGCCATCAATCCCGACGCCAGCTATCTCGCCAACGCCGGTGGAGGAGCGCTCAGCGATCTCGACATGAAGACCATCAACGAGCTCGCGCCAACGATGGTCGCCGACCGCCAGGGGCGTCGCGGTCTCATGGCGCCTTGGGCCAACGGCAAAAACGGCAAAGAGTATCGCGCCACCATGGGCAACAAAGCCATCGCGGGCATGTTCAGCGTGGGCATTGAAGATGAGCATCGATGGAAAGATTCCGTGCAGAACGGCGATGAGATTCGCATGTGGGTTGCCGATGGCATCGCGCAGGGCCTGCGGCCGTGGTTCATCAAATTCAACGCCAAACCTAACGACAAGCGCTGGCTTCCGGTTGTCAAAGAGATCTTCGCATGGCACTACGCCAACGAGAAGTATCTGCGCAATCTCCGCCCGCTGGCCCGTGTCGGCCTCGTCTACTCGCAGCAGAGCGCGTGGTTCTATGGCGGCGAACAGGCTCGCGAAAAAATCGACGAGCCGGCCCTGGGATTCTACGAAGCTCTCGTCGAAGCGCGCATTTCGTTTGAGATGGTTCACGATCGCTGCCTCGACGCCGGGCATCTCGCGCCGTTCCGCACTCTCATTCTGCCGAACATCGCCGCGCTCTCCGATGATCAATCCGCCAGCCTGCGCACGTTCGTCGAGCGCGGAGGGGGTCTCGTTGCTACCTATGAGACATCGCTGTACGACGAGTGGGGTGTGCGGCGCAGGGATTTCGGTCTGGCCTCGCTTTTCGGCGCGTCCTATGCGGGCAAGCTGGAAGAAAACATGCTCAACTCGTACCTCAGCCTTGAAAAGGATCCAACAACCAACGCATTCCATCCGCTGCTTCACGGATTTGAAGATGCAGGCCGCATCGTCAATGCGGTCAATCAGGTAGACGTCACTTCCGCTGACCCCCGCCAATTTGCGCCTCTGCGCATCATTCCTTCATACCCCGATCTGCCCATGGAATCGGTTTTCACGCGGCCCGGCGTGGCGCATCCTCCTGGGGTCTTCGTGCAACAGGTCGGCAAAGGTCGCGTCGTCTATTTCCCCGGCGATATCGATCGCACCTTCTGGCAGGTTCTCTGTGTGGATCACGGGAAGCTGCTCCGCAATGCGGTTGAATGGGCCACAAACGAGCCGCCAAACGTGACCGTCGAAGGCAGGGGCATTCTGGATATCGCTGTTTGGGAGCAAAAGAGTTCAATGACCTTGCACCTCGTCAATCTCACCAATCCCATGATGATGAAAGGCCCGGTGCGAGAAATCGTTCCGATTTCCGGCCAAAAAATCTCTCTGCGAATTCCGGCTGGCAGACGCGTGAGCCGCGTCCACCTGCTTGTCGCCGCAAGAGACATTCCATTTCGCACCGACGGCGACATGATCTTCCTCGAAACACCATCGATCGCACTCCACGAAGTCGTCGCAGTCGATTTCTCCTAACCTTTCATCGGTGCGACCGGCCATGAAGGGTCTTAAGAGAGCGTTTTTCAAAAAACGGCTTTGTAACAAGGGCACGGCTTCAGCCGGGCCAACAAAGTCAGCCAAATGAATTAGGGCTTTAGCCCCTGAGGGAGGTTCTTTCCTTGTTGAGCTGTACTTGAGAGTTTTTCCGCGGACTCTTCAACACTTGAGTGAGTAAAAACGCACCTCTCCGCGTTCAACCCTGAAACATGCTCAAGGCGACGCCGGAACCGGACGCCCCCCTCCCGCTCAACTTTCGCCTCTGTTATCCTGTTGAGTTTGGTTCAGCCAGGAGGGGGCCATGCCGGAGCATCGAGCAAGGAAGCATCATCAGGACCGGGTGGCCGAGGCGCTGAAAGATGAAATCGGCGCCATGATCGAGGGTGAGCTCTCCGATCCGCGCATTGACTTTTGTCACGTCAGCGAAGTGGCTCTGAATCCAGGCGGAAAGTCGGCGCGCGTCTACGTCGCGCTCGACACAAACAGCAAAGATATCGCCAAGGCCGAGGAGCAGACCATCGCCGGGCTTGAGGCGGCTAAGGGATATATTCGGCGCGAGTTGAAAGAGCGGATGGGCGTCCGCCACGTGCCGGAGTTGAGTTTCATTGCCGACCGCTCCGGGCGCTTCCAGACGCGCATCGAACAGTTGATGAGCCGGGGCCGCAAGTCCGCCACTGCGGGTAAGCCAGCCGTTTCCCTTGGCGACCAGCTCCAAGCCGGCCCTGCCGACAAAAACTCATCGAAAGAAAAAGAAGTCCCGCTTCACTGAAGCGGGCAATCGGCTCCACGGCGATGCGCAGCCTCGTGTCACATTTTGCCGCTATCTCCTGGGCGCGCTTGAGATTCCGCCTGAATCTGTTAGCCTTGACGACTGAAGGTTTTCCGCGCCGCTTTAGGGTGCGGAAGGCGAGCAGGACCGCCCTGAATTCCCCTCCGCCTTGCAAAGAACCACGACCTTTGTCCTGCGCCAAGCAGGCTGCTGCGTTTTGGAGTATTGCCGGAGATGGACAATCCCGTGGAACCGTCGGTTCCGGTTAAATTTTCGCGCTGGCGTTGGCGGATGCCGCGTTGGGCCACGATCACAGAAGCGGCCGTTTTTCTCGTATTCAGCGTCTTTTTCATCGTGTATGGCGTGACGCCCCTTTTGGGCGGCGACGGCCTCGGACTCGTGGGTGCCGACGAGCCGCGCTATGCGCAGATCGCGCACGAAATGCTGGTGCGTTTCGATGCCGCGCCCACGCTCAAGGACCGGTTGAGCGCCTGTGTCACGCCCTATCTCTACGGGCACCCATGGCTCGAGAAACCCGCGCTTTATTACTGGCGCGCGATGTTCATCTTCCAGGACTTTGGCGTCCACGACTGGGCCGCCCGCCTGCCATCCGCCACCTTCGCGTTCATCATGGCGGCGCTCATATACCTCCACATGCGACGCTTTCGCCCTGGCGGGCATCTGGACGCGGCGCTGATCACCGTGTCCTGTGCGGGCATCATGGCCTTCGCGCGCGGAGCTTCTACTGACATGCAGATGGCCGCTCCGCTGGCCATCGGGCTGCTCGGTTGGTATGCATGGTACGAAACCGACTCCAAATTCTGGCTCTATGACATCTACTTTTTCACCGGTCTGGCCACGCTTGCCAAGGGTCCGGTGGCGCCCCTTCTCGCATTCCTTATCATTGCCGCGTTTGCATTCCTCCGCCGCGAGTGGAGCATCATTCGCCGCTCATTCTGGTGGCCGGGCGTGGTGCTTTACTTTGCCATGGTGCTGCCCTGGTTCATTGCTGTGCAGCATCAGAACCCCACATTCTTTCGCGAATTCTTTCTCGAACACAACTTGCAGCGCTTTGCCACCGACCGCTACCAGCACAATCAGCCGTTTTGGTACTACCTCGTAGTCGTTCTGCTTGGCCTCATGCCCTGGACCGTCATTGCGGTGCGCGCTCTCATCGATGGCATTCTTACTTCCGTCGCAGAGTGGAGGCTCCGCCGTTCCCGTGAGGGAAAGCCGTTGCCCAAGCGTCCCGGCGACGCGTTTCCCGAGTTTCTTGTGCTGTGGGCGCTGATTCCGGTGGTCTTCTTCTCTTTCTCGCAATCCAAGCTGCCGGGCTACATTCTTCCTGCTCTTCCCCCCATCACTATTCTTACGGGCGACTATCTCTACCGTCGCAGGCAGGCGGGACTCAACCGATGGATTCTCCTGGGTCATGCCGTGGTATGTGGCGCAATGACCATGGTGGCTCTGCTCTTGCCCTGGTTTGTGGTTCACGGTGCCGCCATGCCGCTCGCTGCGGGTGCAGCCATACCTCCCGTTCATGCGCTTGTCGCAGCCATTCTGGCGGCAACGGGTGCGGCGCTCCTGATCCTGGTTGTCACCAAAGGCTATGGTGTGGCCCGGCTGCGGCCGGCTACCTGCTGGATTCTCGTGGTGCTGGTTCTCTTTGTGTATGGCGTGGGCCCGTTCTTTGGTATTCCCGGAGTCGATTCCACCAAGCGCGTCATTCACCTCCTCGACCGCACGTATTCATCGCGCCCGCTGGCCCAGCGAATCGCAGATTTGTTTCCTGCGAGCGAGACGATTGCGGTGTTCCGCGTTCGCCGTGATGTCGAATACGGGCTCTCGTTCTATCGCAACCACGAAGTGGTGAATTACGACGAGAACGGCGTGCCCGACGGGCAGCACATTCTTGTGGCGCGCATTCAGGGCCGCGGCGTGGATCCGGATACGCAACTCGTGCTGAGCGAGCTTCTTGAAGGCCGCCAGTATGAGCCGCTCTTCGCCTGGCCCGAGCAGGGACTGGAAGTTTACCTCGTAGGCAACAAATAGGTGCTCGCTAACTTGCGGTCAAGCGCACACTCGTGTCAAAGTGACCGGAAGGGCCTTTCTGCGCGTGACCTCTTTTGAAAATGATTTTGCCCAAAGCCTTCTTGATTCGATTCGTCCAGAATAGGCGCGAACCATGCAATTCAGACACGGTTCCGCAAATCCAAGACCGCAAAAACACACTCATCGGTCTTGAGCTAACGAACCCGCGCATCATTTAGAGGGTGAATGCTGACTTCGGGTGGTTCCATCGAAATACTCGATCTTCGGCACTTCGCGGCCCCGGTCCTTCGGCCGGTGCTCGAGGCGGAGGGTGAGTTGTGGGTGGCTCGCCTCCACTGGGACTATCAGGCCTCAGCGCGTCTCCTCATGCAGTATCTCGATAACCATATGCTGCCCGGCTATGCAGCGCTTTCATCGGGTCGCGTGGTGGGCTACGTATTTTGCGTTTACGAGGAGACAAAAGCCGTCATCGGCGACGTGTTCGCGCTCCCAGTCGACATGGGCCGGGAGGGCGCCAGTACCGAAGACACGTTACTTCGCCATTTATTTGAACTGCTCCTCAATTCGCCGCATGTTGAGCGCATCGAGGCGCAACTGCTCCTGCATCCCTCCGGCACGTTCGGCACAATCTTCGGCGATGCGGGATTCGAGATCTTTCGCAGGCTGTTTTTGGTGCGGCCATTGCAGGGGCATTTGAAACCGCCGGAGCTTGATCTCCCCGCCAACCTGGAGTTTCGTCCGTGGCGCGAGGCGGATCTGGCGCCGGCTGCGCGTTTAATCTGCGAGGCCTACCGCGACCATCCCGACAGCCTGATCAACGACCAATACCGCTCGGTTCACGGCTCCATGCGTTTCTTGAACAACATCGTGCATTATGCCGGCTGTGGCAGCTTCTCTCAGCAGGCCTCGTATGTCGTTGTCGATCGCACCAGCCGCGAACTGGCTGCTCTCGTCCTCGGCTCGCGCGTCAGTGGCCAGAGCGGGCACCTTACCCAGGTCTGCGTTCATCCCGCCTTCCGTCGCCGTGGGCTGGCTCGGATGCTGCTCACGCAAGCCGCGCACAGTTTCAGCCGCCTGGGCGCTGCGGAAATCTCCCTCACCGTCACGGAAGCCAACGCCGATGCCATCGAGCTTTATAAGGACGAAGGCTATGCGTGTGCGCACACTTTCGACGCGGCCGTCTGGCAAAGGCAATCGCACACCTGAATGGAGGCCTTAATGGCCCTGGCACCCACGCCAAAACGCTCGCCTGAGCGAAATAGCAGGATCATTCGGACGAATTACGCGGCCGCACTGTGAGCCGAACTGCCAGAAATTGCCTCAATCGTGGCGCGGCTGAACGCGGGAATGTCGTCCGGTTTGCGGCTGGTGATGAATGGGCCGTCGATACAAACTTCCTCATCGACCCAGTTCGCCCCCGCATTCTTGATATCGGTTTTGAGTGACGGCCACGAGGTCAACTGCCTGCCCTTCACGACCCCAGCTTCAATCAGCGTCCAGGGCCCATGGCAAATCGCCGCCACGGTTTTTCCGCTCTCCGCAAACTTGCGAACAAAGTCCACGGCCAGCGGATCCATACGCAACCGGTCCGGATTCATGACACCGCCGGGAAGAACCAGCGCGTCATAGTCTTTCGGATGCGCCGTTTCAAGCGTCTTGTCCACTTTCACGTTCTCGCCCCACTCTCTCAGGTTCCATCCCTTAATATCGCCATCTCGCGGCGAGATCACTTCTGTCTTCGCGCCCGCTTCCTCAAGCGCCTTGCGCGGTTCAATCAATTCTGCCTGCTCAAATCCATCCGTCGCGAGAATTGCAATTCTCTTTCCACTCAATTTTGAAGCCATATGATTCCCTCCGCTTTCGTCAGCCCGTTAAGACGCCGCGGTATGCGAACCGGGTTGCCACGGCTCCTGTGCGATCACTTTGACTGTTTGATTTCATCGAAAGGACAAACGGGATCAGCCGCGGCGCGAGACACCGCGACGCGATGAAAGCAATCTTTCGCCTGAAAGAGTTGAACAGGCGCGAGGAGGAGCGCCTGTTCCGGTTCGCGTCTACGCTTTGGCGCTCGTCAGTGCGCCCAGGTCTGCGGCCAGCTTCTCGGTGCTGAACGCCTCGATGGTGTCGCCTTCCTTCACGTCGGTGAAGTTGGCGATGCCAATGCCGCACTCCATGCCATTGGTCACTTCGCGCGCGTCGTCCTTGAAACGCTTCAGCGAGCCGATCTTCCCCTTGAAGACCTGCGTTCCGTCGCGCATCACCCTCACTTCCGCGTCGCGCCGGATCACGCCATCGCTGACGCGGCAGCCCGCGATCGTACCCACCTTGGGAATACGGAAGACATTGATGACTTCCGCGCGGCCCACGTAGTTTTCCTTGAAGGCCGGTTCGAGCAGCCCCAGCATGGCCAGCCGAATTTCGTCCTGCAACTCGTAAATGATGGAGTGCAGGCGGATCTCCACGTTTTCCTGCTGCGCCAGTTCCGCAGCCTTTCGCTCCGGCCGCACGTTGAACCCGATGATGATGGCGTTCGAAGCGGTCGCCAGCAGCACGTCGCTTTCTGTGATGGAGCCGACGCCGGAGTGCAGCACTTTCACCCGCACCTTCTCTGTGGACATACGCACCAGCGAGTCGGCCAGCACTTCTACCGAGCCGGTCACGTCGCCCTTGATAATCAGCGGCAGATCCTTGATGCCCGATTGGCGAACCTGCTCCGCCAATCCTTCAAGCGACACACGCGAGCTCTTGGCAAGCTGCGCGTCGCGCTCCTTCATCTTGCGGTATTGTGCAATTCCCTTTGCCTTGTCGCGGTCGGCCACCACGAGGAACGTGTCGCCCGCGTCGGGCATGCTCTCAAGACCCAGCACCTCGACCGGAGTGGACGGCCCGGCCTCTTCGAGCGGGCGGCCGCGATCGTCGAACATGGCGCGAACTTTGCCGAAGGTATTGCCCACAATGTAGCTGTCATTCAAGTGCAGCGTTCCATCCTGCACCAGCACGGTGGCCACTGCGCCGCGTCCGCGATCCAGCTTGGCTTCTAGAACGCTGCCCACAGCCTTCCGTCCCGGCGTGGCTTTCGGCGCCTTGATGTCGCTGACCAGGCAGATCATTTCCAGCAGCAGATCGAGGTTCATGCGCTTCTTTGCGGAGACCTCGACAAAAACTGTGCCTTGCTGGCCCGCGCCCGCCCATTCTTCGGGAATCAGGCCGCGATCCGCCAACTGCTTTTTCACGCGGTCGGGATTGGCCTCCGGCTTGTCGATCTTGTTCACGGCAACGATGATCGGCACTTCCGCCGCCTTCGCGTGATCGATAGCCTCGAGCGTTTGCGGCATCACGCCGTCATCCGCGGCAACCACGATCACCACGATGTCCGTCACCTTCGCTCCGCGCGCGCGCATGCGCGTGAAAGCTTCGTGGCCCGGCGTATCGAGGAAAACGATCTCGCGTCCCGAAGCCGGCGAGCCTTCCTTGGAGAACTTCACCTTGTAAGCGCCGATATGCTGCGTAATTCCGCCCGCTTCGCCTGCCGCCACATGTGTCTCGCGGATCGCGTCAAGCAGTGAAGTCTTACCGTGATCGACGTGGCCCATCACCGTGACCACCGGCGGACGCGGCACTTCGAGCTCATCGGAATTCTCCGCCTCGAGCACTTCTTCGATGGCCTGGTTCGCAATCTCCTCTTCGTAGCTGATAACGGTGGCGGCAGCGCCGAATTTTGCTGCCACGTCCTTCACCATCTCGGCATCGAGAGATTGATTCACCGTGACGAAGACGCCGCCCATCAGGAGCGTCGCGATCAGGTCCTTTGCTCGTACGTCGAGCTTTTCGGCCAGGTCCTTTACGCTGATGCCTTCGGTGACCGTGATGTCCTTTGTAATGGGCATCGGCTCTGTGCTGTATTGCGCCCCGCCATAACGTGGCGGCGGCACAAAGCCCTTCATCGGGCCTTCCTTGGTCTTGGGATATTGCTGCTTGCCTCGTCCGCGGCCTCGCGAACTCGCGCGCTGTGGGCGCGGAGCCTCGCCGGTCGGTGGTGCGCCGCCAGCGCCTGGACGCGCTCCAAATCCTGGGCGTGCGCCGAATCCTGGACGTGCGCCAAACCCCGGACGTGCGCCGGGAGCTGTCGCGCCACCGGGGCCCGCGAATCCGCCTGGTCCCGATCGCGTAGGATGCTTGGGCCGTGGCCCTCCTGCGAATTGACCGGGAGCGCCTGCCCCGGGGAATCGCTGTCCCGGGCCTGCCGGTCCACTGGTCGGTCTGCGATCGAAAATTGGTTTTCCGCGTTGCAGCCCGGTTCCAGTGGCTGCTGCGGGAGGAGGTGAAACGATGGACGCTTTGTACACCGGCCGAGGTCCGGTTTGCGGCATCACCATGCGCCGTGGTGCGGGCGCAATTGGCTTGGGAGCCTTTGCGGCAGCTGATTCCGCAGCGATGGCGGTCACGCCGCCAGTCGCACCACCGGTTGGAGCTTCGCCGGCTTGCGTTGGCGCGGTGGCTTGTTCCGTCACAGCTGCGGATGTCGCCGGAGCTTCAGCAGCGGGAGCAACGGCCGCCGGTGATTTAACTGCGATCTTTTCTTCGCGTGCAGCCGGAGCCGCAGGCGGCTTCACAACCACGCTGGCCGGAGGTGGCGCCACAACAATCACCGGACGCGCCGGAACTGCTCCCGCGGGAGCCTTGGCAACCACCGCGCCTGCCGGTGGACGCGAGGCAATGGCTGGGGTGGACGGCGGCGGCGCTACGATCGGTGGCGCCGAACGCGGTTGCGGAACGATTCTGCGTGGTTCCGGCTTGGCCGGCGCAGCGGGTTTCGCGGCAACGGGAGCGGCGGGCGCAGCAGGTTTGGCTGGCACAACCACAGCCGGCTTTGCCGGAATCCGTGCCTGGCGCGCCTCTTCTTCCTCTTCCTTCTTCTTGGCCAGGAGGGCCTTCATCACGTCGCCGGGCTTGGAGATATGCGAAAGATCGATCTTGGGAACAATGGCCTCCGCGCCGTGGCGGCCGGATGCCGCGCCGGCATGCGTTGCAGCGTGCCGTGATTCCCGCGCAAAGTGCGCACGAACCTTCTCCGCCTCATCCAGCTCGAGCGAGCTGCTGTGCGTCTTCCCGGCAGAAACGCCGAGTTCCGGAAGAACGTCAAGAATCGCCCGGGACTTGACTTCCAGCTCTTTCGCGAGATCGTTGATTCGAACCTTACTCATCCGCCTCTTTTCACTGTGTGCCGTCAAATGGCCACCGGCAATCTATCGGGATTCCCGCGGCCGTTTAGCTTTCCTGTCCTCAATCAATCTTCTGCAGACGCTCGTCACGTGCCAAACCGCGCTGCATCTTACTCGCCGCCTTCTTCGCTCTCCGACTCGCCCAAGCCCTCAGCCTCTTGAATCACCTCGGCGGAGTTTTCTGCTTCGGCTTCTTCGGTGTCTCTTTCAATCGTCTCTTTGCCTCGCACCGGCGGCTCAGCATCGTTCACCGATCCTTCCGCCAGCACCACCTCTGGCAGAGAGGTCTCTTCCGCTCCCGCGCTCTCTGCAGCTTCGGCATCAACGGCCTCGGCAGCCAGCGCTCCTTCTGCCGCCAAAGCTTCGTCCGGCGGCATCGCGCCCCCTTCCGTCGCTGCAGTCGCTTCTCCGTCGCTGGCCTCTGCCGCCTGCGCTGCCTCAGCTTCGGCTTCAAACCGGCTAAAGTAGTTCCGCACCGCAACGCCGATCTTCTCCAGAGTCTTCTCGCCGATTCCCGGAATCTCCTCGAGCTGCTCCGGCGTCATGTCGGCCAGGGCCTCAACGGTAGTAATCCCCGCCGTAACCAGCTTTTGAACAATGCTTTCGCCCAGCTCGGTTAATTGCTCGATCGGCGTGGTGGGAGGGCCAGCCAGAGCCTGCATCTGCTGCTCCACTTCCTGGCGCTTCTCCTCTTCGCTCTTGATGTCGATCTTCCAACCCAGCAACTTCGCCGCCAGGCGCACGTTCTGGCCTTTCTTGCCGATGGCCAGTGAAAGCTGCGTGTCGTCGACGATCACTTCCAGTTGCTTGTCGGTAAGGTCGGTAATGGAAACGCGGCTCACCTTCGCCGGCTGCAGCGCTTTCTCCGCAAACGTCGTAATTTCGTCGCTGAATTCGATGATGTCAATCTTTTCGCCGCGCAGTTCGCGGATGATAGACTGCACGCGCATGCCCTTCATGCCCACGCACGCGCCCACGGGGTCCACATCCTTGTCGCGGCTTTGTACGGCGATCTTTGTGCGCTCGCCGGCTTCGCGCGCAATGGCGCGAATCACCACCGTGTTGTCGTAAATCTCGGGGACCTCTGACTGAAACAGGTTCGACACCAGCTCCGGCGCGGCGCGGCTCACGATCACCTGCGGCCCTTTGGCTGCGCGATCAACCTTGATCAGCACCACCCGCACGCGTTCGCCCACGCTGAATTGCTCGAGCCGCGATTGTTCGCGCTTGGGGCAGCGGGCCTCAGCCTTGCCCAAATCGAAGATCACGTCCTGGCCCTCGATCCGCTTCACTGTCGCGTTCAGCACTTCCTTCTCGCGGTGCGCGTACTCCTGGAAGACCGTGTCGCGCTCTGCCTCGCGCACCTTCTGGAAGATGATCTGCTTCGCCAGTTGCGCGGCGATGCGCCCCAGAGGGCTGGTGTCTCGATAGATGCGAATCTCGCTGCCCACTTCCACGCCGGGAGCCATCTCATTGGCCTCCGTAAGCGTGATCTGGTTCACGGGGTCTTCGATCTGTTCCTCGTCGGCGACTACGGTCTTGTAGATGTAGGCCGTGATCTCACCGGTATCTTTGTTGAGTTCTCCGCGCATGTTCTCCTGGGTCTTGTAGAACTTGCGCGTGGCCAGGGCGATCGCTTCCTCTACCGCGCCCACAACAATCGCGGGGTCGATGCCCTTCTCCTGGCTTAGGAGCTCGATGCTTTGATACAAAGCGCTGGTTGCCATACTCGTTTTTGACTCTCTTGTTCGTTCCGCGCCGCCCGGCCCCCAATTGCGGCCTTCGCGCAGCGCTGTTGTTCTTGCATTTCTCTTGCGAGCCGCAGCTTTCGGTTCGCGCTCTTACAAGCTTGAAGCTAATAGCTAGAGGCTAGTAGCTCGTTTCTCAAATCTCCGGAACCAGATTCGCCTTCTCAATATTGCTGAGAGCGATCTCCACCGCATTCACGCCCGCCTTGCGGCTCTTGCTGTTTTGCTTCACCGCCGCCAGGTCAATTGAGATCTTTCCTGAACCTCGAGCATCCCGCGACGCAGCCATCAATCTTCCCTGCCAGTGCCGGTTGTTGCGGATCGGTTCAAAGGTCTGCACCTTCACCAGGCAACCTGCAAATCGCTCGAAGTCCTCCAGCCGGCTTAGCTTCCGATCCAGGCCAGGCGAGCTGGCCTCCAGCGTGTACTCGGCGCCGGGAACCAGATCTTCGACGTCTGCCAAAACTCCAAAATCGCGGCTGAACGCCGCGCAATCTTCGTGCGTTACGCCGGAAAGTTGCTCCACAGTGAGCGAGCCTTCCAAAAGTTTCTCCGGCAGGCCTTCCGCCCCAGCTTCCGCCGCTGCTTTCAGTTGTGCACGCCCCTCGGCGTTCTTTTCTAGCGATACGCGTAATGTGCGTTCTTTCGCTGATCCGGTGAGCTCGATGTCAACCACGTCGAGTCCATGCGAGGCAGCCACTCGCTCTGCTGCCCTCCGGATTTCGTCCAAACTCACTGCCATCGACCCTGCTGCCAAACGGCGGCTTTCGTCACCCGTATCTCATTGATTTTACGTGAGTACCGGGTGCAATTTGCCGCAAATAAAAAGTGGGCGATTAGCCCACTCATCTCTCCGCCAGCCCGGTGCGAACACGGAAGAACCCGGCGGACAAATTCGTCTGCATAGCCAGAATACCCGGAAATGGGCCGAAATTCAACCTGTTCAAATCCTGCCGAATGGAGAATCACTTCATCTGTTCTTGTAGATGATTTGGCTCGCCGACTCAACACAGACCATCTGCATGGCTCCGGGCCGTTCCTTCGTGAATGGGCAGACTTCGAAGTCACCCCACGCTTCAACGTCCCAGCCCATGTTTTCGGCAAGTTTCTCCGGGAGCGGCCAGTCTAAGTGGTCTCCAAGAATGCGATTGGTTCCGACTCGCCAGATTCGCAGGGTTGGAGATCCTTCCCACGCGGAGAGCCGTCCGTGAACCGTAAAACAGGCGTCGATAATGTCTGGATCGGTCTTACATGCCTGAACCTGTTCGGCGATGGCCTCGCCGAATCGGGAGACTTTGGTGTCGTATGGCAGACGTCTCGGAGGACCGGATAGATCCGTGGCATACAGGCCCCGGTCTGAGACGCAATCAACTCTTCGAGGCGGATGCATTACTGATGGCCGGGCCACGACAAGAATGCGGCCATCCAGTGTGAATCCCTGTGGTTCCACCGTGGCGTCGCAGTCCTTCCAGCCAAACAAATCCCATGCGTTGGCGAACGCGATGCCGCCATTTCCCGGATCGAAAACGGCCAGTGACACATTGTGAAACTGCTCGTTCGGATAGGCCATTGTTGCCTCGGAGGCAACCAGGAGACTGTGCCCATCCGGCGAGAAATCGACGATCGAATACCCATGGTCCGCAGCGCCGGGCAGAGGCAGTGTCCTCCGTGCGGGCCCCGTAACGATCAGGTCGGCCCTGCTGTGGCAGATTCGATTTGGTGCGCGAACCGTAGTCCCAACGATCACGGCACGAAAGTCGCCGCTTGAAGCTGTTTCGCTGCGAAGTGTGCGGCTGCCAACATGGTCTGGACAGGCTGGCGCGCCGCCCTCAGCTAATGGAGGCTTCCAATCTGTTTCTTGTTGCGATTGCGCACCGGAGTAAGCCGGAATCAACAGGAATATAGTCAAAAGGCCTGCAACATCTCGGATCGTCATATATTGCGCCGCGGGCGTCGGCCCGATTGTAGCTCGAATCTTCGAATCCGTGCACAAACAAACTGGCGTGAGTGTCTAATCGATTCATGGAGACTAGGCGTAGCGAAGACTTTGGCGAGCGGGTTTCGAAGTTCGACAGCGAAGCGCTGCTGGCTGCGGTTGCCGCTCGCACCGCGAATCCTGCTGCCGGCATCTTCGGGCCTGGCTCGCTCAGTTGGCGCGTCAACCGCGAGTCTGCATTGTTCCTCGGCGCGGGCCGCGCTGCCCTGCTCCAGCTCGCGCACCCATGGGTAACGGCCTCACTCGCCGAACATTCCACACTGATGGATCGCCCCATCGAGCGTTTCCATAACACGTTTCGCATTGTGTTTACCATGATCTTCGGCTCGCTTCCGCAAGCGTTGGCAGCCTCGCGCCACTTATATGCGCTGCACACGCGGATCCAGGGAGAAATGCAGGAGGACGTAGCGCGCTGGAGCAAGAGTTCGCAGTATCAGGCCAACGAAATCAACGCGCTGCGTTGGGTTTTTGCCACCCTCGTAGAGAGCGCCGTTTTGGCATACGACTGCGCAATGCCGGCGCTCTCGGCAGCGGAGCGCGACAGTTATTATGCCGAGTGCAAAACGCTGGCCGGCCTCTTCGGCCTTCCTGCCACATCGCTGCCTGAGGATTGGGAAGCCTTCGCCGCCTATAACCGCAAGATGCATGCATCTGACGAACTGGGCGCAAGCGAAACCGCTCGCCGCATGGCGCACAATCTGCTCGCCGGCGCAGGGTCGTGGGTGCGCCCGCCGTTCTGGTATCGCGTGCTTACAATTGAGTCGCTCCCCGAGCGCTTCCGCGAAGAATTCGTTCTTCCGTTCGGAAGCAGGGAACTGCGAGCCGCGAAGCGCGCCCATCGCTTTTTGCCCGCAATCTACCGCCGCTTGCCTGCGTCCGTTCGTTTTGTCGGGCCTTGGCGCGAGGCGCAGGCACGGCTGGCTCATCGACCGGCGGGCCCACTGACTCGATGGAGCAACCATTTCTGGATCGGCCGCCCGTTACTACCGTTTGCGTGAAACTGGTTACGAGTGTCCGCCACCGCGCGGCCAAAGTTGCAGCAAGCTCTCTCGATTTACTTTGCGCGTCGCTCAACCAGGCGCGACAATAACGGAATGAAGGGTCTTCATCTTTCTGCCTGGGCTCTGCTTGCTTCATTTTCCGCGCTGCCCCTGCATGCGCTGGACAAGCAGCCTGCCGGCGTCTACCACGCCCGGCGCGTTGCGCTGGCCGGCAGATTGAATGGCGGCGTGGCCATCCTCTTCGCGGCAGAGGAATCGCAACTCGACTTCATGCCCTACCGGCAGGATTCGGATTTCTATTATCTGACCGGCTGGAATGAGCCCGGCGCGGCCCTGATGATTGTGGGCGACGCAGCTCGGGCAGCCTCGCCTCGCACATACAAAGAAATCCTCTTTCTCCCCGCGCGCAATCTGCGCATGGAAAAGTACACCGGCATGAAGATGGACGCGGCCACGCCGGGAGTGGAGGAGGCTTCAGGCGTGGATCAAGTGGAGCCAATGGCCGAGTTGCCCGCCGAGCTGAACCAGCTTGTTTCCGCGGACCGCTCGCTCTTTAACAACCTTTGGACGCAACCGGACTCGGACCAGGCCAAAGCATTGCTCGGTTTTGCCAGCGTTGCATTGGGAACATCGGCGGCTCCGCCGCAGCATGACGCCACGAGCATGATCATGCCGCTCCGCCAGATCAAGGATGAAGGCGAGATCGCACTCATCAAGAAAGCCTCAGCCGCTTCAATTCTCGCTCAGCGCGTCATGATGCAGTGGTGGGTCAAGCCGGGCATGACCGAGCGCGCCATCGCCGGAGCTATGACCGCCGTCTGGATGGAGAACGGCTGCGAGCGCCCCAGCTATGCGCCCATCGTTGGTTCCGGGATCAACTCGACCGTTCTGCACTACTCAGCCAACGACCGCACCATGCAGGATGGCGATGTTCTCCTCGTCGACGCGGCCTGCGAGTATTCCATGTACGCCGCCGATATCACCCGCACCGTTCCTGTGAACGGCCATTTCACCCCGCGGCAGCGGGAGATTTACGATATCGTTCTTGGCGCCCAGCAGGCGGCCATCAATGCATTCGTCGCAGGCAAATCCACCATCAACGATCGCGATCGACTTGACCCGAACTCGCTCGACACGGTGGCCTGGAACTACATCAACACCCACGGAAAAGACTTGCACGGCCAGCCTCTCGGCCAGTATTGGCTGCATGGGCTGGGCCACATGATGGGCATTGATGTGCACGATCCCGCCAACTACCCCGTGGTTCTGAAGCCGGGAATGGTCTTCACCATCGAACCGGGCATCTACATTCCCGAAGAGAGACTCGGCGTGCGCATCGAATGCGATTTTCTGGTCGGCCCCGACGGTAAATTGATCGATCTCGATGCCGCGCTGCCGCACACCGCCGACGAAATCGAAGCCGCGATGCACGCAAAATAAACCACGGCGCGAGCAAAATGAATCGCGAAGCGGAGCACGTTATTAAACTGTCCAGAAGACTTGATGGAGTAGGCCTCGAAGTGTCAGGGCACGACCGGGGAACCCACGCAGCGCGTGGGTCGCGTGCCGATAAAACGGAGAGCTTTGTGTCAGGGCACGACCGGGGAACCCACGCAGTGCGTGGGGCGCGTGCCGATAAAACGGAGAGCTTTGTATCAGGGCACGACCGGGGAACCCACCAGTGCGTGGGTCGCGTGCCGATAAAGCGGAGAGCTTTGTGTCAGGGCACGGCTGGGGAACCCACGCAGTGCGTGGGTCGCGCGCCGATAAAACGGAGAGCTTTGTGTCAGGGCACGACTTCAGTCGTGCCGATATGCGCTTATCTGAATTCGGCTTTAGCCGCCGAGGAATGGTCTCAACCCTTTTGAGTCGTCTGAGCATCCCGTAGGGACGCAATAGCCCAGGACAAGTCCGCAGCGGCGGACGCAGTCCTGGGAAAGCAGCAAGAATGATGTAAAGCCCCGTTAGGGGCGACGGAACCGGCCATGAATCTCGACCCGCGCGACGAAATCCCTCCCGATCAACTCGAAACGCTCGGCCGCGTCTTCAGCGAACAACTGCTGGCCTGCCTTGACGAATGCGCGCGAGGCCGCACCGGCCTATTCTCAGAACTGATCGACGAGGAAGACCAAAACTCCTGGCCCGAAGCGGCGCGCCTGCGCGAACTTGCCGTCGCGCTCCAGGGTGTCTTTGCCCAGCACGAGGAACGGAACGCGCTCTGCGACGAGTTCCTTGACCTCTGCACCATCCACGGCGAGAGCCATCCTGGCGAGCGGAAGCTGGCGCGTTCGTTCCTTGGGCGGATTGAGCGCGGCGAAGTGGGCTCGCCCACGCAGGAAGAACGCAAGCCCTGGTGATCTCCCGCGCGCACCGAATCCGGCCCCACGCCTCTTACCACTGCACTCCCGGATAAAGACTCGGCAACCGGTAAACGTGAAACTGATCTGCGCCCGGCGTTGTCCCCTGCCACACCACCTGGGTTCCTTGCGGGTTCAGCTCCTGCACAATCGCGCCCTGCGCCGCGCTGCAAAAGTCCACTTCCATGTCGTTGTTGGCCAGTTGCTCGGCGTTACCGCCAAAAAAGCTGAAGTAAGTCGGCGGCGGAACATAATGCGTGATCATGGTCGCCGTCATGTTGTTCTCGTTCAGCTCAAGCAGCGGCATCGTTGAGTAGCATTGTGCCGTCGCAGCCATGTACGGCTTGCAAAACACTGACCCAGTCGGAAACATCCGGTCATTTCCGTTATCCATCATGCCGATGCGAAACACTCCGGTCGTGTTCGGCGTGAAGTAGCTCATCCCGTGCTGGGCGTAAAACCAGTCCGTCGGATCGGTCGCATTCACCAGCTTGAAGTCGCCGCCCTCGCCGAGGTGCCACATCACAGCGCCCGAACCTGTGCCGTCAAGGAAGTTGATCTTGATCAGCCAGTTCTGATGGCGCATTGAGAGCACAAGATTGTGGTCGTCGCTCGAGTAAAGCATTCCGTTGGAGTGGGTCCAATCGGGGAAGTTCATCGGACGCCGGTTGATATCCAGATGATCGAACGTGTTCCACACCCAGTCGGGATTGAAGTTCTGGTCCACATCCACCAGAGCATCGCCAATCACTTCGGTCGTGCCCGTTGTTCCAGAAAGGTTGGTGAACGCCCGCTGATAAGTCGCGAGCAGGACCATGTGTCCGTTCGGCAGCGGCAGTACCGCGTGATGAAAACTTCCCAGCTGATAAACGTTCCCCTCCGCGTCACGGAAACCTCCCGCCGCCAGTTTCTGGTTCAACTGGCCGACTGTCAGACTGTTCACGGTGTTGCCCGCAAGATCGATCTCTCTTACCTCGTTGATCAGGCTGGGGCTCAGGCCCGTCGTGATGGACGACAGGTAGGAGATCACCATCAGGAGATCGCCGTTGGGCAGCAACTGGACACCTTGGATATAGTCGTTCGAGCTGTGGCTGTAGCTGTATGTCCAGATCACGTTTCCGCTCAGATCGGTGGCGAATGCCTGGCTGTCGCCTGCCGGCTGGATGGTATTCCACATCTCGATGCCGGGCTGCGGCGTTGCTCCGCTCGTAGTGGTCACGTTCACGGCCGACGTAGCCGGAGGCGTTCCCGTCAGGCACGTATGGTCTGTATCGCTGTAAGTTGCGCCATTGTCCAGCGTCACCTGGGCGCGCATGTGATAAGTGGTGTTGCCCAGCATCCCGGCAACGTATGTTTCCACTTGCCCGCCATTCGCTGACGGCGTCGGCACTTGCCACGTGTTCAGGCCGTAGCTCGGCGTCTTCCCAAACTCCACATCCATCTTTCCCGGTGCGGGCAAATAAAGCGAGTATCTCGCCACCTGCGGATTTCCGAGAGCAAAGGGGCACACAACCTCTGCAGGCGCGATGATCGCGACCACGGCTGTAGCGTAATTCTGCTGCGCCGAACCTGTCAGCGCCACCGTGACGGTTACATTTTCACTTTGCGCTACGGACGCCGGCGCCGTGTAGTCCCCGCTGCTGCTTACCGTACCCGCCGCAGCTCCATTCACCGTCCATTCGACGGAGGCGCCGCCGGCGCCTGTCACTGTGAATTGCAGGGACTGACCGGGCGCAAGGGCTGAGTACTGTGGCGAGATCGTCAGCGAGCCGCTTTGGCCCGCCGTTGGCGGCGGCCCAGAGGGTGGATTCGGCGCGGGACCTGCAGGCTTCAGCTCACCCGGTTTAAAGGTGGCGTTGCACCCGGCCAGCAGCGTCACCGACGCCAGGCAGAGAAAGGCTCCGAGCGAAAGATGTGCGTGCTGGTTCATGCTCTTTGCCGGGGAAGAACTCCCATCGCCCGCCTTCAAAGCGCGGGAAGATGAAAGCATCGTGTTTTGCCGTAGTCAGGCGCTACCAGCGGATGCCGACCGAAACGGGAAGCAACTTCGTGTCAGCCTCGATGGTGACAGGAGGAAGCCCATTTGCTGACTTGCCCACAATCGCAGGAGACAACACGTCGAGATAGCGGACCTCGGCAAAGAAAGCTGTGTTGCTTTCATCTCCATAAATGCTGCCGAATCGATGCTGGTAACCGCCACCAACGTTAAAGCCGCCTTGGTTGCTTGAAAAGTGTCCGACCGTGCCGGGGACATATCCAACACCGCAATAGAAATAGGAGCAGAATTCAGTCGCCATGGGAAAGGTGAAGGTTGTCACTTTGCGATAAAAGCCTCCGCCCCCTGTGACATACACATCGTTGCCGGCCTTTGGAAACAGGTCGAAGACCGGATCCAGCGTTAGGGACCAGATGTGTGCATGCCCGCCATTTGCGGCGCCATTGGTTTCGGAAATCAGCGCTCCCGGCAGTTTGTCGTCGATGAACTGATACTCGATGAGGGTCGAGAAATGAGGATTGAATTTCAGCCCTCCGCCTACGGTAAAGTCGCCTCCGTAGGTCACCGAACTGGATATGGGAGCATTGAATCCCCCGCCTGCCTCGAAAGTCAGGTGATGAAGAAGTCCGTGCTTTCCGCTGTGGTAGCCGCCTCCGCCCTGGCCATATTGGCCTCCTCCCGCGGCAGAGATCTCTGGAGTCGGGGCGTCGGGCAATGCCAGCTCGGCCAATTGAGGCACGCCGGTCCGGCTCGATGAGTAGCTGGCTGTACTGGACTGGCTCTGAGCAGGTTCGGACTGGCCGGCCGCAAAACCCGCTGCCGCCAAGGCAGCAATTGCAATCAGACTGGCGCGCTGGAGCGGCGCGAACCGAATGGGGAACGACATTGCAACCACCTCAAGCTTTGAATTGTGTACGGCTTCGTTGAAGGGAATCCACCTAAGTGGTTTAGACACCAAAATTGGCCAGAGGTTGCTTCACCCATCGGCAACATTCCCTTTGCATGAGACGGGCCATGTCCCCAAAACGGAATCAACAGCATCAGACTTGGGAAACCAGGATTCCCAAGCCCCCAACGCCCTGCCGGGCTCTCGGGCCTCACCAAAAACAAAGGCCGGAGTAACTGCTCCAGCCTTTGCCAACTCCGCTAGCTCCCCTAACCCTGCCAACTCCGCTAGCCCTGTATGTCGAACTGCTCCGGGTGCAGGGTCGGATCGCTCTTTACCAGCACGTTCTTGCCAACCAGTTCCTCGAAATCGTTCAGCCAGCGATTCCCGTTGGCCTTCAGAGTCTTCACCGTCTCAGGATGTACGCGCAGCATGACATCGGCATTTTCAAAGTGCTTCCGCATCTTGCGCATCTCGATGTAAATCTCATTGCAAACGGTAGCCGAGCTCTTCACCATGCCGGTTGCCTGGCAAGTGGGGCAGGGAACGCTCAGTGTCCGCTCCAGCGACTGTTTTACGCGTTTGCGGGTGATCGCGACCAACCCAAAGTCGTTAAACTGCAAAACCTTGGTCGGAGCGCGATCGCTCTTGAGCGCCTCTTCGAGCGCGGCCATCACCTTGAACCGGTTCCTGCGCTCGTCCATGTCGATGAAGTCGATAACGATGATGCCGCCCAGATCGCGAAGCCGAATCTGGCGCACGATCTCCGGTACCGCATCGAGGTTGGTTTTGAGAATCGTATCCTCAAGCCGCGCGGACTTGCCCACGTACTTCCCGGTGTTGATGTCGATCGCCACCAGCGCTTCAGTCTGGTTGATCACGATCGATCCGCCGCTCTTGAGCCATACCTTCGAGCGAAGTGCCTTTGAAATCTCCTCTTGAATGCCGAAGTGCTCGAAGAGAGGCGTCTCCTTGGTGTAGAGCTTTACGCGCCGCACCAGCGAAGGCGAGAAGCGATTCAGGAACCGCACAATGCGTTCGTAATCCGACTCCGTGTCCACCCAGATGTTGGCGAAGTTCGAGCTCACCTGGTCGCGCAGAATGCGCTCGATCAGCGAAAGATCGTGATAAATGAGAGCCGGCGATTTTGAAGATTCCGAGCGCTGCTTGATGTCGTTCCAAAGGTTCATCAGGAAGCGGAGGTCGGCCCGCAGCTCATCTTCCGAAGCGCCTTCAGCGGCGGTCCGCACAATAAACCCGCCGGGTGCCTCGCCCCGCTCATGAACCAGGATCCTCTTGAGGCGATGGCGCTCCTCGTCCGATGCAATTTTGCGGCTCACGCCTACATGAGTCACGGTCGGCATGAAAACCAGGAATCGCCCCGGCAGCGCGATGTGACTGGTGATCCGCGCGCCCTTCTTGGCGATCGGTTCCTTGGCGATCTGCACCAGGATTTCCTGGCCGGACTTCAGCAGGTCGGAGATGATCGGGAGGTCTGAAGTCTGAGCCGACCGGCGCGATGGACCACGCCGATTACTCGGCCCGCCACGGCCACGCTGTCCGCGGCCTCCGCGGTCACGCCGTTCACGTCCCGGCACCGCTGGCGCGCCCGTCGCGGACTCTTCGCCCTCAACTTCGTCTTCCTCTACGCCGCCTTCGTCAAAGTTCTTCTGGATGCGGTGATCGAGGTGAGCTTCCTGCAGCATTTCGCCCAGGTCGCCGGTGCGGAGATGGCTCGGAATCGTCTCCTCTTCGTAATCGTCCCCATCGTGCACTTCCGGCTTATGCCGGCGCGCATGAGGCGCGGCATCAAGTTCCTCGCCTTCGATGACTTCTTCTTCAACCAACCCGTTGCCGGGCGCATACGTTGAAGCCGGTGCAGTCGTTGCGGCAGTCTTGCTGCCTGTGGAATCGTCGCTGTCCTTCTTCTTCTTGCCGAAACCGAAGAGCTTGAATCCGGAAGGAGCCGATGGATCGATGCGATGAGACGCATCTGCATCTTCCTCCGGTTCACCCGAAACCTCGCTCGGAGCGGCAGGCTCTGACTCGGCATTGTTGCTGCCGTCAGGCGCGGGAAGCTCATCGTCGGTGAGCGTTTCCAGAGCGTTCGAAGCGAGTTCCTCCTCTTCGAATTCAAAAGGAGATTCTTCTGGATCTCTCAATTCACTTTCATGAAGCTCCGCAACAGGAGATTCCGTCTCTTCAAAAACCTCTTCCTGCCTCGATTGTTCCTGAGGTTCTCCGGAAGATTCGCTCTCTGTCACTGGTGCAGTTTCAACGGGGGACTCAGCCTCGCGGCGACGCAGTGAAAGCGACTCGCCCGGTAACAACCCGCTGCCGTCCCACACGATAGGTGTCTCAATCAGCGTGGAAGGCTTGAATGTGCTCGCCGGGCGGCTTGGTGCCGGCGGTTCCGGCGCCGGTTTCGTGCTTTCGGCGCCTGGCGCACTGCCGTACTTTGAAAGCGACTCGCCAGGCAATACAAAGGGCGCTGGAGCCTGGTGCCCGCGCGCCGCCGGTGCGGCTTCAGCGGCTTGCGTTGACTGTTGGGCAGCAATCGGTACTTCCAAACCACGATCGGAAACTGGCTCGAATTCGTTCAGGTTTGCGGGCTGGTCGCTCGGCCCCCGACCCCCGCGCCGGCGGCGTCGGCCGCGCCAGCGGCGTGCCCCCGCTTCATCCGATTCCTGCGCGAACTCTTGTTGTCCATGCTCTGCCGGAGTTCCCGACTGGGACGATTCGACAGACTGCGTCCGAGCTTCTTCCGCCGGACGATGCTCAGGTCGCGGCTCATGTCTGGTTTGGTCGCGGCGCGGGCCGCGCTCTTCCTGGCGGCCGTTGCTGTCGATCCCGTGTGGATGCTTAACCTCGCGAGGCGCTTGCCCGGCCCCGCTCGCGGCAGCCCTCTCCAACTCATCGGTCTCTTCCTGATCCTCGAGCTCGATAAAGTCGGTTACGTAGAGAAATGCGTCGCGCTCAAGCCCCAGGTCGACAAACGCCGACTGCATGCCCGGCAATACGCGCGTAACGCGACCGTTGTAAATGGAACCCGCGAGGGTGTACTCGTTTTCCCGTTCGTAATAGATTTCCGCGAGTTGATCGTCTTCCAGAATCGCAAGCCGCGTCTCATGCGGCGTGCTTGAAATACAAATTTCTTTTGCCATCGTACCTTTCTGTCCGGTAGCTCATGGCTGCCGGTACACTCGGCAAGGCTCGATGGGGCGCGCACGATCGGCAAAGGAATGGATAGACGGATGACCTGTGGGATGCCCGGGGAATCGCCTCTGTCTTGAGACCCTTCCCGAGGGCGGCGAACCAATGCGGATGTCGATGAAAACAAGCCGAACGGGCTGCTGGTTGTGGTGATCCGATGACAGAGAGTTTGTGGCCGTCCGGGCCGGACCTTCCGGCGGGGCCGTTTGACCAGCGGCTCTTGCAAAGAGTTCCCGCGCCAGCAAATAGAGGAATCGAATTCCCCAACTTCCCGCGCGATCCTTGCAATGAGCGAGCCGCAAGGGTGCTTCCCGTCTCTGCGTACTCATAAACCCAATCCTGCCGGGCGCGATCCACCTGGACCATGCCGGCGAAGTGCTTTCGAAAATTCCTCTCTTACCGCCTGAAGCAATCCCCGGAAACAAATTCCAGAGCGCCTCCGGCTTACCAAGAGCCAATCCTTTAGGACGACACCGCAATCGGACGGTGCGTCAATTAACGAACCGGCGCATTCGTACATTCATCGCCACGCCCAGCGCCAGGAACGTAAACAGCACCGAGGATCCACCGTAACTCATTAAAGGTAAAGGGATTCCGGTGACGGGCATCAGCCCGATGACCATGCCAACGTTGACCGCGATCTGAAAGGTCAACACAGCCACCAGTCCCATAATAATGAGCGAACCGGGCAGGTCGGCGGCTGTTTGAGCGTTCTGAATCAAACGCATCAATATAAGAAAGTATAGCAGCAGGACAAAAAACGCACCCACAAACCCGTGTTCCTCGCTGAATGCGGCAAAGATAAAGTCCGTATAGGGAATGGGCAGAAAATAGCCCTGGGTTTGGGTACCCTTCTCGAGGCCCTTGCCCCAAATCCCGCCAGATCCAACGGCAATCTCCGATTGCAGCACTTGATAGCCTGATCCATGAGGGTCATTGCCCGGATTGATGAAGCTTGTCAGCCGCGCCTTCTGATAAGGCTTGAGGATCTTGCCGCTCGTCCAAACTCCGCCCGCCAGAACCGCGCCCACCGTAATTAAAATCAAACTCTGCCGCCAGTTGATCCCTCCCAGGAACAGGCCCGCAACCAGAATTGGCGCATAGGTGAGCGTCGTGCCCAGGTCCGGCTGAATCAACACCAGGATCATCGGAAGTCCCACCATCCCAAAAGCTTTGAAGATTTCCGTCCAGGTCAGGTTGCGGCCCCCGATATTGGCGATGTAGCGTGCCACTGCGAGGATCAGCACCAACTTGACCCACTCGGAAGGTTGGAATTGGATGGGTCCGATGGCGATCCAGCGCCTCGCGCCGAGTGCCTTGTGGCCGACGGCCTTCACGGCGATCAGCGAGACAACAAAAATGCCATAGAGCCATGGCGACAAGTCGACAAGGCGGTGATAGTCGATCTTGGCCAGCACAAACATACCCACAAGCCCCGCCGCAACAAAAAAGATCTGTTTGGTTCCGAAGCTGGCGAACCTCGTGTGAACCGTCGCCGAGTGAACCTCAAGCACCGACAGACTGCAAAGCAGCAGCACGAGCCCCAGCAGGGCCCAGTCGAAGTCGCGAAAACTCAGGAAGCGGCGAATCGGCATGGCGGCTAGAACCCCGTCTCTGACGTTCGCATCATAAATCCTCTGTCATCCTGAGCGAGGAAGTTCGCATCATCAACACGCTGTTATCCTGAGCGAAGTTTGGCCGATTTTTCGGCCAAACGTAGTCGAAGGAACTGCGGTCGCTTTTCGCGATTTCTGCTGAGAGCTTTGGAGACACGTGACTAAACCCCCTCCGCAATTCGACCGCTGGAAGAGAAATTGCGGTCTGCGGAAAAATTCGGTCGTGCCCGAAAGATGATTTGTGGGGCATGGAGAGTCAAGCATTGGGCACGAAGTGTCAGGGCATGACTTTAGGCGCGCGCGTGCCGAAAGATGATTCGTGAGGTCTGGAGAGTCAAGCGTTGGGCACGAAGTGTCAGGGCACGACTTTAGTCGTGCCACTGAGACCGCGCAAAAGACGGGGGCTTTAGCCCCTGCGGGGTTTCTCACTGGCTCCCACTCCGCGCATCTGTCTTATTCGGCGCGCTCTTCAACCCCGGTCTACGCTCAGGCAGTGCTGCAACCAACTCGGCAGGTATTGCGCCGGCGTTTACCGACGACCGCGATTGAGGCTTGCTCGTCTCCAGTGCAACCGGGTTTTTCCCTGGTCTTGGGATCGATTGCCCGGGAAGTTGGTTCTCCGCCACAATCCCATGGCTATCGACAAAGAAATGCCCGCTATGAATCCGCGAACCTGTGGCGGCCTCTGCGCCCGGCCGGGAATCCGGACCAGTCCACACCGCGCCCACATCGGTTGGCGCTGCGGCCTTCGCGGGCGGCAGATTGCCCGCGAGCCGACGCTTTTTATCCACGAATGCCTTCACGACTTCCGCACCGATTCGAGCGGGGTAATAACTGAACTCGCCGTTCTGCCACAGCACTGCAACCACGAGCTCTGGGTTGCGCCTGGGCACGACACCGACAAACCAGACATTAGGAAATGTGCTCCGGCCTTTATTTGTTTTTTCCAGAGCTTCGTGGCTCATCTGCTGCGCCGTGCCTGTCTTTCCCGCGATGTCAATGCCTTCGAGATGCGCCGAACCGGCTGTGTGATACAAGCCCGGCTGGGTTACTTCAGCCATGCCGTTGGTGATAATGTCCCAATTCGCCGGATCGATGGGAATGTACGCATCGCCTGACCCGGGAAAACTATCCTGGAGCGATTTATAAAAATCGGCAGGAAGCTCGTTCGGAAACACCACATGCGGCCGCACCATGTGGCCGCCTGACGCGATGCCCCCGATAATGCGTGCCAGTTGGATCGGCGTCGCCTCGATTGCGCCCTGGCCGATGGCCACGTCGAGTGTTTCGTCGGGGTACCACCGGTGATGGAAGTTCTTGATCAGCCAATCCGGCGATGGCATCAATCCTGCCTGCTCGCCAGGCAGATCGATCCCGGTCTTCTGCCCGTAACCGAATTCGTCGGCGTACTTCACGATGCGGTCGATGCCCAGCTTGTCTCCGAGCATGTAATAGAACGTGTCACAGGAGTAGGGAATTGCGTTGTAGATATCGACCGGCCCATGGTGCTCGTCGCAGTGGTGGTAATAGCCATAAGGGCCCCAGCCGCCCGTGCACACGATGTGCATGTTCTGCGCAATCCCTTCCTGAAGACCCGCAACAGACATCAGGATCTTGAAGGTCGAGCCCGGCGCGAGCTGTGCCTGGATCGCTTTGTTCAGCAGTGGATGGTCGGGATCGGTGATGAGCTTGTTCCAGGCCGTGCGATCGATCTTGACAGCAAATTCGTTGGGGTCGAAACTGGGCCGCGACACCATGGCGAGAATTTCGCCGTTCCGCGGGTCCATGGCAACGATAGCGCCATTGCGGTCGCCCAGCGCGAGTTCGGCTGCGCGCTGCAGATCGTTATCGATTGTGAGCCGCAGGTCCTGCCCGGGCACGGCGTGCTGAATGCCGAAATAGCCCACCTCGCGTCCGCGGCTGTCGACCACAACTTCCCGCGAGCCATCCTGCCCGCGCAACAGCTCGTCGTATGTCTCTTCTACGCCCGCTTTGCCAACTACGTCGCCCGGCTCATAGTATGCAAAGCGCGGGTTGTTCAGATCGTCTTCGCTCACCTCGCCCACGTAGCCGATCAGATGCGCAGCAAAACCATCGCGCGGATACAGCCTTCGCTCCTCGTCAATGGTCTCCAGTTCCGGCAGCTCGTTACGATGCGCCGCGATAAATGCCTGCTCATCGGCAGTCACGTCCTGCTTGATGGGAATGGGCTGATAGCCGGGCTCAGAGCGATAGTGGTGCAAGGTGGCCCGCAACTGATCCAGATCGAGATCCAGCCCATGCGCGATCAGCGGCAAATCGGCGTCCACATTGCGGCTTTGCTCGCGCACCAGGAAGCAGGTAACCGATGGATAATTGTCGACGACAAGCCGGTTCTCGCGGTCGAAGAGCTTTCCTCGCGGCGCAAGAATCGGCTCTTTGCGAATGCGGTTCTGTTCGGCCAGCACGCGGTAGCTGTCGACATTCAGCACTTGCAGACGCCACAAGCCCGCCGCCAGCCCGAGCATCATCAAAAGAATGCCGTACTGCACAAACGTCAGTTTGATTGTGGAGAGCTTCTCGCCGCGATTGATGCCTGAAACCATGATTTCTACTCTTCAGAATACAGCGAATCCGTTTTTCCCTTTTAAACGCCTGAATGATCTTCCAGTTCTCTGACCACAGCCCACCGATCCCTGATCACTGACCCCTGATCACTGACCACTGTCTACCTAGTCCCTGCTTCTCAGTCCCTCACCCGCAGACGGTCGAGCAGCGGAAACAGCACCAGAGCAATCACCCCGTTCCCCACGGCACGCAGCAACTCCGTCAGCCAGTTCCAGTCAGCTGTCAGGCCGAGCAGGAATCGAGCCACGAAAAGGTAGATCGCGCTTGAGAGCAGCGAAAGCCCGAAAGTCAGCAGTACCCGGATGGTGTGATTATCGACATCGATGCGAATGCCCACCGAGCCCGCCAGAAATCCCACGACAGTCTTGGCGATGCCGTTGATGCCGATGGCGTTATGCGACAGCGCATCCTGGAACAGCCCCATCACCGCACCCATCAATGTCCCCTGCAATGGGTTGCGCCTGCCCAGCGCAAAGAAGACGGTGACCAGGAGCGGCAGATCGAACCACTCGTAGCGCCCGGCGACGCGCGGCAGCCATGCTTGCAACACCAGCGCACCTAGCGGAACCAGCGTGTAAACCAGCAGCGGATACCGGCGGATCTCCATATCGCGCCGTGATGCGGCGCCGAGCACGGGCATGGCTATGGATTCCTCGGCGGTGTCGTTTGCGGTTTTTGCTTCGACGCCGGCGCGGGGGCCGGAGGCGCGGACGGATGACGATCTGAGTCCGCCTGGGGAGTCGCGCCGGAATCATCGTTAGTGCTCGGCGAGAACTCGTCCGGATGCAGCGGTTGTGGCGGCGGGGTCGCTGGATTCGGGTTGCTGGTGTCGTTCAAGGGCTGTTGATCCGGAGGCAGGTTGGGGTCGATCA
>Ga0335085_10002714_pt1 | contig 32395 bp, 26 predicted proteins | sample Lox_Sample_45_FD_206712 | JGI IMG/M metagenome (GOLD analysis project Ga0335085, IMG submission 206712) | Soil microbial communities from Loxahatchee National Wildlife Refuge, Florida, United States - Lox_Sample_4.5 | ecosystem: Environmental > Terrestrial > Soil > Wetlands | place: USA... | reverse complement strand
TTCTTTGGATCAGGCGGCGCTGATCTTCGGCAGAAAGCAGGAAGAGGAGTCCCCATGCCAGGACGCCGTCGAAGGTTCGATCAAAGTACGTCGAATCTTGGACGGCTTCGCAAACCACGGGTGTGTGGGGGAGATTGCGCCGGAATGCGTGGACGAACGATGGTGCTGCATCCACCCCAAAGACGTTCAGCCCTTCGGCCACCAGAACCTCGGTAATGGGGAAGCCGGGGCCACAGCCGAGATCGATCACAGCGGCTCCGCGCGGCAGCGTTCGGGCCCAACTCCGCACCTCATCCACGCCGATGCCGGTAGAACGGCCGCTACCGCGACGCGCCAGAAACTCCGAGGCGACGCCTTCGTAACCATTGGATCGATCCATCATCGACGGCGCTTCTAATCCTGCCGCAGTGCTGCGATCGGATCGATTCGTGCCGCGCGCCAGGCCGGTACCAGACAGGCCACGAGAGCCACCGCCAGAAGGATCATGGCCACTGCGGCCAGGGTCGCCAGATCCAGCGGGCTGGTGGCGAAGAGCATGGAACGGATGAAGCGCGTCAAGCCGGCAGCGCCCCCAAGTCCGAGCGCGATGCCGGCCAGGGCGGGAATCGAACCGCCTGCGACCACCATCCGCATCAGATCGCCGCGCGAGGCGCCGAGCGCCGCCCGGATGCCCAGTTCCTGCGTTCGGCCCGCGGTTACGAAAGAGAGCACGCTGTAGATGCCCGTGCAGGCCAGCAGCATCGCGAGCAGCGCGAAACCGCCCAGTAGGACGGCCGGCAATCGGCGAAAGGTCACCGATTCCGCCTTGATCTGGTCCATGGTCATGGGATGATCGAGCACCTGGCTTTTGTTGATTCGCCACACCGCCTGCTGGATGGAGTGAATCAGCACTCCCGGATCTCCGCTGCCTCTGGCGACTAAGCCGAGGCCGACGACCGGATCTTGGGCGAAGCTGGCGTAGGCGCCGATGTCCTGGGTTTGATCCAGGCCATCGGCTTTCTCATCCGCCACCACGCCGACAATTTCCCAGGTCGTCAACGGTCCCAACCCACGTCTGGAGGGCGCAATCCGTTCCACCAGAATCTGTTTGCCGACGGCGTTCTGCCCGGGCAGGTAGGCCTTTACAAAAGACTCGTTGACCACCACGACCGGAGGCGAACTGCCCGTATCGCGCTGGTCCAGGACGCGTCCCGCCAGCAAGCGGAGGCGGAGCGCCGAAAAATACCCCGGAGTGACGATTTTGAATCCGCTGCCCAGCAACTTTTCGCGGTTGTCCGCCATGTGGAACGGCATTCCGTCGCCCCAGCCTGCCAGCGGAAGAGCGGTCGCGACAGCAGCGTCTCGAACGCCAGGTGTGGCGCGGATCTGGTCCAGCAATTGATCGATGTACAGGGTCAGCTTAGCTGGGTCGGGATTCTTTTCCATCTCCAGCGGGAGCCACGCGCCGACCAGACCTTCGGATTCGAAACCGATGTTCACGGTCATCAACCGTTGAAAGCTGCGAATCAGCAATCCGCCGCCGACCAGAAGGATGAACGCGACAGCGACCTGCGCGGTAACGAAGACATGCCGTGCGTAGACTCTTCGCCGGCTCGCCGAGGCGGCTCGCCCTCCTTCTTTGATGGACTGGGCGGTGTCCCGCCGGGAGGCTTGAATTGCCGGCGCCAGTCCGAACGCAATGCCGGTCAGGATTGTCACGGCGGCCAGGAATGCCAGGACCCGGCCATCCATCCCGATGTCGGCCTCCGGCGGAAAGTAGAACGGAGGCAGCAGAGTCTGGATCCATTTCAGGAGACCGAAGCCGAGCGCGACCCCAACAAGCGCCCCTAACGCAGATAGAAGCAAACTCTCCGTCAGCAGCATCCGGATCATCCGGCCACGACTCGCGCCCAAGGCCATGCGCAGCGCGATTTCCCGCGTCCGAAGCGTCGCTCGAGCCATCAGCAGATTTGCCAGGTTGGCGCAACCGATCGACAATACTGCGGCCACCGCCCACATCAGCACGACCAGCGAGAGGTGTGTCTGGGGGCTCACGACGCGGTCGATATAGCGGTCTACCGTGGCGCCCCAGCCCTTCTTGATGGCCGGGTAAAGTTCCGCGATATGGCCCGCGATGGCGCTCATCTCGGCTTGCGCCTGCTGCACCGAGACGCCGCGCTTGAGGCGGGCAACGGCAGTCAGGTAGTGGTAGTCCCTCGCCGGATTGGGAGGGAACACCAGCGGGACCCAGATGTCATTCCAGCGGCGGTCAAATTCGCTCGCCCCGGGGAGCACGCCGATGACCGTGTGGGGTTCGCCATTCAGCAGAATCGACCGGCCGACGATTTCGCGGTCGCCTCCAAAAACATCACTCCACACGCGATGCGTGAGGACCACGACCTTTGCACTACCTGGCTGGTCCTCGCCCTTGGCGAAAGTGCGGCCCAGGGCGGCCCTCACGCCGAAGACATCGAAATACGGCGCAGAAACGAACCCTGTGCGGAGCGAGCGAGGCTCGCCCTGTCCGGTGTAACTGAGGGCGCCGCCGGTCTCGGCCGCCATGGCGTCGAACGAATGGCTTTGCCGGGCCCAGTCGATGTAGTTCGCGCCGGCTATGACATTGCGCAGATACCCCGGCGGCTTCTCCCACAACTGAACGATCCGCTCCGGCTCCGGATAGCCGGCGGCCTTGAGAAGAACCCCATCCACCAGGCTGAAGATCGCCCCGTTGGCGCCCAGCCCCAAGGCGATGGTCAGCGCCGCGAATGCAGTGAAGCCCGGACTCTTCCGAAGGGACCTCCAGGCATAGCGAAGATCTTGCAGCGTTGTATCGATCGTAGCCCCCATGCGTGCCTCCCGGACTCTTTGCTTGACTTCTTCCACGCCTTCGTACTGCAGCCGCGCAGCGCGTTGTGCCTCCTCGCGCGACATTCCGCGCTCCATGGCACGCTCGATCATGGTTTCGAAGTAGGATTGGACCTCTTCGTCCAGATCCTGCTCGATCGCCCGGCTATGCCGGAAGCGCCGGAACAGGTATTGGAAACGGCTGCCCCATGCCACGGGTTCAAGCCTCCTCGCCAAGTACCTGGTTCACCGCGGTGTGCACCTTTTGCCAATTGCGTTTCTCTTTGACCAGTTGCGCGCGGCCGGAACGCGTCAATGCGTAGAACCGGGCGCGCCGACCGCTTTCCAACTGCCCCCACTCTCCGGCGATCCAGCCTTTCTCTTCGAGGCGGTGCAAAGCCGGGAACAGAGAGCCGGGGCCGATGAGGAAAACGCCGCGGGTGACCTGCTCGATCCGGTCGGCGATACCCACGCCGTGCAAGGGCCGCAATTCGAGCGTGCGCAGAATGAGGAGATCCAGAGTCCCCTGGAGAAGTTCGGCAGGCTTGCTCACGCGACCGATCATATCGCCGGTCGATATCGAGTGTCAATATCAGCGCGGCGATCCGGGCCAGGGCGCGGAGGAGCCGCGGCCCGCTGCCGGCGCCGTGCGCGCCACAATGGCAGCGCTCGGCATGGGCCTCGAAGGGCCATTATTTCTCTTGACATCACACACTGTGTGACATACAGTGTGTATAGCACAATGTTTGATGCACAGCAGTTCGAGAACCTGCGGCTGGAGTTGCGGCGCGGCTGCCTGACCCTGGCGGTGCTCGCCCAGTTACGCGCCGAGCACTACGGCTATGCGCTCCGCAAAGCCTTGAATGACCAAGGTTTAAGCATCGACGAGAACACTCTCTACCCGCTCCTGCGGCGCCTCGAAGCGCACGGTCTGCTGACCAGCGCGTGGCGCGAGGAGGAGAAGCGCAATAAGCGCTTCTACAAGTTGTCGGAGGCGGGGGAGGCGGTGCTCGACCGTTTGCTGGAGGAATGGCGCGGGTTGAACACGGCCATAGACTGTATCAGCCGGAGCGCGGGCGAGACGGTCCAGGAAAGGAAGAATTGAGCGATGCAACTGATTGAACGGTATTTGCAGGCGGTACGCTTCTGGCTGCCGAAGGCGCAGCGGGACGACATTCTGGCGGAGATCGCCGAGGATCTGCGCTCCCAGGTGGAAGAGCGCGAGCAGATGCTCGGCCACAGCCTGGAGCCGGCCGAGGTCTCGGAAATCCTGAAGCGGCGCGGCCATCCGCTGTTGGTGGCGGGGTCGTTCCTGCCGCAAAGCGGGCCGATGGACCCGGTCCTATGGACGATCTACCGCTTCATCCTTAAGGTGGTGCTGTTGTGGATCCTCACCCCAATCCTGATTGTGGCGATGTTGCCCGGGGTAATTCAGGCGCACGATCACGCGGCTGCCTACCTGGCGGCGATAGCGGGCATCTGCCAGTCGATGGTGTTTGCAGTGGGCATGATCACGATCGTATTTGCGCTGGTGCGCAAATACGGCGTGCAACGGGTGACACAGCTAGACTGGGATCCGCAGCGGTTGCCGGCCGTGCATGACGCGCAGGAGATTCCGCGCTTCGGCTCGTCCTTCAGCCTGATCTGGGGCATCTTCTTCCTGCTGTGGTGGGTAGACTTGGTCCACTTCCCGGTGCTGCTGCATGGCGCGGCGGTGCGGATCGAAATGTCTCCAGTGCCGGTGGTACTCAATGCCTGCATCGTGTCCGTCTGGATCTGGGCGCTGGGGATGCACGCAGTGAACCTGTGGCGGCCCTGGTGGACGCGGGCGCGAGCGTGGATCTGGCTGGCGCTCAATTGCGCGACTGCGGCTGTTGCGGCATGGATGGCGCAGGCGGGTCCGTGGGTCATCGTGACGGCCGTGTCGCCGTCCGACACCGCGGGCGTCGCAAGTCTGGGTCGGGTGATCAACAGCGCGGTGACCGGGACGCTGTGGGTCGCCGCAGGAATTCTCGTAGCCATCATTCTGCTGCAGGATGTGCGGCGGGCGTTGCGCGGCGGAACTTCGCAGCCGCCGGTCGGGTTCAGTGCGGCGATGAAGACCATCCAGTAAGACAGATTGCGGTGAACGAAACAGTGGTCCCGCGTTTGCAACCTTCCGGCGAAAGGAGCAATGAATGGCAACAGCCAAGAAGACGACTCGAAAATCGACCGCCACGAAGTCTACCCGCCAGGCGACGGGGAGCCGGAAGACCACATCCAGCCGGAAGGCCACTGCCGGCCGATCCGCCACCGGAAGCCGAACGGCCACCGCGGGCCGAAGAGCCAGCGCCGGCCGAACGGCTACAGCGAGCCGGAAATCCGCCGGCGGCAGCCCATCGCGACGGAGTCCGCAGGCCGTTTCGCACGCGACCTTCGATCACGAAGAAATCCGCCGGTGGGCCGAGGAGCGTCAGGGGCAACCGGCCTGCGTCCGCGGCACCGGCGGCAGGGGAGACATCGGCATGTTGCGCATCGATTTCCCCGGATTCGGAAGGGACCAGAAGCTGCAGCAGATCTCCTGGGATGACTGGTTCGAGAAATTCGATGAGCGCAACCTGGCGTTGCTGTATCAGGACCAAACTACGGGCGGACAGGTCAGCCGGTTCAACAAGCTGGTGAGCCGCGAAACCGCTGAAGCCGCACGTCCCAAAACACGGCGCGCCGGAGGCATGTAACGGCCGCTACTGGCGGTCGTACACCATCTTGACCAGTTCGGTGGTGGCGGTAGCGCCGCCCGTGGCGACCATGCTCTTGCCGTCGGCGGAAACCTTGTAGGTGTATTTGTACATCGGCTTGCCGTCGTGCTTGAGGGTTGCCTCGAGATCGCCCGCGGAGGTTTTGGAATAAGCCACGGTCCAACCAGGCGGGACCGTCGGGCCGGTGCAGGGGTAATCTTTGCCGTCCAGCTTAGCCTCGCAGCTCATGTTCTCCGTGGCCGACTTATAGGTTAAGCCGTTGCCGGCGGTGGTGATGAGCTCGAAGACATCAGGTCCGCTCGAGGAGAAATTCCTGGTCTTCCACTTCCCTGCCAGACCCTCGGTGCCCGCCACGCGTGCGTAAGTGGTTTTGTCGTCCATCTTGTCACCGTTGGGCTTAGTGCCGGTGGTTTCGACGCTGAGGCTTTTTCCGTCGGCAGAGAGCTTGAGAGTGTCGGTGGAGACGACCTTGCCGTTGAGCTTGTTCACGGATTTCCAGCTGGTGGCGTCGATCGCCGTCCACGCGGATGTCTGGCCGAACGGATCGGGGTAGTCCTTACCGTCTACCTTGAATTTGTACGATTGTCCGTCGACGGTGAACTGCATTTCGCCCGAGGGGAGTTGGGCGAAGGCCACGGTGATGGAACCGAAATCGCTCTTGGCCGAATTCATCTTCCATTTGCCGGCGTAGGGCGCGTCCGCCGCCGCGAGCGCCCCGAGGGTCAATACCAGTGAAACGGCTGCAAGGGATAGCCGCATAACAATCCTCCTTTACGTTAGGGGGTCACCCGACCCCGATTGTGTTACCCGAGTGTCAGAAGAGTATACACCTCGAGGGAGGATTTCGGATTGCAGTGCTGAAGTGAAAATGAACAAGGAAAGTACGTCGGGTGGGAAAGGCGCGGGGGAGCGCCTCTCCCTGGAGAACCCGCCTGGGGGAAACTATTCGCCGAACTGCAGGGTTTCGTCGGTGCCGCCGAGCTCGATCGAGTTGAGGCGCGCGGTGCCGGCGTCGTTCCTGGTCTCGACCGCGGTGGTCTCGTGCTTTTCGGTGGTGGAAACCTTTACCGGGGCGGTGAAAGAGCGGTTGCTGCCGAGGTTGGTGAAGACGGCATTGGAGCCTTGTACCTGCACGCGATACTCGCCGGCAGCGAGCGTCGTGGCGCCCGCCTGAGTGGGGCTGATGAGCAGGATCTGATAGGACTTGGGGCTGGCAAAGGAAACGGTGGCGAGCGCCAGGGCGCCCAGGAAGAGCATAGCTTGTTTCGTCATCGGTCGGGTTCTCCTCGATTTAACTTTTTGATTTGCAAGCAGTTGTTGCTTGCAATGAGAGAGGCGGCGGTTTGGAGCAGGGGGTAACTACCGCCCGCAGGGGATATCTGCTCCCGGCAGGCTGGTAGGCGCGGACACGCAAAAACCGCACCTCTCCCGGCGCCGTTTGCATCGTGAATGGCAGCCGGACTTCGCGGCATGATGGTAGTGTGAGGTGACTGCTTGAAACGCCTGATCCTGCCTGTTCTGCTGGCCGCGGCGCTCCCGGCCGCCGACGTGCCGATTACACCCGCTATGAATGCCTTTACCACGGCTACCTATGAACAACTCGCGCACGGCGACCAGAGCCTGATCCTTTCTCCGTTCAACATCGGCACGGCGCTTTCGATGGCGCTGGCCGGAGCGCGCGGCTCGACCGCCGCGGAAATGCGGACGGTGCTGCATCTGCCGCCGGGATCCGGCAACGACGCCGCGCTGGCATCCCTTGTGGCCGATCTGACAAAAGCCGGCAACTCGGGCGAGAATCAACTGCTCATGGGCAACGGCCTGTGGGTGCAGCAGGGATTTCCGATCGTGCCGGAGTTCGCAAGCGTTCTGCTGCACGAGTACCACGCGCCGGCCGTGCCGCTGGATTTTTCCGCCAATGCCGAGGCCGCGCGTGAGCGCATCAACCAGTGGACTGCCGAGCATACCAGGAACAAAATCCAGGACCTGTTTCCGTCCGGCTCGCTGGACGCGCGAACACGCCTGGTGCTGACCAGCGCGATTTACTTCTACGGCAAGTGGCAGAGTCCCTTTATGACCTCACGCACCGCGCCCGCGCCGTTCCACGCGCCGGGCACTACCGTGCAGGCCGACTTCATGAACCAGACGACGCATTTTGCGTACGCCGAAACGCCCACCGCGCAAATTCTGGAGATGCCCTATGCCGGAACGGGTATCGCCTTCGACGTTTTGCTGCCGAAGGCGAGCGACGGCTTGCCGGGTCTGGAGAAGTCGCTGACGCCCGAGGCGTTGACCGGCTGGGTCGGAAGTCTGTCGTCGCAGAATGTGCAGGTGAGCCTGCCGAAGTTCCGCGCCGAAAGCCGCTTCTCGCTGGCGCGCACGCTAGCGCAGATGGGCATGCCGCTGGCATTTTCGAGCCGCGCCGACTTTTCGGGTATCACGCAGAAGGGCGGCCTGGCGATTTCGGATGTGGTGCATAAGGCGTTCGTGGATGTGTCCGAGGCGGGTACGGAAGCGGCCGCGGCCACCGGCATCGGCGTGCGCGCGGCGATGGCGCGCCGGCCCGAGCCACCTGTGGTTTTCCGCGCCGATCATCCCTTCGTGTTTCTGATCCGCGATACCAAGAGCGGGACGGTGCTGTTCATCGGGCGGCTGATGCGGCCGTAGAGGCGCTTCACTTCGGAGACGCGGAGGCGCAGAGAAAAACGCGGAGAACAAAATAAATTGCTCGGCGTCTCCGAGCCTCCGGGGTGAATCCAACGCCTTCCTACCGGTCGACTCGCGCCATCATCGCGGCGTTGTAGCGCGGGCCGGAGATCGCCTCGGGCGCCAGTGCGCGGTCGAGGCGGGCGCTGTCGTCTGCATTCAGCTTGAGCGAGACGGCGGCCAGGTTTCTTTGAGGTAGTTGCGGCGCAGGGTAGAAGCCACCTCCCCGCGGAGGCGCAGAGAAAAACGCGGAGAACAAATAAATTGCTCGGCGTCTCCGAGCCTCCGGGGTGAATCCAACGCTTTCCTACCGGTCGACTCGCGCCATCATCGCGGCGTTGTAGCGCGGGCCGGAGATCGCCTCGGGCGCCAGGGCGCGGTCGAGGCGGGCGCTGTCGTCTGCATTCAGCTTGAGCGAGACGGCGGCCAGGTTCTCTTCGAGGTAGTTGCGGCGCTTGGTGCCGGGGATGGGGACGATGTCGTCGCCCTTTTGCAAAAGCCAGGCGAGACCCACTTGCGCGGGCGTGGCGCCGTGCTCGGCGGCGATCTTTCGGACGGCATCGGCGGCGCGCACGTTGGCGTCGAAATTGGCGCCCTGAAAACGGGGGTCGTGGCGGCGAAAGTCGTTCTCCGGATATTCTTCGGCGCGGACGACGTGGCCGGTGAGGAATCCGCGGCCCAGCGGACTGAAGGGCACCAGGCCAATGCCCAACTCGCGCAGCAGCGGGATGATGCGCGGCTCCAGGTTGCGCTCCCACAGCGAATACTCGCTTTGCAGGGCGCTCACCGGATGGACCGCGTGGGCGCGGCGGATATTGTTTTCGCCCGCCTCGGACAGGCCGAAGTATCGCACCTTACCTTCACGCACGAGGCCGGCGACGGCCCCCGCGACGTCTTCGATCGGGACATCTGGATCGACGCGGTGCTGATAAAACAGGTCGATGTGGTCGGTGCGCAAGCGGCGCAAGGAAGCTTCGGCCACTTCGCGGATGTGGGCGGGCCGGCTATCGACGCCGGTGGCTTTGCCGTCCTCGATGTGAAAGCCGAACTTGGTGGCGATCACGGCTTCGGCGCGGCGGCCTTCGAGAGCCCGCCCCAACAATTCCTCGTTCCGGAACGGGCCGTAGACTTCGGCGGTATCGAAAAAGTTCATTCCGAGGTCCAGCGCGCGATGAATCGTGGCGATCGACTCGGGATCGTCCGGGACGCCGTAACTTTGGCTCATCCCCATGCATCCCAGCCCCAAGGCGGAAACTTCCAGTCCCTGGCGCCCCAGCTTACGTTTTGGCAGCATAGTCGTTTGTTTTCGATGCCCGCGGGGCAGGTCTGGATGCGGCGATACGGTTGGGGTGTAATGCCAGGCGCGGAAGCGGCACTGGGTAACCAAGGAGGCTGACGTGATTCCCCGTACACGCAGCGCGGCGCCATATGCCGTCGCGTCACTGGCTCTGGCGGCCTTTCCCGCGGCCGCGCCGGCGCAGTTCAGAACGCCCCGGATCGACGGCGTGATTCAGCCGGGCGAATACGGAAGCGCGCAAGGCGGCAATCAGGCCGGCACCAATACCGGTCAAACGTGGTATATGACTTGGGACGCCTCGCGCTTGTATGTGGCGATCGCCAATGCCAATCTGAGCGAGGCGGCGGTGCTGTATATTGCGTCGAATCCGTCGAACCCGCCCGCCGGCGGAACGAATGCGGCGGGCAATCTGGCCGGCTTCAATTACGACGGCGAGCGCGTCGCATCCCTGCCCTTCCGGGCGCAATTCGTCAGTTACTTCAAGGATGGTTACAACGAGTACCGCAAGCCGGATGGTTCGGGTAACTGGGGCGATGCGGTGACTGGCTTCGGCACTTATGCTTCGACGGGGGCAAGCCGCGAGTTTGCCATTCCGTGGAATGCGGTGACGGGTGGCGCGATGCCGTCGTCGTTTTTGTTTCTTGGCCTGCTGACCTCGTCGGGCGGGTACGTCTATGGCCAGGCGCCCAACGATAACCCCGGCGGCAACATCGGCACTTCGGCTAATGATTCGCAGTACTTCGTAGTGAACAGTACGATCGATACGTCCAGCACGCCGCCGTTTTCCATCGAGAATTCGAGTAACTCGGTGAGTTATGCGGGCCTGTATCATAGTACGTTCGAGTCTTACTATCGCAGCCCGGAGGGTGCTGTGCCGGCAGGAACGGCCGTTACGCTACGCCTGCGGACGGCGCATTTCGGCGCGACTGCGGTGAAACTGCGGGTCTACGTCTTCGATACCGGGTCGGGCACAACCATTGGTCCGATGGACTTGCCGATGACGTTTTTGGAGAATCAGACTGTTGCAGGGGCGGTATATGACGAGTACAACATCACTTACAATACACCCGCCACGCCTTCGGTTGTCTATTATAAGTTCCTGGTCGCGAACGGCGCCGGCACGGCTTATTACTCCGACGACTATCTCGACGATTACGATAATCTGAATAAGGACGGTCCCGGCGCTGCGTCAGCCGGTGAGCCGCTGGCTTCCTTTCAGATCACCTGTTATACGCCCACGTTTCAAACCCCGTCCTGGATCTCCACAGCCAACGTCTACCAGATCTTTCCGGACCGCTTCCGCAACGGCGATCAAAGCAACGATTACTGCGCTACGGGAAGCTCGGCGGGGTGCCCCTCCTTTTACGGCGCATCGGCTGGTAGCAACATCGCCGTACCGGTGTGGAATACTCAGCTATGCGACCCGAATAACTCCAGCCTGCCCTGTTTCAACAATTTCGGTAGTATCTTCTACGGCGGCGATCTGACGGGCATACAAAGTAAGCTGGATTACATCCAGGGCCTGGGTTTCGACACCATCTATCTGACTCCGATCTTTCAGGCCAGCTCGAACCACCGCTATGATACCGACGATTTTCTGAATGTCGATCCGGCGTTGGGCGGAAACGCGGCGCTCGCATCGCTGCTGGCCGCCATGAACCAGCGAGGCTTGCGCGCGATTTTTGACGCGGTGTTCAACCACGCCTCCTCGGATAGCCTTTACTTCAACGAGTACGCCCGCTTTGCCGGGCCGGGCGCGTGCCAGTCGCTCGGATCGCCTTACCGGACATGGTTCCATTTCAATCCCGGCGACACCACCGTGCCGTGTACCCCGGCGGACTATCCGGGCTGGGCGGGGGTTTCGAGCCTGCCGACCTTCGATCACAGCATCGCCGCGGTGCAGAATTTCTTTTACGGGACGGGCGGTGTGATGCAGAAGTGGTACCAGGCGGGCGCCTCCGGATGGCGTTTCGACGTGGCTCCGGACCCGAACTTTCCACACTCCTGGTGGACGGCGACGCGGCAAGCCGCCAAGGGGCTCAGGCCGGACGGTCCCCTGATCGGCGAGATCTGGCCCAATGCCAGCCAGTGGCTGGCCGGCGACCAGTTGGATTCGGTGATGAACTACCGCTTCCGGCGCAACGTGACCGGATTCGTGCGCTGGCCGTACAACTGGGTGGACGAGAACGACAACGGCAATGACGCCATCGTGCCGCTCACGCCCAGCCAGTTCGATGCCGCCAATCGGGCTGTCCGCGACGATTATCCGCCGCAGTCCACCGCCGCGATGCTCAACCTGCTCGATTCGCACGACACCAACCGCGCGCTGTTCGTGATGACCGAGTTGGGCGATAGCGGCCTGACGCAGGCGAAGCAGCGGCTGAAACTGGCGGCGCTATTTCAGTTCACCTACCTGGGCGCGCCGATGGTCTTCTACGGCGACGAAGCGGCCATCAATGCGCCGTCGCTCTTCAGCGGCTCGAACGGGCCGAAGGGCGATCCCTACGCCCGAGCGCCGTATCCGTGGACCGATCAACCGGGCGACGCGGGCGTCTACGGTCCGCCGGATGCGACCGTGCTGGCGTGGTACACCGCGTTGGGGCACTTGCGGAAGCAGCATCAGTGCCTGGCGACCGGAACCTTCACCACGCTGCTGACCGGTGACAATCAACAGCCCGCTACGGCCGCCAACACATATGCTTACGCGAGGTCGATGGCGGGAGGCGAAACCGCTATTGTGGCGCTCAACAACGGCGCGGCTTCCAACGCGCCGATGATTGCCGTGGGTGCCTATTACCCCGATGGCACGGTGCTGCAGGATGCGCTGGGCGGCGGGACGTACACGGTCACGGGCGGCAACGTCAGTGTCTCACTGGCGCCGATCAGCGGCGTGGTGCTGCTGCCTGCACCCGCGGTCGTGGACCTGACGCCTCCTACCGCCACCCTGAGCGCGGCGCCTCCGGCCGGGGGCGCAGTGCAGGTAAAGATCGCCGCGAGCGACACCGGCAGCGGCGTCAGCCGGATTCTGTATTGGGTGGATGGCGGCGCGGTGAGCAGTGCGGCGGGCGCTTCGGCTACGGTCGCGGTGACGGGCGCGGGGGCGCACACGGTCGGCGCGCGGGTGCTCGATCACGCCGGCAACATCAGCCAGGCGTATTCGCTGCCGGTGACGGTGCCTTCGCGACGCCGCTGATGTGCCATGCTGAAGGCAGCATGCGAGATCCCGAAGTGATCGAGACTGAGCTGATGGAAATCAGCGCGATTGCCGACGATACGATCCGGTTCGACCGCATCGTGGCATGGTGCGCGGCGCATCCGGACGAGGTGCCGTTCGCGCTGCATCAGTTGCTGCGAGGGGGCAGAAAGAAGGAATAGCGGCGCTTTGCCGCGGAGCCGCAGAGCGCTCGGAGCAAGCGCGGAAGAGAGAGGCAGGCGGCAAAACCGCTCAGGATGAGCGGCGGTATCCGCTAAGGTATTGAGGCCGCAGCGTAATAGTCTCGCCCAGTGACGAATTCGCGGCTGCGGCTGCCGGATTGGGGCGTGCAGCGAGGCGAACGCGATTAGGTACGAGGCAGTTCTGAGCCGATCCGCTCATGTGAGCGGTTTTGGCCATTTCGCGCGGCCCAAATTGGACCAGCACGGCCCCTACCGGCTGCCCTGTGAACTGCCCGAGTGGGTGGCTCGGTTTGGCTGGAAGCTGACGGCGAGAACTGCGAGCTTCCGTCAAATCTCCACCAGTACCGCCTCGACCGGCTTGCCGGTAAACTGGTTCAGTGCGGAGGCGTAGAGGCCCAGTTGGCGGCGGTAGCGGTGGTCATCGGCGGGGCCGGTTTTGAAGTCCACAATGGTCCAGCGGTGGCCGTCGGTGAAGGCCAGGTCGATGACGCCTTCGATGATGCGGCCGTCTTCCAGGCGGAGCGTCAGCGGATATTCGCGATGGCAGCGCACCGCCGCGGCCGCGGCTTGAAATACCGGCAAGTTCAGGGCGCAGGCCACTGCCTGCACGGCCCACTCGATTTCGTCTTCGCGCACACGGAAACGGCGTGCCTGCGCGCGGGCGATGGCATCGACGCGGTCCAGCGGCACTCCCGGCGAGACGCGTTGCAGTACGGCATGCACCAGCTTGCCGAAATTGCGTCCGCCGACCGGTCGGGGCGGGGAAGCGGCAGTCACGATCGCGGGCGGCGAGGCCTCGCAAGCGGCGTCGGATTCGGTGGCGGCCACGATGCGGAAGGCGGGTTGCGCTCCGGTCTCGATGGTCTTGGCGCGCTGCCCGGCCCACTCCCGGTAGCGCTGCTTGCCGGCGCGCACCTGCTCGGGCGTACCTTTCAGAAGCTGCTCGTTGACCAGTGCGTCGGGCTCTTTTTCGGCCAGGCGCAGGAGGGCCGGATCGAACCACGTGACCGCGCCTCCGCCTGCGCGCGCGTAGTGCAGGCCCGGCTTAACGGATAGCTCCTCGCGAATCGAGTCCGGACGGTTCAGCACGGTGCGGTCGGCGAACGGCGGGCAGCCCGGCGATTTGCCGGCCACACGCCAGCGGTCGCGCGCGGGATACAGCGCTGGGTACAGCGGACCGAGCCAGCTTTCCTCCGGCACCTCTTCGCCGTTGGCGCAGACTACCAGCAGGTCCCAGGCGCGCGTGGCGGCGACGTAAGCGACGCGCCCGGCCTCATGACGGTCTTCTTCCGCCTCTTCGTCGCGATGCTCGATGAGTTGCGCCGGGGCGCACCCCAGCAGGCGTTGTGCGCAGATGCCCTGCTCACTGTTGATCCAGCGGTCGCCGCCATCCACGCCGGTCAGCTTGCAGGTGAGGTCGGCGAGGATCACCACGGGGAATTCCAAACCTTTGGCTTTGTGGACGGTCATCAGCTTGACGCCGGGCAGGTCCTGCTCCAGCACGGTGGCCTCGGCCGCGGCACCCGAGGCGGCTTCTTCCTCCAGGTACTCGACGAACGAACGAAAGGATGTAGCGCTGGTAACTTCGAAGCTGCGGGCCAGGTCCAGAAGACGGTAGACGTTCGCCAGCACGCGCTCGCCACCCACGCGGAAAGCGAAACCGGCATGCGCTCGGGCGGCCTTCAGCAGATCGTTCAGGGTGTCGGCGATGAGGCGCTGGTTGCGCTGGCGGTGCAGATCCGCCAGAAGGGCGAGGACGTCGCGAACCGGCGCGAATTCGAGATCCAGATCGTCGGGCAGTGCCAGGAACGGATGAAACGAGCCGAAGCGCGCGCGAAATTTCAGCAGCGTGCCATCGGGGATGGCGAACAGGCCGCCGTGCAGGACGGCGAACACGCTTAAAGCATCGTCCGGCCATTCGATGGCGCGCAGGGCCGTGCGCAGCGTGCCGATCTCCTCACGCGTGTGGAAAGATTTGGATCCCACCACCGTGTGGTCGATGCTGCGAGCCTCCAGGGCGCGGGCGTACTTGCGCGTGAGGTCTTCGCCGAAACTGGTGAAGCGGCGAAAGAGGACACAGATGTCTTTGGCTTCTATCGCGCGGCGCCGGTCGCTCTCGGGACGGTCGCGCACCTGCCAGCGGCTTTCGTTCACCAGCCAATCGACGAACGCAGCCACGGCCCGCGGCGAGCAGGCGTCGATGGCTTTCTTGGTGATCTTCTCGGCGGCTTCGCTGTACGGCTCGGGGATAGGCAACGCGACGATCGACGGCTGCGTCGCGGGCGCTTCCGGGCCGCCCGTGAGCGGCAGGTAATCGGGTATCCCGCCATCGCCGAAGGCTGCGTTGACGAACGCCTGGATGGCGGCGGTCGAGCGCCGGCTCACGGGTAGTTGCCGGGTCGAGACGCCGCGGCGGACGAGGTCCGCGATGATGCTGGTGTAAGTGCGGATATCCGCGCGGCGGAAGCGGTAGATGGACTGCTTCGGGTCGCCGGCCAGGAACAGCTTACCCGCGGCCGGCGTGATCGCGCGCCATTCGGTGGCGGCCGGGTCGTCCGCAGCGAGCAGCAGCAGGATTTCGGCTTGCAGCGGATCGGTGTCCTGAAACTCGTCCACCAGGATGCGCGACCACTGTTGCTGCAGTTCGGCCCGCACGGTCGCGTTTTCGCGCAGCAGGCGGGCGGTGGAGATGAGCAGGTCGTTGAAGTCCAGGCGACCGGCGGACTGCTTTTCGCGCTCGTACAGCGGAGCGAGCTGCCACAACTCGTCGCGCAGACCGGCGGCGAAATCGGCGTCGGATTCCTGCTTGAAGAGGCCGATGGAGGCCTTCAGTTCTTCCCACATCTGCACGACTGTTTCGCGCGGCACATCGCGGGCGAAGTTGCCCGAGCCTTTGCGAAAGAAGCGTAGCGTGCGAGGAAGTTGCAGCAATTCGGCTTCGATGGCGTCTTCGTCGGCGGCGCCCAGGTCCGCGGCGCGGTCGAGGCGCTCGAGGAAATCGGCGACCGGGCGCAGCGATTGGTACAGCGCATCGTAGGTGGGGCGCGCACAGCGGGCGCGTAGATCGATGAGGCGGCGCGCGCGATCGAGCACCGGCGCCATCAGGGTGGCGCGATCGAACGAGCGCGCTTCCCAGGGCGCAGGATGGTCGCGCCACTCGATCAGACGCCAGGCGGTGTCGCGGATGGCGCGCAGCGGGTCGCGGCCTTCTTCGGTGGACACGGAGAGGCGCAGGAAGCAGCGCTTGAGCACCGGCGAAGGATTCGCCAGGCGGCCTTCGATCCAGCGGCGGAAGAGGCGCGCAAACATCCGCTGAGCGTCGCTATCGGCCAACTCCTGGAACGCCGGATCGACGCCCGCCTCCACCGGGTAGCGATGCAGGATGAAGCTGCACAACGAGTGAATAGTGCCGATGAAGGCTTTGTCGAGCTGTTGCAGGGCGTGGATGAGACGCTGGCGCTCGGCGGGCGCGATGGCCGAGCGGGCCCGCCGGTCGAGCCGTTCGCGGACGCGCAGTTTCATCTGGCCCGCGGCGGCGTCGGTGAAGGTGACGGCGACGATTTGCTCGATGGCGCCGCCGGCGGCGATGGCGTCCACCAGGCGCTCCACTACTTCGCGGGTCTTGCCGGTACCGGCGGAAGCCTCGACGATTTCGCTCGCGGACAGGCTTGCGGCGGCGCGTTCGGGCGTCACTTGGTCCTCCGGATGTCGAGCAGTTCCTGCAGATCGGGACGCGGCTTGCGGCGCGTGCGTTCTTCTTCATAGGGGCCGCAGACATCGCCGTAGTCGCACTCTTCGCAGGCTTTGTCGCGCGGTGCGGCGGGAAGGAAGCCACGCTCCAGCATGCCGTCGATGGCGGTGAGCACCAGGCGCGCGCGGCTGCGGGCGATCTCGTTCAGCGGAATGTCGATGGTGCGGTAGTTCTGGCGCAGGGTGGCGTAGGAGAGGCGGCCGCAGAGGGTCTTCTGGCCGAAGGCCTGCTCGATGGCCAGCGAGTAAAGCAGCGGCTGCAGCACTTCGCCTTTGCCGATGCATTCAGGGGCCGGCTGCGGCGGCGCGCCGGTTTTAAAGTCCACCGGACGCATCAGGCCGCTCGAGTGGCGCTCGATCAGGTCCACGCTGCCGGCCAGGCGGAAACCCTCGAGAATTTCGACGGACTCGGTACGGCTGGCGGGATCGCGGCCGGCAGGATCGGGCAGGCCGAAAGCCCATTCCATGTGCAGCGGCGTCCAGCCCGGCTCGGCGACCATCTGACGAAGCCAGCCCGCCAGGTCGATGCGCAGACGCTCGCGTTCAGCGGCCCACACGCCGGGCAGCGCGGGCGACAGACGGTCGGCCAGCGCGGCGGAGATGCGATCGAGCACCGCGTTAAGGCGCTGTTCGAGGGCGGCGGTCACCCCCTTCAATGGCAATTCGCCCGCGGCCTGCAGTTCGCGTAGAAACTCGGTTTGCACGGCATGGAAGAGCCGGCCGCGGACGTCCGGGTCCATGCGCTGCGGTTCTGCGCCGTGCTCGGCGGGACGCAACCCGTAGATGGACCGCAGCGCGAAGCGGTAGGGGCACGCGGCCAGGTGTTCGAGCGCGGTGGGCGAATAAGCGCGTTTGCGCAGGCGGTACGGATCGAGCGCCAGGAGCGCTTCAATGTCCAACTCGACCAAGCCGTCGGCATCGCGCCATTTCCTGCTCCAGCGTTTCCAGCGCGTGCGCAGCGCCCGGACGAGGTGCGGGTTGACCTCGGAGAGGTAAGCCGCCGTGCCCGCGGCCGGGGCGGCGCCGTGCATCTCGGGGCTGAGCAGAGCAAGATCGAATTCGGCGTCGTCGATGGCGTCGGCCGGTTCGTCGGGAGCAGGCCATCCGGCGCGCGTCTTCACTCGGCCTCGGGTTTCCTTCTGCAGGCCCGCGACGTCGGGCGGAACGCCATAGGCCGCTTCCCAAGCTTCGAAGACATAAAACGAAGGCACGCGCGGACGGCCGGTGAGCAGGTCGATGCCGGAGTAGGACAGGAAGAGATGCGTATCGGCGCACGCGACGGCGCTGCGGAACAGGCCGGTATCGCCAGGCGCGGCATCGATGCCAAGCGCGTTGCGCAACTCATCCGGCAGCAGCGGGTCTTGATTCCAGCGCACCGGAAAGGTGCCTTCGTTCAAGCCGGGCACGAATACCGCGCGGAAGCTCATTCCAGCGGCGTCCGGGATGCCGCCGACGAATACGCTGCCGTAGCGCTGGGAGGGATCATCGTCGCGCAGGAAACGCAGGCGGCCGCTGAGCACGCGCAGCACGCCGGCGAGCGTCACCGGTCCGATAGCGGCCATCGGCGACAACTCTTCGAGGGCGGCCTGCACGCCGGCGGGCCGGCGGAGGGCGGCTTCGGCCAAGTCGTTCAGGGCGTCGAGCCAATCGCCCCAGGTCGCCTGGTGCGGCAAGGCGGCGAGTCGCTCGATGAGCGGCGCGGCGAACCCTCGCAGCGATTCGAGGGCATCCAGGTCGCGGTCGAGCCGTTCGCGGGCGACATCATCGGCGGCAACGCGTTTCTCGAACAGCATCTGGCCGAGCGCCGCGAGGTTTGCACGCCAGCGCTCGGGGCTGCCCCCGGTATGCGCTTCGACGATCAGCTTTTCCCAGCGCATCGGCGCGCGCACATTCGACGGTGTCTGGCCGAGTGAAAGATACTCGGCAAAGTCGGCTGCGTGCAGACCTTTTTCAGCGCATTCGAGCAGCACCAGCAACGCGCGTCCGGAAGGATCGGGCAGGTTGGCAGTGCGGGTGAAGTAGGCCGGGATGCCGGCTCGTCCCAAGGCCTCGCGCAGGTGCGCGCCGTAGCGTTCTGGCGAACGGAGCAATACGGCCATTTCGTCGAAGCGCATGCCCTCGACGGCCAGAGCGGAGATGCGGCGGGCGATCTCGACGCACTCGAGCGCCTCACCCGAAGCGGCTAAGATGGTCAGCCCGTCGGCGGCGGCGATCGACTCGGAGCGCGGTGGACGGGCTTCGGAGAAAGCATCCCGCTGCAGGAACTGGAGCGGTGTTTCGGGCTGGGGACCGCACGCCTCGGCCGCGCGATCCGCAGAGGATAGCTGGAGCACCGCCGGCGCACGTTCCGCCAGCGCCTCGATCAGCCGGCGTTCCAGCGTATGCTGTGGCTCGATGCAGAAGAGCAACAGCGGAATGCCTACGGCCGGATGCTTTCCTTCCGCGATCGCGTCCAGGGCAAGTTGGAAACGCGAGGCGCGGTCAGCCAGTTTGTGCCCGGTGAGCTCCTGGCGGTAAAGGCGCAGCAGCACGGCCAGATCGGCGCCGCGGTCGCCGCAGCCAGCCAGCGTATCCTCGGCGACTGCATCGAGCCGCAGATCGTGAAGTGTGCGGGCGAGTGCGGCGGCGAATCCACCCATCGCCGCAACCGGTCCGAAATAACGCAACCATCCTTGCCGCGCCGCTTCGTCGGCCACACGCGCGGCGAGTGCTTCGCGTCCCAGCCGGGTGACCGGCGCCCATCCCTCGGCTAGTAGCCGGTCGGCCGCCAACTCAAATGCCAGATCGCGCAGCGTGTGCCGATGCACCCCCGCCAGCGCCGGACGGGCGCACTCGCGCGCCAGTTCGTCGGCCGCGAGCTTGACACTCGCGAGCACCAGCACCTCGCCGTTCGGCGCGTGCCGATCGAGGAAGGCGCGGCCGGCGTCGAGCAGGTCGCGGTTGCGCCAGGCAGACTGCGCAAAGATCGGAGCCGCTTCAGGCGCAGGCATCGAAGGCCGCCTTGGCCAGCCGTGCGATGGTGGCCTCGCGAGTTTCCAGGTCGCGGTGGCTGCCTTTTAAATAGAACGCCACGGCCAGTTGTCCGCCGCCCGGCAGGGTGATGACACCGATGTCGTTGGTGCTGCCGTTGAGTCCCTTCACGGTCGCGGTGGTGCCGGTCTTATGCGCTACGACCGTGCCGGCGGGCAGCAATCCTTTGATGCGTCCGGGACCCGTGGTGGTGGCTTGCATCATGCGGATCAGCCGCGCAGTGGATCGGGTCGAGAGAAAGTCGCCGTGAAATACGCGGCGCAGAAACTCCACGGTGGCGTCGGGCGTGGCGGTGTCGCGTGGATCGGCCAGGAAGCGGTGCATGGAAAGGTTGGCGTCGCGGCCGCACTGGCGTTCGGTGCGGTCGATGCGGATGCCCTCCACCTGCCACTGGCGGAAGCGCGCCGCCAAAGCCGCTTGCCCGCCGCCTACGCGGTAGAGCGTTTCGACCGCGGTGTTGTCGCTTTTCGCAACCATCAGCTCGAGCATTTCGTCGAGGCGAAAGCTGTGTTCGCGCGGCCAACGTTCCCCGAGGGGACTGACCTCGGTGGTGACTTCATCCGGCAGCACCTCGATCATATCGTCGAGATAGATCTTACCTTCATCCACCAGCGCCAGCATATTCATGGCGATGGGAACCTTGCACACGCTGGCCAGGGGAAAATGCATGGCGCCATTGAGGCTGGCGCGAAAGCCCGAGGTGAAATGCAGAGCCGCCGCGCCCACCGTGCCGCCGGACTGCGCGGTCATCTCCCGCCACTCCCGCTCGAGCGGCGAAACGCCATCGGCGCGGGCTGCCGCCACGGCCAGCAGAGCCAGCCATTCGCGGCGGCTCAGGGCATTGGAAATGACGGGCCAGCGACTGTCCATCCGACCGTTCAGTCTAACAGGCGCGCGCGAGCAAGGCTTTGGGTGCGGTCTGCTACAATCGAAGGTCCGCCATGGTCAATACGGAGCGCGAACACCGCGAGGACATCTGTCAGATCGGCCGCCTGGTGTTCCAGAAAGGTTGGGTGGCGGCCAACGACGGCAATATCACCATCCGGCTGGACCCGGAACGCATCCTTGCCACTCCCACAGGCGTATGCAAGGGCCTCATGCACCCGGACGATCTGATCATCGTCGATATGCAGGGCAACAAGATCAGCGGCCGGGCCGAGCGCACCAGCGAAATCGCCATGCACCTGAAGGTGTACGAATTGCGGCCGGACATCCGCGCCGTGGTGCATGCGCATCCGCCGGTATCGACGGGCTACGCCACGGCCGGCCGGTCGTTGAACCTGGCGCTGCTGCCGGAGGTGGTGATCGGGTTGGGCTGCGTGCCGCTGGCGGCGTACGGCCTGCCGGGGACCCCCGCGCTCACCGAGCCGATGCTGCCGTTGATCCCCAAGTACGACGCCCTGATGATGGCCAATCACGGCGCGGTGTGCTACGGCGAGGACGTGTTCAAGGCTTACTTCCGCATGGAGACCATGGAGCACTTTGCGCGCATTCAGTTCGTGGCGGAGATGCTGGGCGGTCCCAAAGTGCTGCCTCGCGAAGAGGTGGACAAGCTGCTCGACTCGCGCACGCGCTACGGAGTGAAGGCCAAGGTCAGCGGCGAGCCGGGCTGTCCGGTGGCCGCCGAGGATGTGCAAGGTGGCGGAGAAGAACGCTTTTACGTGACGCGCACGGAACTCATCGGCCTGGTGGACGATGCCCTCAAGGCGCGCGGACTGAAATGAAAATCTGGAGAAGCTGGAGAAGATAGATGGGCGAAGCGTTAGGAATGATCGAGACCCGCGGCCTGGTGGCCATGATCGAAGCCGCCGACGCGATGGTGAAGGCCGCCAAGGTGGAGTTGGTGGGCTGGGAAAAAATCGGCTCGGGGTATGTGACGGCGCTGGTTCGCGGCGATGTGGCCGCAGTGAAGGCCGCCACCGATGCCGGTGCGGCGGCTGCCCGTCGTGTGGGTGAACTGATTGCCGTGCACGTCATCCCGCGTCCGCACCAGAGCCTCGAGGGCGTGCTGCCGATCGGCAAAGCGCAGAACTCGGCCGGCAAGTAGGTCGCATGCCGGTCCGCGCCGCTCAGCGCCAGGAAGGTGCCGCATGATACTGGCCCGCGTGGTGGGAACCGTGGTGGCCACCCGGAAAGATCCGCGCCTGGAAGGCAAGAAGCTGCTGATCCTCAAACCGGTTTCGCCCGAAGGCAAGGACGAGCCCGGCTACGTGGTGGCGGTGGACACCGTCAGCGCGGGCTACCGCGAGCGCGTGATTGCCGTGGCGGGCAGCTCGGCGCGCATGGCGGAAGGCTGCAAGGATACGCCCGTGGATAGCGCCATCGTCGGCATCGTGGACGATGTGCGGCTGGATTAGGCGATGGATTAGCGCATGTATTTCGGCCGCGTGATCGGTTGCGTTTGGTGCACGGCGAAGAATCCCGGATTGGAAGGACTGCGGCTGCTTCTGGTGCAGCCGTTGACGCCGTGGCTCGAAGCCACCGGCAAGCGCATCGTGTGCACCGACTGCACCGGCGCCGGCGCGGGCGAGTTGGTCTACTGGGTACGCGGTAAGGAAGCCAGCTTCCCGTTCCTGCCGGCCGAGGCGCCCACCGACACCTGCATCGTCGGGATCGTCGACGAAGTGCATCTAAAGGCTGCGCAGGATTCCGGCGCAGCGCCGCCATGTTGATCGCCCGCGTGCTGGGAGAGCTGGTGGCGACTCAGAAGCATGCCAGCCACGAAGGCCGCAAGTTGCTGCTGGTCCAACCGTTGAATCTGGACGGCAGTAATCGCGGCGATCCGCTGGTGGCGCTCGACGCGGTGGATGCCGGAATTGGCGACCGCGTGCTGGTGGCCACCGAAGGGTTCAGCGCCATGACCTCCGTCGGGCGTCCCAATTCACCGATTGATATGGCGGTAATTGGCTTTATTGATCGGATTGACGTAATTCCGGAAGCCCTCTGAATCGTCGCGGCGTCGCGCCGCGATCAGGCGCGCGGCCATGGCGAATTGCATCAGCCACTTGGCCGCTTCCACACCGGCGTAAAACCCAAGCAGCACGCCCAGTTTGCTGCGCGTCGGCGAAGGAATCTGCGCCGGCAGGAAGTCCAGCTCACGGCCCATGGCGATGATGTTCGGGGATAGCAGGAATCGCTGGGCCAGAACCAGCAGCAGCAGAAGCAGTCCCGCGCCGATCGCCACCTTCGACTCTTCGGTTCCAAATAAGAGGAACAGAAAAAACAGCGAGGCGACCGCGATTTGCGCCAGTTCCCACAGCTCGTAATTCCGTCGGGCATTCTCTTCGGCTTGATAGTGAAACAACATACGAGCGTTGGGCATGCCCACCAGGTGCCCCTGGACAGCAAAGGTCGGGCTGGGATGATCGACCAGGCGGTCGGCGCGCCAGATTTCGGCCGCAGCCAGGAGCGCCATCAGAAGGCCCCCAGCGAGCCAGATGCCCAGAACGAAGGCGGTCAAGCGGCGCGGATGCATGTCGCGACGATTGTAGCGCATCGGGGCGCCCCACGAAGAATTTCCGCTGTCCCTCTAAAGTTTCCCTGTGATCTGCCGATCACCAGCCTGTGAGGTGGTAATGCCTGTTCAGGAGACGCGGAAGTTCGGCAGGATATCGTTCGATAAACAATCGGAAATTGAGTTTCCAGCCGGTCTTCCGGGATTTGAAGCGCGTCGTCGCTTTCTGGCGATCAAGCTGCCGGACACTGATCCGCTGGTTTTCTTGCAGAGCCTGGAAGATCCGGACCTGTGTTTCGTGACACTGCCGGTGTCGGCGGTGGATCCGCGCTTCCGTTTGCGGCTCAGCGAAGAGGATCTCGAAGTTTTGGGAATCGCGGGCGGACGGCAGCCGCGCCTCGGACCGGACGTGCTGGGCCTCGCGATTGTGTCGATTCGGGCGAGCGGGCCGACCGCCAATCTGCTGGCCCCGGTGGTGGTGAATGTAGCCAATCTGAAAGCCGTACAGGCAGTCCTGGCGGATTCCGGATACTCGCACCAGCATCCTATATTGCCCCAAGAGGCGGCCGTATGCTCATGATGTCCCGGCGTCAGGGCGAGACGATTCTGATCGGCGATTCGATCGAGATCGTGATCGCGCACGTGGGGCGTTCGCGGGTACGAGTGGGCATCCGGGCGCCGCGCGAGATGCCGGTGCTGGCGCGGGAAGTCAAACTCGTGCGCGACGAGAATCTGGCGGCGGCGGAAGCTCCCTCGTCGTCGTCGCTTTCGTCGCTGGTCAAGAATCTCGGTCACAGCATTAAAGCTTCCGCGCCCGGCGCCGATGAGGTGATTGTCCGGCAAGATGCCGGCAACACACGAAAGGAATTCAAAGATGCCCTTTTCCATTCAAACCAACGTGAATTCTCTGGTTGCCCAGGAGAATCTCTACACCAACAGCAAATTCCAAAGCAAGACCATTGACGAGTTGACGTCCGGCTACCGGATCAACCAGTCGGGCGATGACGCCGCCGGTCTGGCCATTGCCAATGGCTATCGTGACGAAGAGGCCCAGTTGACGCAGGGCGTCAGCAACGCCAACGACGGCGTGGCCCAGCTCCAGATCATGGATGGCGGCATGAGCAACATCGGCACCATGCTCGACCGCTTGCAGACTCTGGCCACCGAATCGGCTACGCAGGGCTTCACCGGTAACCGTACCGTGCTGAACGACGAATATCAGGGCTTAGTTTCCGAAATCGACCGCCAGGCGCAAAGCATCGGCCTGTCCACCGGCGGTCACTTCGCCCAGAACCTGAATATCTTTGTGGGCGGCGGCGAAAGCGTCGCCGGAAGCGGCAGCACCCAAAACGGTATGGTCAACCTGAACCTGACCCATTCGGCCGTGGATTCCAAGGCCCTGGGTCTGCGGACCAGCGAATTTACGGTCGCGAGCGCCACTGGAACGAACCTCGCCGTGGCGTCCAATACCAGCGTGGCGAATATCGTGAATGCCAACGGGGGCGCCGGATCGGCCACCGCCACCTTCGACCTGTCGGGCGCGGGATTCTCCAACCTGGCGGTTTCGGTCAACGTGACGACTTCCGACACCACCGCCACCGTAGCACAGAAGTTGAATACCGCCATTCAGGCCGTGGGCAATAGCGGCACTGCCGCGGGAAGCGCCTTGCGCGCCGCCAACATCCAGGTTGCCGAGACCACTGACTCGAACGGCAACGAAGCTCTCAGCTTCACCTCTTCCTCGGGCGCCTTCCAGGTGTCGGCCGGAAGCAATACGGCCAACGCCCTGCTCGGTAATTTCGCCAGCGGCGGACAGAGTGCCGCGGTAGGTGCTTCCGTTAGCCAAACGGTGACCGGCGCAGCGCTGGTGAGTGACGCCACCACGGTGGAAAACGTTACCATGCGGGTGCTCGTCAATGGACAGGCGGTCAACCTGTCGGTGGCGACAACCGGCGACGAAGCCGACAACAACGCGATGCTGGGCGATGTGACCGGATCGGGGCAGTACTCTCAATTGACCGCTCTGGGCGTATCTGCGTCCCTGAACAGCGCCGGCGCTCTGCAATTCACCGGCATCAACAACCAGAGCATCCAGGTACAGGTGGCCGGCGATACCGCCAATTACTTCGGGCTGGGAACGTGGAGCGCTGCGGCCGCCACGCAGACCGGCAGCGCCGCCGCCTTCATCGCCAACCAGAATGCTACTCTGCAGTTCTCCATCAACGGAGGCCAGGCCATCAATGTGAGCTTCAATTCGGGCACTTCTCTGAACGGCGGAGCGGGCAGCACCATCGCCAACCTGAATGCCGCCCTGAGTGCCAACAGCGAACTGAGTGCCGCGGGTCTGACTGCCACCGACGTGGGCGGCAACATCGTGATCAAGAGCGGCGTCACCGCTGGAGCCGGCGCGCCGACCTTCCGGTTGAACGTGCTGAGCCAGGCAGGCGGCCTGGATCTCGGTTTCGGGACCGGTGTGACTTCGGTCGGATCGTTGTCGGGTACTGATATGGCTGCCCAACTCTCGGCGCAAGGCACCTCCCAGACCGGCCTCGGAACCAACAACGATGTCTTCAGCTTTGCGGGTCTGACCAACTCCGGCGATGCGGGCGGCACGGCGGGCGCCAATGCCGACCAGCAGGTATTGAGCTTCAGTGCCGAAGACGCCAGCGGCAGCCTGCAATCCACTTCCGTGACCTTGAATTCGAACAATGCGGGAAGCGTGGATCAGGCCATTAGCGCCATCAACAGCGCCCTGCAGACCAGCGGCAACCCCACACTCGCACAGATTGTGGCGGTGAAGGAAACCAACTCCGCCGGTACCGCCGAGGGCATCCGCTTCATCAGTTCGCTGAACAACTTCTCGGTGAACGTCGGCAGCGCGGTCAACTACTCCTCGGCAGAACCCGTCGGATTGTACGACGGCACCGCGGGCGCTGCGTCCGCGCAAGGCATGACCGTGGCTTCGTCTTCCTCGGGCGCCATCGACATCCGCTCCGTGGAGGGAGCGCTCAAGGCGGTCAGTGCGGTGGCCAATGCCGTGCAGCAGTTGGGCGTGGCGCAAGCCGCCGTAGGCCGTGGAGAGAACCAGTTGAATTACGCCATCGACCTGGCGAATTCTCAGAACACCAACTTCGCCGCGGCGGAATCGGACATCCGCGATGCCAACGTCGCCACCGAAGCCGCCAACCTGACCAAGGCCCAGGTACTGCAGCAGGCGTCCATTGCTGCCATGGCCCAGGCTAATTCCGCGCCTCAGGCGATTCTGTCACTGCTGAGGGGCTAATTCGAATCCTGACCCGGCGGCAGCGCAAAGCTGAACGGCCGGCGGGGGGCCTGGCTCAGGCACCCCGCCGGCTGCGGGCTTGGCGCCCGCCGGCCGCACCGGATTTCGCGCCGCTTGGGAATCAAGCCCCGGCGGCGCAGGAGCATTCATGGGAACCGTTACCAACAGCGTCCCGACGTTCAACGGGACCAGCCAGTTTGCCGGTGATTTGCAAACGGTCATCAATAACGCGGTGGCGACCGCCTCGGCGCCCATCACCGCAATGCAGACCCAGCAGACCATTCTGAACAACCAGTCGCAGGCCCTTTCGGGTTTGGACGGCGATTTCACGGCTCTGCAGTCTTCGATTCAGAGTGTCCAGACCGCCGTGAGCGGTTCTTCGATGGGCGCGGCAGTCTCGAATCCGAATGTGATCAGCGCCAGTGTGGGCAGCGGCGCCAGTCCCGGGCATTATTCGATCCTGGTCAGCGACCTGGGCGCCTATTCGACGACTCTGACGAATACCTGGACGGGCACTGCTGCGGGCGCACCGGACACGTATGTTCTGTCGATCGGCTCCCAGACCTACAACCTCAACCCGACCAATAACTCCGCCACCAGCCTCGCTTCGGCGATCAATTCCCAATACGGCGACCTGGTTCAAGCGACCGTAGTCAATGTCGGATCGAACCGCTCTCCCGATTACCGCCTTTCCCTGCAATCCACCGCCCTGACCTCCGACACCATCGATCTGACCGATAATGGCGCCAGCACGGCAGCCGTACAATCGGGGGGCGCACCGGCCCGGTACCAAATCAACAATTCGGGCACGGTCGTGTCGAGCGATTCGCGCAGCGTGGAAGTGGCGCCCGGGGTAACCCTGAACATTGTGGGGCAAAGCAGTTCCGCGGTCAGTGTCGATGTCACCCAGTCCGCGTCGGCGTTGAACGATGCCGTGGCGGCTTTTGTCACCGCATACAACACCGCCCAGACCGACCTGGCCAAGCAGCGGGGCCAGTCCGGAGGACCGCTGCAGGGCAACGAAATCATCAATCAGCTGCAGCGTGTGCTCGACGGTCTGATCACCTATTCGCCCTTGAACGGCAGCGCGATCAACGGATGGCGCGACCTGGGAGTCCAATTCAGCGATACCAGCGACACCGACCCCACCCTGACCTTCGATCCTTCCGTCCTGCAGAATGCCGAAAGCAACAATCCCGATGCCCTGACCGCCTTCTTGGGATCAGCGCCGGGGAACTCGTTCACAACCAACAACGCCTCGGCTGCGGGGAGCGGGTTTCTCCTGAGTGCTACCAATGCCATGACCAGTCTCGAAGACCCTATTTCCGGATTGCTCAAAACCACCGAGACCGACTACCAGAGCCAGGTCCAGAGCCTGTCCACCAAAATGTCCAGCAAGCAAGCGCAGATCGAGCAGATGAAGGCCGACCTGACGCAGCAGATGAACGCCGCCGATGCCATGATCAACAGCATGCAGCAGGTGTACACCAACCTGAGTAACATGCTCCAGGCGGAGCAGATCGACGCCAAAATGTACAACGGGTAACTTATATCGTGGACTCAACCCTGAAAGACGAAATCCGGTGGGCCGTGGCGGCGGCGGATTTCACGAGAGGGCGGCAGCTTTGGGAACGATACGCCATCGAGTGCCGCGACGAGATGCTCCATGCAGCCGATCCGCGGGCGGTACTCGAAGAAGCGGGCAAGCTGATGGTGTGGTGCCGTCAAATGGCCTTAGCAGCGTGGGCGCAGGCCCAAGCCCGGTTGGACAACCTGGCGCATCGGACGCGTGTGGCAGCCGCCTACGCGCGTGGAGATCCTCCGTCCGCCAGCTATCGCACGGTCCGCTACTAGGCCGTTGCACGCGCCGGCCCGCTGCGACCTTTACCGCGACTCCAGCAGCCGGTCGAGATTGTAGGCGGCGCTGATCAAGCCCAGGTGCGTGAGTGCTTGCGGGAAATTGCCGAGCAGCTCGCCTTGCGAGCTTACCTCTTCGGAGAACAGACCCAGGTGATTGCCATAAGACAGCAGTTTCTCGAACAGAAGCTGGGCCTCCTCGACGAAGCCGGCGCGCGCCATGGCTTCCACCAGCCAGAACGAGCACACGCTGAAGAAGCCCTCCGAGCCCGGCAGTCCATCGCGCGCTGCCTTCTCCTTATCGTAGCGATGCACCAGTGTGTCGGCGGCCAGTTCCTGGCGAATCCGCGCAATCGTGGAGAGCATGCGCGGATCGCGCGGCGAAACGAACAGCATCAGGGGCATCATCAGCAGGCTGGCATCCAAGGCGTCGCCGCCCAAATCCTGAACGAACGCGCCCATCTTCTCGTTCCAGCCGTCCTGCATGATGGTGTTATAGATGCGGTTGCGCTCCACGCGCCAATGGTCGCCTTCGGTGGGAAAGGAGCGTTTGCGCGCCAGCCGCACGCCGCGGTCGAACGCCACCCAGCATTGCAGCCTCGAGTAGGTGAATTTGCGCCGGCCGCCGCGCACTTCCCAGATGCTCTGGTCGGGCTGCTCCCAGTTCTTGATGAGCCAGTCGAGAATGCCCTCGACGGTCGTCCACATTTCGTAGGAGAGCGGCGTGCCGTATTTATCGTACAAGTACAACGAGTCCATCAACTCGCCGTAGATATCGAGCTGCAGGTGGTTGGATGCCGCATTGCCGATCCGGACCGGACGCGAGCCGCGGTACCCTTCCAAATGTTCGAGAGTGATTTCGGGCAGCTCGTGTCGGCCGTCGATGCCATACATCACGTTGAGCGGTCCGCCGCCTTGAGAATCCTGCTCTTTGGCGCGCGCCTGCATGAAATGGGCGAAAGCGGCGGCTTCTTCGGTGTAGCCCAGGCGCATCAGCGAGTACACCGTGAAGGCGGCATCGCGGACCCAGGTGTAGCGGTAGTCCCAATTGCGCACACCTCCCAGTTCCTCCGGAAGACTCGTAGTGGGCGCCGCGACGATGGCGCCGGTGGGCAGGTAGGTCAGGAGCTTCAGGACCAGCGCCGAGCGCGTCACGATTTCCCGCCACCGGCCGTGGTAGCGCGATTGCGAGGCCCATGAGCGCCAGAAGCGCACAGTCTGCGTCAACAGGATTGCGGCGTCTATGGGGGTCTCGGCAATTTCCCGATCGGCCTTCCCGCCCCGGTGCAGCAGCACGAAGACGGCCTGCTGGCCTCCTTCGAGGGCGAACTCCGCCACGACGCAGTCAGCTTCCTGCCGCAGCTCGCGCTCGCCTTTCAGCACGAATTGCTGCTCGCGGGCGGCAAACACCGCGCTCAGCGAATCCACAGCCAAATGAACCGCATGTGCTTCGCGGGCATAATCGAATGCCGGCCGGCACTCCATCCGGAAGCGGATCGGCCCGCGGATGGCCTTGGCGATGCGCACGACCTGGCGCGTCTCCGGGTCGCTTTCGCCGCCAGCCTCGCGGCCGACGGTCATAAAATCGATGCACTCGGCCATGCCGTCCTGGCTGAAGAAGCGCGTTACCAGCACGTTGGTGTTGGGAAGGTACATCTGTTTGATCTGGGTCTCTTCAGCAACCGGCCGTAGGGACCAATAACCGCCCTTGCGGTCATCCAGGATACGGGCGAAGATGCTGGGCGAGTCGAAATCGGGCAAGCAGCACCAGTCGATAGAGCCGTTCTTTCCCACCAGCGCCATCGACCGCATGTCGCCGATCACGCCATAACAATGGATGGGCTGGTAGCTCATTGCTCGCGATAGTTCCACAGCAGGCCGCCGTCTACGAACACGGTGGTTCCGGTGATGTAGGCGGCGTCGCTGGAGGCCAGAAAGACGGCCGCGCCGGCCACGTCCTCCGGTTTACCCATCCGATGCAACGGAATGTTTTGGAGGAGCGGCTCGAGCAGTTTGGGGTCGCTCAGCAGCTTCCGGTTGATGGGCGTCTCGATGGCCCCCGGCGCGATGTTGTTCACCGTAATGCCGAGCGGCGCCAGCTCGATCGCCAGGTTGCGCATCATCATCTTCAGCCCGCCTTTGGCCATGCAGTAAGGCGTGAAATGGGGAAATGGCAACTCCTCGTGTACCGAGCTGATGTTGATTACCCGGCCGGGCTGGCGGCGGTCGCGGCAGTGGCACGCGAACGCTTGGGTGAGAAAGAGAGGAGCCGTCAGGTTCACATCGATGACTTTCTGGTAATCTTCGCGGGTCACGTCCAGAACGCCGGCGTTCTTCTCGATGCCGGCGTTGTTCACCAGGATGTCGATGGTGCCGAGCGCAGCCACCGATTGATCGAACAGTTTCTGCAGCGCGGCGTAGTCGCTCACATCGGCTTGGACGATCGCTGCCGGGCGGCCCATTTTCTGGATCCGCCCCAGAGTCTCCTCGGCGCCCTGGCGGTTGGCGCGGTAATTGACCACCACGCCGGCGCCCTCCAACGCCAGTCGCAGCGCGATCGCCTGCCCGATTCCCTGATCGCTGCCGGTGATCAGGGCCTTCTTCCCGATAAGCGTCATAAGTTCATCATAAGGGGGACCTTTCGCCACCAGGTGTACGTTCCATCGCACACACCCTAAAGTTCCGCGGACAATCCGCCGATAGAAGCAGCAGTTATGACCGGTGCGCCAAGAACGTGCAGTTCCGAGAGCCGGGCAGGCCTCCTGAAGGTGCCGGAGGCGGCCTGCGAGCGGCCCGTCCCGGAAACACTCGATCCCGCGGACTGGCGCGCCTTTCGGGCGCAGGCTCACCGCATGCTCGACGACATGCTGGAATACACCGAGCATATCCGCGAGCGTCCCGTGTGGCAGCCTATCCCCACATGGGTCCGGGAAAAGTTCCGGCAGCCGCTTCCCCAGGCGCCGGCCAGCCTGACGTCAATTCACGAGAGGTTCCTACGCGAAATTGTGCCGCATGCGGTCGGCAATGCGCACCCTGGATTCATGGGCTGGGTACACGGCGGCGGAACGCCCGTTGGAATGCTGGCCGAGATGCTGGCGGCCGGGTTGAACGCCAACGTGGGTGGCCGGGACCAGATGCCGGTGGAAGTGGAGCGTCAGGTGGTCCGCTGGGTGCGCAACCTGTTCGGCTTTCCCGGAACCGCCAGTGGTCTGTTTGTCACCGGCACCTCGATGGCCAACCTGATCGCGTTGCTGGTGGCGCGTACTTCAGTCCTGGGCACCGAAGTGCGCCGGCGGGGACTCGGCGCGGGCGGCCGCAAACTGGTGGCCTACACCTCGGCTGGGGCACACGGCTGTATTGCGCAGGCGATGGATCTCGCGGGCCTCGGCACGGATGCACTGCGGATCATTCCGGTAAACCCACGACACGAGATGGATACAGCCGCGCTCGAGGATCGCATTGCCGCGGACCGGAGTGCCGGTCAGACCCCGTTCTTCGTGGCGGCGACTGCGGGTACAGTGGACACCGGAGCCATTGATGACTTGCAGGCGGTGAGCCGGATTGCTCAGCGCGAGCGCCTTTGGTTCCATGTGGATGGCGCTTACGGCGCACTCGCCATGCTCGCGCCCGATCTGGCTCCTCGGCTGGCCGGTATCGAACGCGCCGATTCTGTCGCCTTCGACTTCAACAAATGGGGACAGGTCCCCTACGATGCGGGGTTTGTCCTGATTCGCGACGGCGATTTGCACTACAAGACCTTCGCGTCACCGGCCGCCTATCTCAAACGGGAGACACGTGGTTTGGCGGCCGGTTCGCCATGGCCCTGCGATTTCGGTCCCGACCTTTCGCGCGGCTTTCGAGCACTCAAGACGTGGTTCACCATCCAGGCTTATGGCTCCCGCCAACTCGGCGTGATGATCTCCAGAACCTGCGTGCTGGCACAGTACCTGAAGGAGTGCGTGGAAGCGGAGCCGGCTTTGGAGTTGATGGCACCCGTGTCATTGAATGTCGTTTGCTTCCGGTACCGTTCGGAGAGCTCTGATGAGGTCAATCGCGATATCGTG
>Ga0335085_10002713_pt1 | contig 32400 bp, 28 predicted proteins | sample Lox_Sample_45_FD_206712 | JGI IMG/M metagenome (GOLD analysis project Ga0335085, IMG submission 206712) | Soil microbial communities from Loxahatchee National Wildlife Refuge, Florida, United States - Lox_Sample_4.5 | ecosystem: Environmental > Terrestrial > Soil > Wetlands | place: USA... | reverse complement strand
CTGCCGCTTTCCCCCCCGCGTTTGGGGGGGTGGGGGGTGCCCTTGTCCCAAGCCGGGCGCACCCGGGGGGGGGGCGAGCACCGAGTTCGCCCCCTCCGCCTCGCTCATGAAAATTCGCTCGGCACCTCCCCCGCGAGCGGGGGAGGAAAAGGGGGCGTGTAATGGTCGCTGGCGGCCCGCGCGTCCTGCTGCGCCGGTTGCGCGAGATCATGGCCGAGCCCGCGAGCGCGCAGGTGCGTCTCGACAAGCTCGTCATGGTGATCGCCGCCAACATGGTGGCGGAGGTCTGCTCGATCTATCTGCGCCGCGCCGGCAACGCGCTCGAACTCTTCGCGACCGAGGGCCTCAACCGCGCCGCCGTCCACCGCACGCGGCTGAAGGCGGGCGAGGGGCTCGTCGGCCTCGTCGCCGAAACCGCCGATCCGGTCAATCTCTCCGACGCGTTCACCCATCCGCGCTTCGCCTATCGCCCGGAGACGGGCGAGGACCCGTACCGCTCCTTCCTCGGCGTGCCCATCGTGCGCGGCGGGCAAGTTTACGGCGTCCTCACGGTGCAGAACCGCGCCGCGCGCCAATATGACGAAGAGGAAGTCGAGGCGCTGCAGACCGTCTCCATGGTGCTGGCCGAAGTCGTGGCGCATGGCGCGCTTTTCGATATCGCCGAACTTGACGAACCCGAGCTTCGCTCCGATCGCCCGCGCACCTTCCGCGGCGACGGGCTGAGCGAAGGCGTGGCGGTGGGACGCGTCGTGCTGCACGAGCCGCGCGTGCGCGTCGACCGGCTCATCGCCGACGATCCGCAGGCCGAACTCAAGCGCCTCGAAGATGCGCTCGACGAGTTGCGCGTCTCGGTCGATGCGATGCTCGATTCCAGCGAACTCGATCTCACCGGCGAAAGCCGCGAGGTGATCGAGGCCTTCCGCCTTTTCGCGCAGGACCAGGGCTGGCAGCAGCGCCTGCGCGACGCCGTCCACACCGGCCTCACCGCCGAGGCCGCCGTCGAGCGCGTGCAGGACGAGCTCCGTTTGCGCGTGACGCGCATGGGCGATCCGTTTCTGCGTGACCGGCTGCACGATCTCGAAGATCTCGCGCGCCGCCTGCAGCGCCATCTGCAGGGCGATACGGGCACCGGGGAATTGCCGCCCGGAACCATCCTGATCGCCCGCGCCATGGGGCCGGCCGAACTGCTCGATTACGGCCGCGACCGGCTGACCGGGCTCGTGCTGGAAGATGCCGGCACGACGAGCCATGTGGCGATCGTGGGCCGCGCGCTCGGCGTGCCGCTGGTCGGCAATGTCGAGGGCATCGCCGACATGGCGCGCGCCGGCGACGGCATCGTCATCGACGGCGAAAGCGGCGAGGTGCATCTGCGCCCGCCGCCCGAGATCGTCACCGCCTTCCGGGCGCGTCAGACGGTGCGCGCCCAGCGCGTCGCCGAGATCGCCAAGGTGCGCGATCTGCCCGCGGTGACGAGGGACGGCGTGCAGGTCAAGCTGATGATGAATGCGGGGCTTCTCATCGACATGCCGCATCTGAAGGAGACCGGCGCCGACGGGGTGGGCCTCTTCCGCACCGAATTGCAATTCATGATCGGCGAGACGATGCCGCGTCTTGCCGACCAGATCGAATTCTACCGCAAGATTATCGAAGCGGCGGGCGACAAACCCGTGACGTTCCGCACGCTCGATCTCGGCGGCGACAAGGTCCTGCCTTATGGACGCCAGGAGCGCGAGGCGAATCCTGCGCTCGGCTGGCGCGCCATCCGCATCGCGCTCGATCGCCCGGCGCTGCTGCGCTATCAGGTGCGCGCGCTACTCGCGGCGTCGGCGGGGAAGGTGCTCCGCATCCTTCTGCCGATGGTGAGCCATGTCGCCGAATTCAACGCGGCGCGGGCGCTGGTCGATCGCGAGCTCGAACGCGGCCGCCTGCTCGGCCTGCCGTTGCCACGGCAAACATTGGTGGGCGCGATGCTGGAAGTGCCGGCGCTGATGTTCATGCTGCCGCAGATTTTGCGCAGCGCCGATTTCGTTTCGGTCGGCTCCAACGATCTTCTGCAGTTCATGTTTGCGGTGGATCGCACCAATCCGCGCGTGGCCAAGCGTTACGATGCGCTCAATCCGGCATCCCTCACGCTGATCCGCCAGATCGTGCACAGCGCGGGCGAAGCGGGCGGCGACGTTTCGCTCTGCGGCGAGATGGCGGGCCGTCCGCTCGAGGCCATGGCGCTGATCGGGGTCGGCCTTCGCACGCTTTCCATGCAGCCCGCCAATATCGGCCCGGTGAAGATGATGGTGCGCAGCATGGACAGCCGCGAAGTGTCCGAATTTGTCGACAAGCTTTGCGGCCGCACCGACCATTCCTTGCGCACGCGCCTTGCCGCCTTCGCCGCCGAGCGCGGGATCGTGCTCAAGTAGCGCTTGCCCCGCATCCGGCACGGGTCCAGACTTGCGCGTCACAATCTGGGGGAGAACTCCCTTGCGCCTATCCCTGACGATCATCGCCGCAGCCCTGTTCCTTGCCGGGCCCGCCTTCGCCGCCGATACCGGCCAGCAGAGCGACCAGGCCAAACCCGACCCCAACGAGATCATCTGCCGGGCGGGCGAGCCCACGACGGGATCGCTGTTGCCGGGTCCGCGCGTGTGTCACACCCGCAAGGAATGGGACGACATGCAGCGCCAGACGCAGGACGGCGTATCCCAGATGCAGGTCAAGAGCATGGACAGCAACCTGCACAACGCCCCGGGAAGCTGACCGCGGCGTCATTCGCTTCAAATTTCCGCCAAAATCGCCCGTTTGCGCGATTGATCGCGCGATCGACGCTGGTTATTGCTCGCGCAAGACGGTAACATTGGTTCGGCCTTTTGCTGGATCGGGCGGGCCGGACGCGATAATTCTAGAGTCATGACGAAAGTCACGCATTTGACGCTCGACGAAGAGGGCGGCCTGAACCGCCGCCGTATCCATTTGCGCGAAATTTCGGGCGACGCCGACGCCCCCCTGGAGACTGTGGGCCAGGATCTGAGGGCCGCGCGGCTCAGGCGCGGCGACGATCTGGCGAGCGTCTCGCGCGCCCTGAAAATCCGCAAGGACCATCTGGAAGCGCTGGAGGAAGACCGGCTCGATGCGCTGCCCGGGCGCACTTATGCCGTGGGCTTCGTGCGCACCTATGCCGATTATCTGGGGCTCGATGCGCTCCAATATGTCGAACGTTTCAAGGCGGAGATCGCCGGCCGCGAAGCCGGACCCTCGCCCGTCGGCGGGCTGCCCACCCAGGAAGAGGAGCGCAAGCTTCCCCATGGCTGGGTGATCATCGCCATCATCATCGTGGGGCTCGTGCTCTTCGGCATTTACCACCTGGCGGTTTCGGCCGACCGGATGTTGCGCGAGCCCGTGGCGCCGGTGCCCGCCGCCATCGCGCCCAAGCCGAAACAGACCGTCGAATTCCAGAAGCCGGCGCCCGCCGCGCACAAGCCCGCCGCCACGACGGCGGAAGTCGCGGGCAAATCCGCGCCGCTTGCGGCCCCGCCCAAGCCGGCCGCGCAGCCGGCGCAAGCTTCGCCTGCGCCGCAATCCGCGCAACCCTCGCAGCAGCCGCCCGCCAATGCCGATACGCAGACCGCGGCCAATGCGGCGGCGGCGACCGCGCCCGCAACGCCGCAACATGCGCCGCAGATCTTCGGCCAGGAGAATTCCAATTCGCGCGTGATCCTGCACGTGCTTCAGGTGACGCGCGTTCTGGTGCAGGGGCCGGACGGCAAGCTCTATATCAACCGCACCCTGCATCCCGGCGACAGCTACCGCGTTCCCGATTTCGTGGGGCTCACGCTGACGACGCCTGACGGCGGCGCCGTCGAGATCGAGCTCGACGGCCAGATGATGGGAACGGCGGGCAAGCCTTCCGAGATCGTCGAGGCGCTGTCGCTCGATCCGCAATCGATCGTGGATCGGTCGCACTGATCCGGAGTCTCGATGAGTATTCGTCCCTATCGCGATATCGCGCGGCGCAAGTCGCGGAAGATCCGCGTCGGCGCGGTCGAAGTGGGCGGCGATGCGCCCATCACCGTGCAGAGCATGACCAACACGGTGACGGGCGATGCGAAAGCGACGATCGCGCAGGTGCGCGCGCTGGAGGAGGCGGGTGCCGATATCGTGCGGGTGTCGTGCCCGGATGAAGATGCGACCGCCGCGTTGAGGCAGATCGTGAAAGCCTCGAAACTTCCGATCGTCGCGGATATTCACTTCCACTACAAACGCGCCATCGAAGCGGCGCAAGCGGGTGCGGCCTGCCTGCGCATCAATCCCGGCAATATCGGTTCGCCTGCGCGCGTGAAGGAAGTGGTGCAGGCCGCGAAGGATCACGGCGTTTCCATGCGCATCGGCGTCAACGCCGGATCGCTGGAGCGCGAGCTTCTCGAACGCTATGGCGAGCCTTGCCCCGAGGCGATGGTGGAAAGCGCGCTCAACCACGCCAAGATTCTCGAGGACAATGATTTCTTCGAATTCAAGATCAGCGTGAAGGCGTCCGACGTGTTCCTCGCGGTCGCCGCCTATCAGGGCCTGGCCGAGGCCTGCGATTATCCGCTGCATCTGGGCGTGACGGAGGCGGGCGGGCTCTTGAGCGGCACCGCCAAATCCGCCATCGGCATCGGCATGCTCTTGTGGAGCGGCATCGGCGACACGATCCGCGTTTCGCTCTCCGCCGATCCGGTGGAGGAAATCCGCGCGGGCTTCAACATTCTCAAATCGCTGGGCTTGCGCCATCGCGGCGTGAACATCGTGTCGTGTCCGTCCTGCGCGCGGCAGGGCTTCGACGTGATCGGCACGGTGAAGATTCTGGAAGAGCGCCTCGCGCACATCTCCACGCCGATGACGCTTTCCATCATCGGCTGCGTGGTGAACGGGCCGGGCGAGGCGCGCGAGACCGATCTCGGCTTCACCGGCGGCGGCGCGGGTGGGCCGGCCGGCATGATCTATCTCGACGGCAAACCGGCCTACAAACTCGAAAACGCCAAGCTGATCGACCATGTGGTCGCGCTTTGCGAGAAGAAAGCGGCCGAGCTCGACTCCGCCCGCATCCTCGAACCCGCGCAGTAGCGACTCAAATCCTCATTGTCATGGCCCGCGAATGCGGGCCACCCAGTTGACGCACGCATTTCTTCAAAAGGTTAGCCAAGTGAACATTTTCCGCCGCTCAGTCCTACGCCCACCTGGGTGGCCCGCATTCGCGGGCCATGACAGATTGATTTTGTCATGATTCCCTCAGCCAAACTCGAACGCCTGCTCGACCGCTTCGCGGCCATCGAAGCCGAACTCGCTTCGGGCGCGGGCGGCGGCGCTTACGTGAAGCTCTCCAAGGAGCACGCCGAACTCGCGCCGGTGATCGAGGCTGTCACCGGTTATCGCGAAGCGGCCAAGCAATTGGCCGAGACCGAGGCGCTCGCGAAGGAGGCAAGCGATCCCGAAATGCGCGCGCTGGCCGAAGAAGAGCATGCCGAACTCAAAACCCGCGTCGCGAAACTCGAACACGATCTGCAAATCCAGTTGCTGCCCAAGGATGCGGCCGATGATTCCTCGGCCATCGTGGAAGTCCGCGCCGGAACCGGCGGCGACGAGGCCGCGCTCTTCGCGGGCGATCTGCTTCGCATGTATCAGCGCTATGCCCAGCTTCAGGGCTGGAAGACCGACATTCTCTCGCTGTCCGAAAGCGATCTCGGCGGCGTCAAGGAAGCGATCATGGAAGTGGCGGGGAAGGGCGCCTATGCCAGGCTCAAATTCGAAAGCGGCGGCCATCGGGTGCAGCGCGTGCCGGTGACCGAAGCGGGCGGGCGCATCCACACTTCGGCGGCAACGGTTGCGGTGATGCCGGAGCCCGAAGACGTCGATGCCGAACTCGACGAAAAGGATTTGCGCGTGGATGTCTATCGCGCGAGCGGCGCCGGCGGCCAGCACGTCAACAAGACCGAATCCGCCGTGCGCCTGACGCATATCCCGACCGGCATCGTCGTCGCCATGCAGGAAGAAAAATCGCAGCACAAAAATAAAGCCAAGGCCATGAAGATCATGAAGGCGAAGCTCTTCGAGGCCGAACGCGAGCGCATCGCGTCCGCGCGCGCCGCCGAGCGGAAAGGTCTGGTCGGCTCCGGCGACCGCAGCGAGCGCATCCGCACCTATAATTTTCCGCAAGGCCGCGTCACCGATCACCGCATCAATCTCACGCTCTACAAGCTCGACCGCATCATTTCCGGCGACGAGCTCGGCGAGGTGATCGACGCGCTCGTCGCCGAGGACCAGGCCAGCCGCCTCGCCGCACTGGAGCAGGAATGATCGCCGAAGTTCTGTCGCGTGCCGCCGAGCGCCTCCGGGCGGCCGGCATCGACTCCGCGCGGCTCGATGCGCGCGTGTTGCTGGCGCATGTGCTTGGGGTGGAACCCAACCAAATCCCAACCCTTCCACCGTCATGGCCCGGCCCGCAGGGTCCGGGCCATCCAATTTTCAATTCGCAAGATGAAAAATTGGATCGCCCGCATCCGCGGGCGATGACGGATGATTTGTTGAAAGAATTTGAGCAATTCATCGCCCGCCGCATCGCCCGCGAACCGGTGGCCTACATCACCGGCAGGAAAGGTTTCTGGGATCTCGAATTCGATGTCGGTCCGGGCGCGCTGGTGCCGCGCCCCGAGACCGAGACGCTGATCGAGCAGGCGCTGAAGCGGTTCCCCGATCGCAGCGCCGCCCTCGAAATCCTCGACCTCGGAACCGGCACGGGCTGCCTGCTACTCACCTTGCTGCATCTCTATCCCAACGCCACCGGCCTCGGCGTCGATTCCTCGCCAGAGGCGCTTGGCTGGGCGAAGCGCAATGCGCAAAAGCTCGGCCTCGAATCGCGCTACGCGTTGCGTCTCGCCGATTGGGCGCAGGTGAAGCAGACCGGCTTCGATCTCATGGTTACCAACCCGCCTTATCTTTCGCGGGACGATTTGGCCGCAGCCGCGCCCGAGCTCGCCCTTGAGCCGGTTCAGGCGCTCTTCGGCGGGCCCGACGGGCTCGACACCTATCGCGCCATTGCGCCCCTCCTGCCTCGCCTTCTCGCGCCAAAGGGTTGTGCGATCTTGGAAATCGGCAAAGGGCAGGGCGAGGCGGTCTCGACCATCCTGCGGGCCGCAGGTCTTGAAATCGAGCGCCTCGCCCCCGATCTCTCGGGCATCCCCAGATGCGTCATGGCCCGTGCCATGGCGCAGAAAACAGTTGGAAACCCAAGGCCGAGCCGTTAGTTTCGGTCTTGCGAGGGGATGCAGGACCCCCTGCCGGGCGGCTTGCCCGGGTAGATCATGGGGGTGATCGGGCGAAAGGTTTTCGCCGGATCCTGCGCAAAGCGAAAGACGAGCTCTGCTCATTTCATGCGGCTGTCCAGCACACGCGCCTTGGGGCGTGAAGATTTTGGCGATTGCACGCTGAGGGAAGCTCGTCCCATGACAAAGGGGCTAAGGTGAAACGCTCGAGAGGCCGCGGCCGCGGAAGGCCGCAACAGGGAAATCCCAACCGGACGTTCGATTCCAACGGGCCGGAGATCAAGATCCGCGGTTCCGCCGCGCATGTTTACGAGAAATATCTGCAGATGGCGCGCGACGCCAATTCGGCCGGCGACCGCGTAATGGCCGAGAATTACCTGCAGCATGCCGAGCATTACTATCGCATCCTGGCGGCCAATCAGGCGCTGCAGCAGCAGCAATACCAGCAGCAGGGCGTCGGCGGCGGCGCGCAGCAGCCGAACTACCACCAGCCGAACGGCAATGGCCGGGGCCCGAACGGCGAGGGCAATTATCAGCAGCCCAACAGCAACGCCGCCTTCTCGCTGACCGACAGCGCCGGCGACGACGACGCCGAGGGCGCCGACGACGGCGAATAGGCGTTCCGCGGGGCCCATACCGGGCTCTTGTCCTGGCTCAATGCGCTTCCCACATTAGCGGGAGAACGATGCCTTCGGGGTCGTTTCAATCCAGACGCCTGCCTTGATGGGGGGCGTGAGAGGCAGACATGGACATCGAGAAATTCACCGAGCGGGCGCAAGGCTTCATCCAATCCGCGCAAGGGCTTGCCCTTCGTTCCAACCACCAGACCTTAAAGCCCGAGCATCTTTTGAAGGTGCTCCTCGACGACGAGGAGGGCTTGGCCGCGCGGCTGATCCGCGCTTCGGGCGGACGGCCCGAGCAGGCGCTTCAGCAGACCGAAATGGCGCTGGCCAAAATCCCGCGTATCGAAGGCGCGGGCGCAGGCCAGGTCTATCTCGCCCCCGAAACCGGGCGGCTTCTCGACGCCGCCGAACAGGCCGCCAAGAAGGCGGGCGATTCCTTCGTCACCGCCGAATATCTTTTGCTGGCGCTCGCCATGGGCGGCGATACCGCGCGCATCCTGAAAGACGCCGGCGTCACGCCGCAAGGCCTGAACGCCGCCATCAAGGATCTGCGCCAGGGCCGTACCGCGGATTCGGCGACCGCCGAGAATCAATATGACGCGCTCAAGAAATATGCCCGCGACCTGACCGAGCTCGCCCGCTCCGGCAAGCTCGATCCCGTGATCGGGCGCGAGGAGGAAATCCGGCGCACCATCCAGGTGCTGGCGCGGCGCACCAAGAACAATCCCGTGCTGATCGGCGAGCCGGGCGTCGGCAAGACCGCGATTGCGGAAGGGTTGGCGCTGCGCATCGTCAACGGCGATGTGCCGGAATCCTTGCGCGACAAGAAGCTGATGGCGCTCGACATGGGCGCGCTGATCGCGGGCGCCAAATTCCGCGGCGAATTCGAGGAGCGGCTGAAGGCCGTGCTCAACGAGATCATCGCCGCCGAGGGCAAGGTGATTCTCTTCATCGACGAGATGCATACGCTGGTCGGCGCCGGCAAAGCCGAAGGCGCGATGGATGCATCCAATCTCTTAAAGCCGGCACTGGCACGCGGCGAACTGCATTGCATCGGCGCCACCACGCTCGATGAATACAGGAAGCATGTCGAGAAGGATGCGGCGCTGGCGCGGCGCTTCCAGCCGGTGTTCGTCAGCGAACCGACGGTGGAGGACACGATCTCCATCCTGCGCGGGCTCAAAGAGAAATACGAAGTCCATCACGGTGTGCGCATCACCGACTCGGCCATCGTCGCCGCGGCCACGCTGTCGAACCGCTACATCACCGACCGCTTTTTGCCGGACAAGGCCATCGACCTGATGGACGAAGCGGCGTCGCGGCTTCGCATGCAGGTCGATTCCAAGCCCGAGGAACTCGACGAACTCGACCGGCGCATCATGCAGTTCAAGATCGAGCGCGAGGCGCTGAAGAAGGAATCCGACAAGGCGTCGAAGGACCGTCTCGCCGCGCTCGAAAGCGAGCTTGCGGAACTCGAAGAAAAATCGGCCACCCAGACCGCGAAGTGGAAGGAAGAAAAGCAATCGCTTCATGACGTGCAGGGGCTCAAGGAAAAACTCGACGCCGCGCGTCAGGAGGTCGAGATCGCGCAGCGCAAGGGCAATTTCGCGCGCGCGGGCGAACTCACCTACGGCATCATCCCCGATCTCGAACGCAAGCTGAAGGCGATCGAGGAAAAACAGGGCGGAGAACTCGCGAAGGAATCGGTGACGCCCGAGCAGATCGCCGCCGTCGTTTCGCGCTGGACCGGCATTCCCGTCGACAAGATGCTCGAAGGCGAGCGCGAGAAATTGCTGCACATGGAATCTTCGCTCGAAGCGCGCGTCGTCGGCCAGGACGAAGCCGTGCGCGCGATCTCCAACGCGGTTCGCCGCGCGCGCGCCGGACTTCAGGATCCCAATCGCCCCATCGGATCGTTCCTGTTTCTCGGCCCCACCGGCGTCGGCAAGACCGAGCTCACCAAGGCGCTCGCCGCGTTCCTGTTCGACGACGACACCGCCATGGTGCGCATCGACATGAGCGAATTCATGGAGAAGCATTCGGTCGCGCGTCTGATCGGCGCGCCGCCCGGTTATGTCGGCTACGAGGAAGGCGGTGCGCTCACCGAAGCGGTGCGACGCCGGCCCTATCAGGTGATCCTGTTCGACGAAGTGGAAAAGGCGCATCACGACGTGTTCAACGTGCTGCTTCAGGTACTGGACGACGGGCGCCTCACTGACGGCCAGGGCCGCACCGTCGATTTCCGCAACACCGTCATCATCCTCACCTCGAATCTGGGAACCGAATTCATGACCGGCGAGGAAAGCCCCGCGGTGCGCGCGCAGGTGATGGGCATGGTGCGCCAGCATTTCCGTCCCGAATTCCTCAACCGGCTGGATGAGATCATCCTGTTCCACCGGCTCACGCGGAAGAACATGGACAAAATCGTCGACATCCAGATCGCGCGGCTTCAGAAACTGCTCGCCGACCGCAAGATCGAGATCGCGCTCGACGACAAGGCGCGCGACTGGCTGGCGACGGCCGGTTATGATCCGGTCTATGGCGCGCGGCCGCTCAAGCGCGTCATCCAGCGGCGGCTTCAGGATCCGCTCGCGCAAATGCTGCTGCAAGGCACGATCGGCGACGGCGCCAAGGTCAAGGTCGGTGCCGGCAAGCACGGCCTCACCATCAACGGCCAAAGTTTCGACATGGGCGAAGACGTGCTCGCGCCCGAGCCGCCCAGCCACGCGATTCATTGACGCGAAAAAAAACGGCCCCGGGATTCCGGGGCCGTTCGTTTTCGAGGATGAGATCGATCAGGCTTCAGTGCCGCTCGCCTTGCGCCTGCGCCGCGCCGCGAAACCAAGCCCGAACAATGCCGCCGCGAAAAGCGCGATGGTCGGCGGTTCGGGGACGGCGGTGAATTGAATCGCCGGTACATAATCACCGAATTCGTTCTGGCTCAGAACGTTGGCCGTCCCGGTCGTCACTTCGTAGCCGGAATTCTTGTACCAGAGATAGGTCGGATCGAATTCGCTTCCGACCGAGGGCGCCGTCTCGTTCAACGCGAAGTTCAGCGAATTGTACGGGCCTGGATATCCGATCGGATTTTCACCGTAGGTTTGGGTATCGAAGGACAGCGCGTAGATGATCGTGTCCGGCACGGCCGTGCCCGTGAAGTCGAAACTGACGTTCTGCGCTAGCCCGTGGTCGCATTGCCCGTCGGCGCCGACGAACCCGCTCCCCGAGCCGTCGCAGCCGGTATATTCGGGACGCCACAGAATGGTGGGATCGATGGTCTGGCTGGCGATGACCGAACCCAGCGAATTGCCAGGCCCCACATTGTAAAGCGTAAGGGTCAGCGGGATCGAAAAGCCGGTCGTGTCGTAATTACCGGTTGTCGCGTAGGTCGTATCGTTTGCCACGTCGCTGTAGGCGGCCCAGTCGCTCAGCGTGAGGGTGACGATGCTGAGATCGCGATAGGTCCCGGCAAACTGGATTTCATCGCCAAAAGACGAGTTCTGACAGCATTGATATCCCTCGCTGACCGTATTGCTCGGCAGCGGGTGATAAAGACTGTCGTAAATTGTCATTGCGCCGGCGTTTGCACTGCCGGATGCGAACAAGGCAAGTATTGCCGCCAAGCCAATTGAAGCCAAACGTGTCATGATATTTCCCCCGTCTGGAGATGTGGTTTCACCATTTTTGTTAATCGCCAAACAGCAAGATCCAGGCCATGCGAATACTGTCTTGTTAATCAATGTCTTACTTTTTTGACTGTCCGCCGCTGAAAAGATTTTTTACAACTTCCGGGTGCTTACAGCGGAATCCGGCACAGACGTTGTAAAGTATTCTGACACTTGCGGTTGCGATTGCCGCCGGGAGGGCGAAAAGCGTGCGAGTCTTTTCGGGCGGAAGCCGCGACAAATGTGCTCAGGCGGCGCTCGGCGGAGCGTCGTCGGGACGTCTGCATCGGGAGAAAGCGAATTCTAATCCTTCGCGGCGCGCAAACCGCTGCCGGCATCGGCGAGCCGTTTTTCCAGCGGCAGCGCCGCCATCTGCTGATCGATGGTCAGGCGCTGGGCGAGGAATTGCTGCAATTCGTTGCCCTTCAGCTTGCGCCCGCCGGCGATCTTCAGCGTCATCGGATTGACCTGCACATTGTTGATGCGCACTTCGTAGTGCAGATGGGGGCCGGTGGTGAGCCCGGTATTGCCGCTATAGGCCACGACTTCGCCCTGCGTCACGCGCGTTCCCGAACGGATGCCGCGCGCGAAGCGCGACAGATGCGCGTAAGCCGTCGAATAGCCGTTGCCATTGTTGATGAGCAGGAAATTGCCGTAGCCGCGCGCGGGGCCTGCGAATTTCACCACGCCGCTGCCCGCCGCCATCACCGGCGTTCCCACCGGCACGGCGAAATCGACGCCCTTGTGCATGCGCGTATAGCCGAGCACGGGATGGAAGCGCATGCCGAAGCCCGAGGAGATGCGCGCGCCGTCCACCGGCGTCTTCATCAGCATGCTCTTGGCGCTCTGGCCATGGGCGTCGAAATATTCGGCAGGCCCGCCGTCCTTCGGCTGATAGCGATAGAGCGTGACGGTGCGGTCCTTGAGCTTCATCGAGGCAAACGCGATGTCGCCGTCCTTGGCCGGCTGTCCGTTGGGCGTGTAGTAGTAGTCGTAATAGACCTCGAATTTGTCGCCCGGCTGGATGTCGCGCTGGAAATCCACCTCATACGAGAACATGTGGATCATCTCGACCACGACGTCGGCGGGAATACCCGCCTGCATGGCCGCGAGATAGAGGCTGGAATCGATGGTGGCGCCGGCGCGGTGATAGCGCGCGACGAGATTCTTCTGCACGGTCTGCGCCGTGAAGCCGCCATCGGCGGTGCGCGAAACGGTGACGTCCTGATCGATAGTCGGCGAGAAGCTGATCTGGAGCAGCTTGCCGGGCACGTCGCCGGATTGCTGCGGATCCTCGGGCGCGTCGGCCTCGGCCACCGAAGCCGATTGCGGCGGAGTGTAGGTGATGTGCGCCATCGGCGCGGGCGCGGCCGGCTCGAAGGTGAGATCGAAGGATTGTCCTTTGCGCAGCGCGCGCGGGCTGAACACGTTCTTGAGGGCGGCGATGGCCGCATTGGCGTCGTCGGCCGAGACGCCCGCATTCATCAGCGCGCCCGCCAGCGTATCGCCGGAATCGAGCGTGACGGTGCGGGTGTTCTCGGGCGTGTCGTCGTCTTCGGCGCGTTCGGCCGCGAGCGCGCCGTCCATCGAGAAATCGGAATCGGAATTGGCGGTGGAATTGTCCGTCACGATGGAGGCGGAAGGCCCGAAGGCGGCGTAGCTTGCGTGTTTGGCGCTTCCCTGTTGCGCAAGCCGCGCGAAAAGATCGTAAGGCATCAGGGAACGGGTGCGCTCGGCGAGCGTTCTATGGCCCGCCGGATGGGGCATGGCACCCGCCGCAAGCCAGGCGATGGAGCCCGCGATCAGGGCCGTCGACATGGTCGAGACGATCGCCCAGCGGCCATCGGTGGTGGAAAGGACGGACGCAGCCGCGCCTAAGGCCCGTTCTGCGTTGAGCCGTACCGCCTGGAGCAATTGAGCGTCGCGGCGCGCCACTTCGCCTCCCGCTGCTTGGCCGGCGGAGTGTCCCCCGCGCGAGCCCGGTCATCTGTCGTGCCGGCCGAAGCGGCGGCACGCCATCTAGCCTAAATTATCATGGCGCCGTCAACGGTTACTGGGCCGTTAATGATAAACTTCTGATTTTTCCAGATATAGCGGGAAAGTTCCGGGACCCCACAAAAGAACGCGCCACGGAATCGGTCCGCGGCGCGTTTTTTCGAGACGATCCGTTTCAAAGGCGCACGAGAAGCGCTTCGGCGATTCGGCCGTGTAACCAACCGATCCCCTTCGCCACATGCAGCACGACGAAGATCAGAAGGATGCCCACCAGCATGGCGAGCAGAAGGCCGGGTGCGGTGTGGAAGAGATGCTCGAGCCAGGGCACGTCGCTGATCTGCACATGGCTTTCGCCCGTGACGAGACTCCAGAGCGAACCCAGCGTGAGCGCGAGCGACAGGGCGATACCGACGATCGCGATCACGAAATAGAAAATGCCCAGGGGCAGCATCAACAGCATGTAGAACAGCGACGACCATGTGCGGATATCGGCGAGCGCGTCGCGGATGCGTCCGCCCAGCGTGCGGTCGGAGCTGACGGAGGGAAGCCTTCTCGGCATGCGCACGCCGAGCAGCCCTTCGACCATGCGCCCCTCGACATGGGAGATCACGCGCACCGAACCGATGAAGAGCAGCGCGAAGGGAATGCCGATGATGAGGATGATGAGGCCGGCCGTGAGCGACATGCCCGCCACCGCCCAGGTGAAATAGAAGCTGCCCGTGACGACGGACAGAAGCATATACATAAGGGCGCCGTAAGCGCGCGGATCGCGGATGACGCCGAAAAATCCGTGCGGGGACGAGGGCGTGGTTTCCGTCTTGGGAAAGGGCCCGGCGATCGTTGCTTCCATGGAGCGGTACTCCTCTGCGATTTCCTCGGGCGTTCCGTATGTCTCGATGACGGAAGCGAGGACCTCCCGTTCGGTCTTGCCGTGATTGGTGGCGATTTCGTTTTGCAGGTGATCCTCGGCGTCGGCGAGCGCATCGCTGATGAGGCCGGGCGAGGCTCCTTTCAGCGCCGCGCGCAACTGGCGGAGATAGGCCGCGACGGTCTCAGGCTGAGGGCTGGTATTCATGCCCGTGTCCTCCGGCCTTCAGGGCGTCGTCGACGAATTCGCGCATGTCGCGCCAGGCGCCTTGCCATTCGCCTAGTGCGCGCTTTCCTTCATCGGTGATGTTGTAGTAGCGCCGGGGCGGGCCGAAGGCGGATGCTTCCACCCGGCTCTCCAGAAGGCCCAGCGCGTTGAGCGAGCGCAGCACGGGGTAGATCGCCCCCTGCTTGAAGATCAACCCGCCTTCACCCTCGGCTTTGACGGCTTTTGCGATCTCGTAGCCGTACATCTCGCGCCCGGCGCGGGCGAGCACGGCCAAGAGGACGAGCGACGACAGCCCGGCCATGAGCTCCTTACGGAATTTGCGCGTGTATTGGGTTTCCTCAACCACGCTGTTTTCCGCCTCCTCACTATTGCGAACTTCAACCTAGCACGAACTTCGTAATATGCAAGAGTGCCCTATACGGAAGTTCAAAATAATTCGATTCGGGCCGAAAATGGGAGGAAAACGGGCGAGAAGCTTTCCTTGGCCTCGCCGCTAAGAAAGGTTTCTGCTATATCCTTTCTTTACAATATTCCGAAGGAAAGGATCGTTTCCCAAGATGCCGCCGGATCACGACCGCAAACCCGGGCGTTACGCCATCTCGTCTGTCGCGGGCGAGCGGGTAGAGGCATTTATTCCGGCGGCATTGCCGCCCGATCCGCCGATCCGCATGGAAAGGCTCTATCGGCTGGCGGATGAAGCGAGCCGCATGATCGGCCGGTTGGATGGTGTGACGTCCATACTGCCGGACACGCCGCTCTTCCTCTACATGTACGTCCGCAAGGAAGCGCTGTTGTCCTCCCAGATCGAGGGCACGCAATCGTCGCTATCCGATCTTCTGCTGTTCGAAAGCGAAGAAGCGCCCGGCGCGCCGCTCGACGATGTGCAGGAAGTCTCCAATTATGTCGCGGCGATGAACCATTGCATTCAGCGGATGCGAGACGGTTTTCCGCTTTCGCTGCGCCTGATCTGCGAAGTTCACAAGATTCTGCTTTCGAAGGGCCGCGGCGCAGGAAAGCAGCCGGGCGAATTCCGGCGCACGCAAAACTGGATCGGCGGCACGCGCCCGGGCAACGCCGCTTTCGTTCCGCCGCCGCCGGACGAAGTACCGGCGCTCATGTCCGATCTTGAGAAGTTCATTCACGCCGATACGCCGGAAATTCCTCCGCTCATCAAGGCGGGGCTCGTTCATGTCCAGTTCGAAACCATCCATCCCTTTCTCGACGGCAATGGCCGGCTGGGGCGGTTGCTGATCACGTTGCTCTTGTACGCGGAGGGATTGCTCAGGCAGCCGATTCTGTACCTCAGTCTCTTTTTCAAGACGCATCGCAGCCACTATTACGATCTGCTTCAGCAAGTCCGGTTGACAGGCGATTGGGAAGCCTGGCTCGCCTTCTTTCTCGAAGGCGTCGCCGAGACGGCGATGCAGGCCGCGAGCGCCGCGCGCGAAATTCTCGACGTATTTGAAACCGACCGGCTCAAGATCGAAAAACTGGGACGCCCGGCCGCATCCGCGTTGCGGGTACATCAGTTATTTCAAGCAAATCCCATCATTTCGGTTTCGGCAGCGGCGGCACGTCTGGGCATTTCACCGCCTACGATCCGCAAATCGATCGCGCATCTCGAAAATCTCGGCATTCTCAAGGAGACGACGGGCAAAAAGCGCGGCCGGTTGTTCGTCTATGACGCCTATCTCGGGATATTGGCCCGCGGCACCGAGCCCTTGCCGCGCTGACGCGCCTTTGCGATGCGCACCATCATTCGGTCACAAAGCGTGGGCAGGCTGATGCTTCGAAGGATCGAAGGGGTCTGCCCCATGTACCGCATCGCGGCCATCGGCGCGGTTTGCGCCATTCTGTTGTGTGCGTGCAATCAGAGCAGTTACGGACCTCCCTCCTATGCGCCCGGCGCGCCGCCGCCCATGGCGCAGGAAAAGCCCGGCGAGCCGCAACAAAGCTTCTCCTACACCCATTTCTTCGCGCTCGAGATGGCGCGCGATTACGTCAAGCCGCGCTTCGAGCGCGCGGTCGGACGCTGCTTCCATGATGCGAGCCTCGATTGCGAGCTGATTTCCTCGTCGATGTCGGCGGGCGATCCCGACGAAGGCACCACGACGCAAGGCCAGCTCGTCGTGGCGCTGCCGCATGAGAAAGTGGAGCCTTTCGAAAAATCGCTTCTCGATGCCGTGGCGGGCGAGGGCACTGATGACGTCATCATGCGCTCGCGCTCGACGCAGGCCGAGAACGTCACCCAGCAGGTGACCGATCTCGATCACAAGATCGCCCAGCTCACCGATTACCGCGACCGGCTGCAGGCGCTCGCCAAGCGCCCGGATCTGCATGCCGACGATCTCATCAAGATCGAGCAGGAGCTTTCCGATGTCGAAAGCCGGCTCGATGATACCATCGCGCAGAAGAACGATGTGAGCGCGCATGTGCGCCGCGAGACGCTGACGGTGACGCTGGGCGAGCGCCATACGCTCTCCGATGCCTGGCGTCCGCTGGCGCAAGCCTGGCGCGACAGTCTCGACACGCTTTCCGAAAGTGCAACCGCGGCGCTGCAATTCGTCATCCAGGTGCTGCCATGGCTGCCGATCATCGCGGGCATGATCTGGCTTCTGTCGCTCATCCCGCGGCTCATCCCGAAGCGCAAGTCTGCGCCGCCGCCGCCCGCGCAGACGAAGAGCTGATCAGCTATTCGCCGCGATCACGCTGCGCACCACGGGATAGATCTCGCGGCTCCAGCGCGAGCCGGAGAACACGCCGTAATGGCCGACGCCGGGCTGCATGTGATGGCGCCGCCGGAAGGGCTTGAGCGAGGTGCAGAGATCGTGGGCGGCCACCGTCTGGCCGACCGAGCAGATATCGTCCTTCTCGCCTTCGACGGTGAGGAGCGCGGTCTTTTTGATCGCGCGCGGATCGATGGCGGCCCCGCGGTATTTGAACAATCCCCGCGGCAGATGGTGCTGCTGGAACACGCGCTCGACGGTCTCCAGATAGAATTCCGCCGGCAGGTCGAGCACCGCGAAATATTCGTTGTAGAAGGCGCGCGTCGCCTCGGCCTTGGCCTCGTCGCCCTGCACGATGTGATGGAAGAGTTCGCGGTGCGCGCGCATGTGGCGCGAAATGTTCATCGACATGAAGGCCGAAAGCTGCATGAAGCCCGGATAGACGCGCCGGTTGGCGCCGGGATAGCGCAGCGGCACGGTCGTGATCAGCGTGCGCTCGAACCATTCGAGCGAATGGCCGGTTGCGAGATCGTTGACGGCGGTGGGATTGACGCGCGTGTCGATGGGCCCCGCCATCAGCGTCATGCTCGCGGGTTGCGCGCGGTTCTCGTGCTCGGCCATCACGGAGACGGCGGCGAGGAGCGCCGCGCAAGGCTGGCACACGCCGATCACATGCGCGCCCGGCCCCAGATGTTCGAGGAACGCGATCGTGTGATCGATATATTCGTCGAGACCGAAGCGTCCGGCACTGCGCGGAACGTCGCGCGCATTCGCCCAGTCGGTGACATAGACATCGTGATCGGGAAGCAGCGTCGTGACCGTGTGGCGCAGAAGCGTGGCGAAATGTCCCGCCATCGGCGCCACCAGCAGCACGCGAGGGCCCGCGTCGCCGCCTGCCTTTTTGAAATGCAGCAATGTGCCGAAAGGCGTGGCAAGTGCCGCTTCTTCGGTCACGGGCACGTCTTCGCCCGCGACCTTCACGCTTGCGATATTGAATTCCGGCCGCTCGTGGATCAGGCCTGCGCGCGAAACGAGTTCCGCCGCCGCGGCAGCACTGCGGAACATCACATTCCCGCCGCATATGCCGTTCAGCGCCGCATTTGTGAGATCGGCCCAGGCACGCAAGGGCGCGAGCAGGTCCGACTGGGCCTGATAAAGTGTGTAGAGCATTCGCCCTTTCTTCCCCCGGCCCGCGCGCGAGTCCGTCAGCCGGCAAAAATGCTAGTGCATTTTCTCCCGCAGCGCGAAATAATTATTGGCGGCCTGTGCGAGAGAGTTAATGGCAAGACCCATCCTCACGATCAGCAGCAAGAACTACTCCTCCTGGTCGCTCAGGGGCTGGCTTTTGTGCCGGTTCGCGGGGCTCGATTTCGACGAGGTGCGCCTTTCCAGCGACGATCCCTCGATTCGGGCGGAACTTCTGCTGTTATCCCCATCTTTCCTGGTGCCCTGCCTGATCGACGGCGGCATCCGGGTCTGGGATACGCTCGCCATCGCCGAATATCTGAACGACACGCGGCCGCAAGCGGGATTGCTGCCGGCGTCTCTGGCGGCGCGCACACATTGCCGCAGCGTCTCCGGCGAGATGCATTCGGGCTTCGCCAATCTGCGCGAGTCGCTGCCGATGAACCTGAAGGCGCATTTCCCGGGCTTCAAGGTGTGGGCGGGGGCGGCGGGCGACATCGAGCGCATCGCCGAGATCTGGCACGAATGCCTGAAGCAATATGACGGGCCCTATCTCTTCGGCGAGAAGCCCACGCTGGCCGACGCGATGTACGCGCCGGTTTGCACGCGCTTTCTCACCTACGACGTCAAGCTCAGCCGTCTGTGCGCGGATTATTGCGAGACGATCATGGCGCTGCCCGAGATGATCGAATGGGTGGAAGCTGCCAAGCAAGAGCCCGACGCGGTGGAGGAACTGGAGGCGGAGTTTTGAAATCGCTTTTCCTCCCCCGTTTACGGGGGAGGTGTCGAACGAGCGTTAGCGAGTGAGACGGAGGGGGCGAACGCGATTGAGTACGCCCCCCTCGCTGCCTTCGGCAGCACTCCCCCCGTAAACGGGGGGAGAAAAGCGCTACGCCGCGTCGATCTTCTCGTTCACCAGCTTCGTCACCTTGCCGTAATCGGTCTTGCCGGTGCCGAGCACGGGAACTTCGGCCGCATGGATGATGCGCCGCGGCACCGCGAGCTCGGAGACGCCGTGGTTCTGCGCCCAGCCCACGAGATCGAAGCGGTTGGCGTCTTCATTGGTGGTGAGAAGCACGATCTGCTCGCCCTTGCGCCCGTCGGGAACGGCGATGGCCGCGTGATTGAATTCGGGCCACAGCGCCGAGGCGCAGCTTTCCACAACGGCAAGCGAAACCGTCTCGCCGCCGATCTTGGCGAAGCGCTTCAGCCGCCCGCGGATGGCGATATAGCCTTCCTCGTCGATGGTCACGACATCGCCCGTATCGTGCCAGCCGCCATCGGGGGGCACGATCACGCCGGGATTGTCGGCCTTGATATAGCCGAGCATGACGTTGGGGCCTTTGACGATCAGCCGGCCCGCGTTCGGAATTCCCTCGACAGGCTCGAGCTTGTGTTCCATGCCCGCCATCAGATGGCCGACGGTGCCCGGACGGTTGGCGCCGGGCTGGTTCGCGGCGACGACGGGAGCTGCTTCCGTCACGCCATAGCCTTCGAGCAATTCGATCGCGTATTTCTTGCGCAGGAGCGCGCGGGTTTCGTCGCGCAGCCGCTCGGCGCCGCACACCGCAAGCCTGAGCGAATTGAGATCGCCCTGATCGCCCGCCCGCGCATATTGCGAGATGAAGGTGTCGGTGGAGAGCAGGATGGTCGCGCCCGTCGCCTTCACACGGCGCACGATCTCGTGCGGCTGAAGGGGCGTGGGATGGAACACCGTCTTGATGCCGACGAAGAGCGGCATCAGCGCGCCCATGGTGAGCCCGAAGCAATGGAAGGTGGGCAGCGGATTGAAGAGCACGTCGTCGGGATAAAGCGCGATATGGGCGCGCACCTGCTCGACATTGGAAAGAAGATTGAGATGCGAGAGCGCCACGCCCTTGGGATCGCCTTCGGTTCCCGAGGTGAAGAGGATCACCGCCGGCGATTGATGCAGCGGCCTGGCCGATACCAGCCACGGCGCGAACTGGCCCACAACCGCGACCAGCTTGTCGAAGATGGTCAGCTTCTCGCGCACATCCTCGAGATAGATGATCTCCACCTGCTTGGAGATTCCCTCGATCAGCGTTTCGAGCTTGCCGAGATCGACGAAGCGCCGGGCCGTCACCACGCGCTTGATCTGCGCCGTGCGCAGCGCCGAGCGCATGCCCGCCACGCCGGACGTGAAATTCAGCATCGCGGGAACGCGCCCGAAGGCTGACACCGCGAAGAACGCCACCACCGCGCCCGCGCCCGACGGCAGCATGATGCCGATGGTCTCGTCCGGGTTCGTGCCCTTCTTCAGCGCATGGCCGAGCGCCAGCGACGCGCGGATGATCTCGTCATAGGTGAGCACGCGCTCGTCGCCGTCGATGATGGCCGCGCGCTTGCCGCCAAAGCGGTTGCGCGCATCCACGAGCGCGTCGAACACCGGCTTGTGGGCGCGCATCACATCGAACGGCACGATGTCCTCGCCGGAGGCGGCGGCCACGGTGGCAAGACTCACGTGGTTGGCTCCCGTTCAGCGGCGGGTCTGTACCGGAAAGGTACGGGCCCGTTCAAGCTTCGCCCTCACGAAAAATTACTCCCTGTTACAGGGGGAGGGCAACCGGCCCCGGTAAGGGCGTGATTTTCCTGTGACCGGTATATATGTAGGCATCATGAGCGTGGTTTTCGAGCGCCCCCGTCACCCGGAAAAGGCCCACCGGCCGGACCAGCCCGTGCCCCGCAAGCCGGACTGGATCCGGGTCAGGGCGCCGGGCGGGGAGGGCTATGCCGCGACGCGGGCAATCGTGCGCGAGCACAACCTGCACACGGTCTGCGAGGAAGCCGGCTGCCCGAACATCGGCGAATGCTGGACCCACCGCCACGCCACCATGATGATCATGGGCGATACCTGCACGCGGGCCTGCGCCTTCTGCAACGTCAAGACCGGATTGCCGGGTGCGCTCGATTCGGAGGAGCCCGCGAATGTCGGCAAGGCGGTCGCCAAGCTCGCGCTGAAACACGTCGTCATCACGTCGGTGGATCGTGACGATCTGGCCGACGGCGGCGCCGGACATTTCGCGCGCACCATCCGCGCCATCCGCGAATTCTCGCCGGGAACGAGCGTGGAGGTTCTGACACCCGACTTCCTGCGCAAACAAGGCGCCATCGAAATGGTGATGGAGGCGCGGCCCGATGTCTTCAACCACAATCTCGAAACCGTGCCGCGGCTTTATCTGAGCGTGCGTCCCGGCGCGCGCTATTACGCATCGCTTCGTCTCTTGGAACGCGCGAAGGACCTGGTGCCCACCGGCTTCACCAAATCGGGATTGATGGTGGGCTTGGGCGAATCCCGCGAAGAGATCATGCAGGTGATGGACGATCTGCGCGCGGCGCGCGTCGATTTCCTCACCATCGGCCAATATCTCCAGCCGACGAAGAAGCATGCGGCCATCGCGCGCTTCTGGACGCCCGACGAATTCAAGGCGCTCGAGGCGATCGCCCGCGCCAAAGGCTTCCTGATGGTGTCGGCGGCGCCGCTCACGCGTTCGTCCTATCACGCCGATTCCGATTTCGCCGCGCTCAAGGCCGCGCGCGCCACGCCGTGACGCAGCATTCCGAATCCCGCCACGTTCCCTATAGCGCCGATCTGATGTTCTCCATCGTCGCCGATGTCGAGCGCTATCCCGAATTCCTGCCCTGGGTGAATGCGCTGCGGATCCTCTCGCGCGAAAAGGACGGCGACAAGGAAATCCTCGTCGCCGAAATGATCGTCGGCTTCCGCGGGCTTCGCGAGCGCTATACCAGCCGCGTTATTCTCGATCGCGGCGCCCGCACTATCGACGTCACCCAAGCGCAAGGCCCCTTCGCCAGGCTCGAAAACCATTGGCGCTTCACGCCGGAAGGTGAGGGCGCGCGCGTCGATTTCGCGATCGATTTCGAATTCAAGAACAGATTGCTCAATGCCGTCGCAGGCGGCGCCTTCGCGCTGGCGCAAAAACGGATGACGAGTGCGTTCGAGGAGAGGGCACGTTCTTTAGAACGAGACGATCAATCGCGCCAATGAAACATACCAGATCAAGGCCAGAATTGGCGGAATTGCGAGCAAGATGTACAGCGCCCTCATGCGACGAAAGTAGTACAACACCCATCCGCCGATTGCCGCCATGAGGAAGCAGGACGGTGCAATCATCGCCATCGCGCCCGCGATAGAGACCAGCGTCATTTGCAGATGCGACAGATGTTGGGGATAAGAATGGCTGGGAACCGGCATCAGCCTGCTGATTGAAGAGACGGTGATATAGCGGAATGCCGCCATATAGAGAATTGTGCAGATCGAGAGCCCGACAAAGACGGCCTTGCTGCGATTTGATTTCGCAGGTGCCGCTTCGCTCATAGCAAACGCTTCAACAACATCAACGCCGCTTCCACTGCCTTCAGCCGCACTTCGCTGCGGCCGAGCGCGCCGAAATGATGCGCTTCGTGGAGGATCGAGCGGTTCTCGCGATAGGCCGCCATGTGCACCAGCCCCACCGGTTTCAGCGGCGTGCCGCCGCCCGGTCCTGCGACGCCCGTGACCGAGACGGCCATATGCGCGTTGGAATTGGCGACCGCGCCTTCGGCCATCATGCGCGCGACGGCTTCCGACACGGCGCCCTGATCGGCGATGAGATCGCCCGGCACGCCGAGCAGATCTTCCTTGGCGCGGTTGGAATAGGTGACGAAGCCGCGCTCGAACACGATCGAGGAACCGGGCACTTCGGTCAGGAGCGCCGCGATCAATCCGCCCGTGCAGCTTTCGGCCGTGGCGATGCGCAGGTTCTGCGCCCGCGCTTCGGCGAGCACGGTTTCGGCGAGGCGCAGATAATAGGAAGGAAACATGGAGTCGCCGCCGTTTGTATTCGCTCAAACCTGTCCCTTTTTCGTCATGGCCGGCCCCCGTGCCGGCCATCCATAAACGCCGTTTGAAACCGAGGTTATGGGTTGCCGGCACAAGGCCGGCAATGACGAATTTGGAAACAGTCAATTCACACGAACTCTAGATCAATCCGATCAGCCGCACCACGCCAACGATGATGCCGGCGAGCAGCCCCGCCACCACGTCGTCGAGCACGATGCCGAGCCCGCCCGGCGCGCGTTCGAAGCGCTCGATGGGCCAGGGCTTGGCGATATCGAAGGCGCGGAACAGCACCAGCGCCAGCCCGAATCCGATGAGCGAGAGGGGCGCGAGAAGACAGGCGATCCATTGGCCGGCGAGCTCGTCGATCACGCATTCGGAAGGGTCGGTCACGCCCGTCTCGCGCGCGTAAGCCTCGCACACGCGTATGGCGATGATCGTCACCGCCACGATGATGGCGAGGAAGATCCAGTCATTGGTGAACCATTTGATCGCCCAGGCAAGCGGAAGCGCGGCGAGGCTTGCCACCGTTCCCGGTGCGGCCGGCGCGCGGCCGATGCCGAAAAGCGTTGCGGTCTGTTCGGAGAGTGTCATGTGCGTGGCCGTTCGATGGTGGCAAGGGCTTGCGCCGCGATCCCTTCGCGGCGCCCGGTAAAGCCCATGCCTTCGGTTGTGGTTGCTTTTACGCTGACGCGTGCCGGATCGATCTTCAATATGTCCGCGATGCGCGCGCGCATGGCTTCACGATGCGGCGAGAGTTTCGGCGATTCGCAGATGATCGTCACGTCGCAATGGAGGATCGCCCCCCCATCGGCGCGCACCAGCGCCGCGGCATGTTCGAGGAAAAGAGAGGAGGGCGCGCCGCGCCATTTTTCGTCCGTCGGCGGAAAATGCTGGCCGATATCGCCGGCGGAGATCGTGGCGAGCAGCGCATCGGTCAGCGCATGCAATCCGGCATCGGCATCGGAATGGCCTTCGAGGCCGCGATCATGCGCGATCTTCACGCCGCACAGCCAGACATGATCGCCAGCGCCGAAGCGATGCGCATCGAAACCCAGACCGTTGCGCGTCTCGCTGGCGCCACCCAGCAGCCGTGCGGCATGGAGCATGTCGTCTTCGGTGGTGATCTTGATGTTGGAGTCCTCGCCCGCCACGACGACGATCTCCATACCGGCGAGTTCGGCCAGCGCCATGTCGTCGGTGGCGATCTCGCCCGCGAAGTCGCGATGCGCGCCAAGAATGGCGTCGAAGGCAAACCCTTGGGGCGTCTGGGCGCGGAAAAGATGATCGCGCGGAATCGTTTCCCAGCCCTCGAGATCCTGGCGCCTCAGCGTATCGGAGACGGCGATCATCGGCACCGCGGCGCGCGCGCCCGATTCCAGCGCCGCGATGACGCGCGCGATCAGCGCGCGGCTGACCAGCGGCCGCGCCGCGTCATGGATCAGCACGAAATCGGGATGATGCGGAACGAGCGCCTCCAATCCCTTGCGGACGGATTCTTCGCGCGTGTCGCCGCCCGTCACCGGCGGCAGGATTTCTCGCCCCGCGACGGCCGCGCGATACTCCGTTTCCTGGCCTTGTCCGATCACGGATTGGATGAGCTGGACTTCGCCCGCGAAGGCGTCGATGGCCCGGCGGATGACGGCAATCCCCCCAAGCGGCAGGTACTGCTTGGGCCGCGCGGCGCCGAGCCGCGAGCCCAATCCCGCACCCACGATCAGGGCCGCAATCCGGGGCATGGATTCTCCTTCGGGCATCGTAATTAGCAGGAAGCCCGGGAACTTGCTGGATTTTCGATTGCCCGGTTTCGCTCTTGTATTCGCTAATGCCTAGTTTATAGTCATTAATTAGATTGCCTAAGAAGTGTGCATCTTGGAACCGCAACAAGCCGCCAAATACGAGACCCAGGAGCGCGCCGCGTTCCAGATCGCGGCCGGCTTGCCGATCCCGGTGCTGATGGTGGGTGCCAACCAGCAGATCCTTTTCGTGAATCCCGCGGCCGAGCAGTTCTTCGGAATGGGGGCGGGGCTTCTGATCCGCCATGGCCTGGGCGACATCGTTCCGTTCTCCAGCCCGATCATCCAATTGATGGAACAGGCGCGCGAACGCAACGCGAGCGTCGGCGAGCGCGACATGGATCTCTCCACGCCCAAACACGGCGAACGCATCGCCGATGTGATCGTGACGCCGGTGGCGGAGCCGGAAGGCGCGCTGCTCGTCACGCTTCAGGAGCGCAGCCTGGCGCAGCGCATCGACCGGCAATTGCTTCATCGCGGCGCGGTGCGTTCGCTGCACGGCATGGCGGCGGTCTTGGCGCACGAAATCAAGAATCCGCTGGCCGGAATTCGCGGCGCGGCGCAATTGCTCGAGGAAGCCGTGCCGCCCAGCGAGCGCAATCTGACCGAACTCATCTGCGCCGAGGCCGATCGCATCCGCGGCATCATCGACCGCATGGAGGCCTTCGGCGATACGCGGGCCTTCCCGCGCGCGCCGGTGAATATTCACGAAGTGCTCGACCGCGTCGTGAAAGTGGCGCGCACGAGCTTCGCCAAGAACGTCAATTTCGTCGAGAGTTTCGATCCGTCCTTGCCGCCGGTCTTGGGCGACCGCGATCAATTGATTCAGGTGTTCCTCAATCTCGTGCGCAATGCGAGCGACGCGGCGCCGGAACAGGGCGGCGAGATCACGCTCACCACCGGCTATCGCCCCGGCGTGCGCGTGAGCGCGACGACGGCGGGCGGGCGCATTTCGCTGCCGCTGGAAGTCACCGTGCGCGACAATGGCTCGGGCGTGCCGGCCGATCTCACGCCCTACATCTTCGATCCGTTCGTCACCACGAAGCCGAACGGAAGCGGGCTGGGGCTCGCGCTGGTCGCGAAGATCATCGGCGATCATGGCGGCGTCATCGAATGCGATTCCGTGCCGTCGCGCACGATTTTCCGCGTGCTGCTGCCGCAAGCGGGCAGGGACCCTTCGTGACGCCCTTGCGCGTCATCCTGAGGTGCGCTCCCGAGCGTGGCGAGGGAGAGCCTCGAAGGATGCGCGCAAGGGCTCCTCAGGGTGACGAATTTGGGAGAGTGACATGCCGCAAGGATTGATCCTCGTTGCAGACGACGATGCGGCGATCCGCACCGTGCTCAATCAGGCGCTGGGCCGCGCGGGCTATGATGTGCGCACGACGGGCAACGCCGCGGGATTGTGGCGCTGGATTGCGGCGGGCGACGGCAATCTCGTCATCACCGATGTCGTGCTGCCGGACGAAAACGGATTCGATCTCATCCCGCGCATCAAACGCATCCGCCCCGATCTGCCCGTCGTGGTGATGAGCGCGCAGAACACGATCCTCACCGCCATCACGGCGGCGGAGCGCGGCGCCTTCGATTATCTGCCGAAACCTTTCGACCTGAAAGAACTCACGAGCGTCGTGCAACGCGCGCTCGACAATCCGCAAACCAAGCGCGACGCGCATGCCGCGCAGGAGCACGGCGAAGACCGTTTGCCGCTGATCGGCCGCTCGCCCGCGATGCAGGAAATCTATCGCGTCATCGCGCGGCTCACCCAAACCGATCTCACCGTCATGATCATGGGCGAAAGCGGCACGGGCAAAGAGCTGGTGGCGCGCGCGCTGCACGATTACGGCAAGCGCAAGAGCGGCCCGTTCGTCGCCGTGAACATGGCGGCGATTCCGAAAGAGCTTGTGGAAAGCGAACTCTTCGGCCACGAACGCGGCGCCTTCACCGGCGCCACCAATCGCGGCATCGGGCGTTTCGAACAGGCCGAAGGCGGCACGCTCTTCCTCGACGAAATCGGCGACATGCCGCTCGAAGCGCAGACGCGGCTGCTGCGCGTGCTGCAGCAGGGCGAATACACCACCGTCGGCGGGCGCGTGCCGATCAAGACCGATGTGCGCATCATCGCGGCCACCAACCGCGATCTGCGGCAGTTGATTCAACAGGGATTGTTCCGCGAGGATTTGTATTACCGGCTGAATGTCGTGCCGATGCGCCTGCCGCCCTTGCGCGAGCGCGCCGAGGACATTCCCGATCTCGTGCGCCATTTCCTGCGCAAGGCCGAAGACGAGGGCCTGCCCGCGAAGCGGCTGGATACGGAGGCGCTCGATCTTCTGAAACGCAATCGCTGGCCGGGCAATGTGCGCGAGCTGGAAAATCTCATCCGGCGTCTGGCGGTGCTCCATTCCGGCGACACGATCGCGGCGGCGACCGTTGCGGCCGAATTGAAAGAGCCCGCCAAGCTCACCGAACCGGCGGAAGGCGAGGGCGCGACGCTGAGTTCTTCGGTGGAACGCTATCTCACCCGCTATTTCGCCGCGCAGGGCGAGCGCCTGCCGCCGCCCGGCCTCTATGACCGCGTGGTGCAGGAAGTGGAACGCCCGCTATTGTCGATTTGTCTGGCGGCAACGCGCGGCAACCAGATCAAGGCGGCGCATCTGCTCGGGCTCAACCGAAACACGCTGCGCAAGAAGATCAAGGATTTGGGATTGGAAGTTATTCGGGGATTGGGATCAAGCTAAACACCTATACTCCGTCATGGCCCGGTCGCTCGCATTTTCGCGAGCGATCCGGGCCATCCATTTTTCAAACGAAAAATTTTAGCACGCGGAGCCGCGGAGGCGCGGAGAAAAAATTGGATCACCCGCATTCGCGGGTGATGACGAATGGAGGGAAGAGAGGAGCTATCCCGGCAATCTCTCGAACACCGGTATCCCCTCCGGCACCAGATGGAACGGCTGCTTGTCCACCGTGAAGATCGCCATCAGCGGCGCGCCGAACAGTTTCGGATCGTCGAGCGTTCCCACCTTCAACACCACCGCGCCCAATCCCGGCCGGCGCGTCACGACATGCGTCCCGCATGTCTCGCAGAATTCGCGCGTCACCGCATTCTCGATATCGCTGCGCGTGAATTGTTTCGGCGCGCCCTTGGTGTAGCGGAAGCCGTTTTCGGGCATCAGCATGAACAGGTTCGGCGCGCCGCCCGAAATATATTGGCATTCGCGGCAATGGCATTGCGCCTTCAGCCTCGGCTCGCCTTCGGCCGCATAGCGAAGCGCCCCGCAATAGCATCCGCCTTCGAGTTTCATGGAAGTCCTCCGGTGATTGGTCCGCTAACTTTGCCGAAACCGGCCCCGAACGGTAGGCCCGGCGGCCTGTTGCCCTCCCGCAACGCAGCATTCTTGCAACAGCCTGTGGCTAGGCTACACTCGCGCCAGATCGATAAGCCGTAAAGGTGGGGAAACGCCCGGATGGCGGACGCCGATTCATTGCCGAACGGACCGCTGAAGCCCGTATCGCGCTCATCGCTGATCGCGGCGGGGATCGCGGGGCTGGCGGTCATATCGGGCGTGCTGACCTATGCGGTCGTCACCGGCCTGATCGCCTATCCCACGACGCCCGATCTCGTCATCGGCTTGCTGCTCGCCAATGTCGGACTCGTCCTGGCGCTGGCGGCGCTGATCGCCTGGCGCGTGATCCGGCTGTGGGCCGAGCGGCGCCGGGGCCAGGCCGGTGCGCGGCTGCATGTGCGCATGGTGGCGATGTTCGCGGCGGTGGCGGTGGTGCCGGCGATCTTCGTCGCCATCTTCGCGGCGGTGACGCTCAATCTGGGCGTCGAGGCGTGGTTTTCGGCGCGGGTGAAATCGGCGCTGGAGAACGCGGTCAACGTCGCCGAGCGTTACGTGCAGGGCCATGAAAGGCTGATCGTCGCCGACGCCTACGAGATCGCCAATTCGATCGAGCACGATCCGCAATTGTTCGACGAGCAGAACCACGCCCGCGCGGAAGTGCTGTTCACGCGGCTGGCCGAGCTCACGCGCGAGCGCGGCCTTCAGGCCTCCTACATCATCGATTCGAAGCAGCATGTGCTGGGCTCGACCAAGCAGCGCTTCCTGCCCGATCTGAAACTTCCCTCCGAAGCCGATATCCAGGCCGCCGCCAAGGGCGCCATCGTCATCGACGCCAATTCGAATGTGGGCGTGGTGCGCGCGCTCATCCGCATGCAGGCGCTGAACGACGCCTATCTGCTCGTGGTGCGCAGCGTCGATCCCAAGGTGCTGGGCTATTACCAGCGCACGGTCGATGCGGCGAGCGAATACAGGAGGCTCGATCAGAACCGCGCCGAGGTGCAGCTCGTCTTCGCGGCATTGTTCGGCGTGATTTCGTTGCTGGTGCTGCTTGCGGCGATCTGGCTGGGGCTCTGGGCGTCGAACAGGCTGGTGCGCCCGATCTCGCGGCTGATCGGCGCGGCCGAGCGCGTCTCCGAAGGCGATCTCAAGGCGCAAGTTCCCGTCGAGCGCGGCGACGACGAGATCGGCTCGCTCGGCCTTGCCTTCAACCGCATGACGCAGCAGCTCGATGCCCAGCGCAACGAATTGATCGAGGCGAGCCATCAGATCGACATGCGCCGCCGTTTCACCGAAGCGGTGCTGGCGGGCGTCAGCGCCGGCGTGGTCGGCCTCGATGCGAACGGGCGCATCACCATCGTCAATCGCGCGGCCGCGCGTCTGCTGCATGTGGATCCCGACGAGATCGAAGGGCGCCATTATGCCGAAGCCGTGCCCGAGCTCGGCAGCCTCATCAAGCGCGCCATCGAAGAGCCGGTCGGCCATGCGAGCGGCGAGGCGATCGTCAAGCGCGGCGGCACGGCGCGTTCGCTTTCGGTGCAGGTGGCGAGCGAAACGGGCGCGAGCGGTTACGTCATCACCTTCGACGACATCACCGATCTCGTCTCCGCGCAGCGCACCGCCGCCTGGGCCGACGTGGCGCGGCGCATCGCGCATGAGATCAAGAATCCGCTGACGCCGATTCAACTCTCCGCCGAGCGCCTCAAGCGCAAATACGGCAAGGAAGTCTCGACCGATCCCGAAGTGTTCGATCAATGCACCGACACCATCATCCGCCAGGTCGGCGATATCGGGCGCATGGTGGACGAATTTTCCTCCTTCGCGCGCATGCCGGCACCCGTCATGCGCCGCGAGAACATGCAGGAGCTGTTGCAGCAGGCGATCTTCCTGCAGCGCGTCGCCAATCCGCAGATCGCCTTCGAGACCAAGGCGCCGAAGGATACGGTTTATTTCGAATGCGACGGCCGGCTGGTTTCGCAGGCTTTCACCAATGTGCTCAAGAACGCGGTCGAAGCGATCGGCGCGCGCGTGGCCGCGGGCGACGACGCGCCCGGTCACATCACGTCGAAGATGGAACTGACGGGCGACAAGCTCGTCGTCAGCGTCGCCGACAATGGCGTCGGCCTGCCGCACGAACACCGCCACCGGCTGACCGAGCCTTACGTCACCACGCGCGCCAAGGGCACCGGGCTCGGGCTCGCCATCGTGCGCAAGATTCTCGAGGATCACGGCGGCGAAGTCGTGCTCGAAGACCGCGACGGCGGCGGCGCCGAGATCAAGCTTTCATTCCCCGTGAAAAATGTGCGTGAAACGACAGGAAGAGACAATGAGCAAGAACGGATCGCCCATCTCGCCTGAAATCCTCATCGTCGACGACGAGGAGGACATTCGCGATTTGATCTCGGGAATCCTGCGCGACGAGGGCTACGACACCCGCGCCGCCGCCGACAGTGACGGCGCGCTCGCCGCACTGCGCCAGCGCTGTCCGCAATTGCTCGTGCTCGACATCTGGCTGCAAGGAAGCCGCCTCGACGGCATCCAGGTGCTCGATCTCATGATGCGCGAATATCCCGATCTGCCGGTGGTCGTGATCAGCGGCCATGGTTCGATCGAAACCGCGGTCGCGTCCATCAAGAAGGGCGCCTACGATTTCATCGAGAAGCCGTTCAAGGCGGATCGTCTCATCCATGTTTGCGCGCGCGCGCTGGAAGCGGCGCGGCTGAAGCGCGAGGTTCAGGAACTGCGTCTCAAATCCGGCGACGATCTCGAACTCGTCGGCCATTCCTCCGCGATCTCGCAATTGCGCCAGTCGGTGGACAAGATCGCGCCGACGGGAAGCCGCGTCTTGATCTCCGGCCCGCCGGGTTCGGGCAAGGAAGTGGTGGCGCGGCTGATCCATGCCCATTCGCGCCGCGCCGGCAACGCCTTCGTCGCCGTCAATTGCGCGACCATGGAGCCCGATCGCATCGAGGCCGAGCTGTTCGGCGAGGAAGCGAGCGACGGGCCGCGCAAGATCGGGCTGTTCGAGGTCGCCCATAACGGCACGCTCTATCTCGACGAAGTGGCCGATATGCCGCTCGAAACCCAAGGCAAGATTTTGCGCGTGCTGGTCGATCAGACGTTTCTCAGGCTGGGCGGCACCACGCGCGTGGGCGTCGATGTGCGGGTGATCTCGTCCACCACCGCCGATCTGCGCGCGGAGATCGCGGCGGGGCGTTTCCGCGAGGATCTCTATCATCGTCTGAATGTGGTTCCCGTGCGCGTGCCTTCGCTGGCCGAGCGGCGCGACGACATTCCGCTGCTGGTTTCCCACTTCATGAAGAAACTCTCGCAAGCCTCGGGCTTGCCCGTGCGCGAGATCGGCGAGGATGCGATGGCCGTGCTGCAGGCGCAGGACTGGCCCGGCAATGCGCGCCAGTTGCGCAATATCGTGGAGCGGCTGCTCATTCTCGGCAATGACGATCCGTCCCAGCCGATCACGGCGGAAGCATTGCCCTCCGATCTCGGCTCCGGCGCGCCGTGGAACGGCAACGGCAAGGGCGAGCTCGTGATCTCGCTGCCGCTGCGCGAAGCGCGCGAGATTTTCGAGCGCGAATATCTGCTGGCGCAGATCAACCGCTTCGGCGGGAATATCTCCCGCACCGCCGCCTTCATCGGCATGGAGCGCTCGGCGCTGCATCGCAAGTTGAAGTCGCTGGGCGTGGGGCCGAATGGAAGGGAGCAGAGCTTCAATGCGTAGCGCATCCTTTTCTCCCCCCGTTTACGGGGGGAGTGCCGCCGTAGGCGGCGAGGGGGGCGTACACCGCGTTGGGGGCCGCCCCCCCGG
>Ga0335085_10002712_pt1 | contig 32411 bp, 36 predicted proteins | sample Lox_Sample_45_FD_206712 | JGI IMG/M metagenome (GOLD analysis project Ga0335085, IMG submission 206712) | Soil microbial communities from Loxahatchee National Wildlife Refuge, Florida, United States - Lox_Sample_4.5 | ecosystem: Environmental > Terrestrial > Soil > Wetlands | place: USA... | reverse complement strand
CCCTGGATCGCCGACTACAATCTCATCCGCCCACACTCAGCCCTCGGCGGCAAACCTCCGCTCGAAAAGCTGAACAACGTTCTTGGCTTCAACACCTAGCACGATAGATGCCGAACACCGGTCCGGAAAGCTTGTCCGCACCGTCCCTGACGCGGCTTGCCGACCGGCGAGATCGGCTCCTAGGATGCCGCCATCAGCGGGACGGAGGCGGGCGATGGCGTATGTGACCACCGATGACGGCGTCAAACTCCACTACGAGGAAAGCGGCAGCGGCACGCCGGTCGTCTTTGTCCACGAATTCGCCGGCGATTTGCGCAGCTACGAGCCGCAGATGCGGTATTTTTCGCGGCGCTATCGCTGTGTTGTATACAACGCGCGCGGCTACCCTCCCTCCGATGTTCCCGAGAATTTCGAAAGCTATTCGCAGGCGCGGGCGCGCGACGACATACGCGCCGTGCTTGACGGGCTGAAGATCGAAAAGGCCCATATCGTCGGTATCTCGATGGGCGGCTTCGCGACGCTGCATTTTGGCTTTGCCTATCCCGAGCGCGCGCTGTCGCTGGTCGTCGCTGGTTGCGGCTATGGCGCGGCACCGGGTGCGCGCCAGCAATTCGCCGACGAGACCGCCCGCACCGCGGCACAGATCGCCGAGAAGGGCATGGCCGAAGTCTCGAAAAGCTACGGCTCCGGCCCGACCCGCGTGCAGCTGCGCAACAAGGACCCGCGCGGCTATGCCGAATTCATGCAGCAGCTGTCGGAACACTCGACGCTCGGCGCCGCCAATACGATGCGCGGCGTGCAGGCGCGGCGGCCTTCGTTGTGGGACCTCGTCGAGGACATGAAAAAGCTCGACGTGCCGACCCTCGTCGCCACCGGCGATGAGGACGATCCCTGCCTCGAACCCGGCCTGTTGATGAAGCGGCACATCAAGAGCGCGGCGCTGGTCGTGCTGCCCAATACCGGGCATGCGCTCAACCTCGAAGAGCCCGACCTGTTCAACCGGTTTTGCGACGATTTCTTTCATCAGGTCGAGGCTGGGCGTTGGCCGCGCCGCGATCCGAAAGCGGTACCCGGCGCGATTTTAGGGATGTAATGATCTCGCAAAACGGGAGAACCATACTAGTTTACCGACGCTGGATTAGCCAGCCGCGGAGACGGTCATGTTTGCCGCCGATTTTCCGGCGCTGCACCCGATTTGGACGATCCTCATCGTCGTTCTTGCGGTTTACGCCCTCGGGAGCGTTCGGATCGCCAATCAGTACGAACGCGCCGTTGTATTCCATCTCGGGAAATTCCGCCGCATTGCCGGACCCGGACTCTATTTCGTCTGGTTGATCATCGAGTGGCAGACAAAGCTCGATCTGCGCACGGTGACAGCGGCGGTCGAGCAGCAAGAAGGCATCACTCGGGATAATGTCCCGATCAAGGTGAATGCCGTCATTTGGTATCGGATCATGGACCCTGAACGCGCCGTCATCCAGGTGCGCCGCGTCGCGAATGCCGTGGAGCAGGTGGCGCTCACCACGTTACGCACCGTGCTCGGGCAGCACTCGCTCGACGAGATACTCAAGGCTCAGGAGACGATCGCGCAGGTCATGCAGTCGTCGATCGACGCAGTCACCGAGCCGTGGGGCGCCAAGGTCGAGCTGGTCCAGATAAAAAACGTCGAGATACCCGAGACCATGCAGCGCGCGATGGCGCAGGAGGCCGAAGCGTTGCGCGAAAAACGTGCGCGGCTCATCAAGGCCGAGGCCGAACTCGACGCCGCGGAGCAATTGCGCAATGCCGCTCAGGTCATCATGCAAAATCCGGCGGCGCTGGAATTGCGGCGCATGCAGATGATTACCGAAGTGGGCGCGGAGCAGAACACGATGACCATCATCATGATGCCCAGCGAGTTCGTGTCGCTCGCGCGTAGTGTCGGCGAACTGGCGAACCGGCTCGCCGAAAAAAGCTAAAGCCGGTCCGGATCGAACTCCAGGACGGTGGCTCCGTTCTTGATCGCCGGCAAAGAGCCGGGCGCGGCGGCGAGCACGTGATCGGCGTAAAACCGCGCCGTCGCCAGCTTGGCGGCGGCGAGCGGATGATCGTTGTAAGCGGCGCCCTGGGCCAGGAGGGCCATCAGCCAACCGCCCAACACGGTGCCGAACAGGTTGAGATAGGGCGCGGACCCGGCGGCGGCGATACGCGGCTCGGCCTCCACCAGAAAGGCGGTCGCGTCCTCAAGTACCGCGAGCCCGTCGGCGAGGGGCCGGCGTAACGGCGTACAGGCGCCGGAAAGCGTGTCGAGGCTGGCGCCGATCTCGGCAAATAATTCGCGCGCCGCCTCGCCGTTGTCGCGGCCGAGCTTGCGGCCGACAAGGTCACCCGCCTGGATGCCGTTGGTGCCCTCATAGATCGGCGCGATACGGGCATCGCGGTAGTGCTGCGCGGCGCCCGTCTCCTCGATATAGCCCATGCCGCCATGCACCTGAACGCCGATCGAGGCGATCTCGACGCCCTTGTCGCTGCACCACGCCTTGACCACCGGGATCAGGAGATCGGCGCGATGTTGTTTCGTGGGGTCGTGATGCGCGGCGTCGATCGCCGCGGCGGCATAGCCCGCAAGCGCGCGCATCGCCTCGGTCTGCGCGCGCATCGACAGCAGCATGCGGCGCACATCCGGATGATCTACGATCGGCGGCATCGCACCGTTGCGAGGAACGCCGATCGGCTGACCCTGAACGCGGGTGCGGGCATAGGCAAGCGCGGTCTGGTAGGCGCGCTCGGCGATCGCCACGCCCTGCACGCCGACCAGCAGGCGCTCGCTGTTCATCATTGTGAACATCGCCTCAAGGCCCCGATTGGCCTCGCCGATGCGCCAGCCGATCGCCCCACCATCCTCGCCATAGGACAGCACGCAGGTCGGCGAGGCGTGGATGCCGAGCTTTTCTTCGAGCCGCAGCGTGCGAACATCGTTGCGCTCGGCTGGCTTTCCTTCCCCGTCGAGCAGGAATTTCGGCACCAGAAACAGCGAGATGCCGCGGCTGCCGGGCGGCGCGTCCGGCAACCGCGCGAGCACCATGTGGATCGTGTTGTCGGTGTAGTCGTGGTCGCCGTAGGTGATAAAAATCTTCTGGCCGGTGATGCGGTAATGCTCGCCCCAGCGCGGATCGTTCGCCGGCACCGCACGGGCGCGCAGGGCGCCGAGATCGGAGCCGGCCTGCGGCTCGGTGAGGTTCATCGTGCCAGTCCACTCGCCGGAGACGAGCTTGCCGAGATAGCGCGCCTTCTGCTCCGGCGAGCCGTGCGCGTTCAGCATCGCAATCGCGCCGTGATTGAGCAGCGGGCACAGAGCCCAGCCCATGCAGGCGGAGTTCCACATCTCGGTCAACGCCACCGCCAGCGCCTCGGGCAGGCCCTGGCCGCCGATCTCGGGCGGCGAGGTGATCCCGTTCCAGCCGCCGTCGACAAATTTGCGGTAAGCGTCGCGGAACCCGGGCGGGGTGCGCACGACGCCGTTTTCGAGCACGCTGCCGACTCGGTCGCCGACCTGGTTGAGCGGCGCCAACTCGTGCTCGGCAAATTTCGCCGCTTCTTCGAGCACCGCGTCGGCGATCTCGGCGGCGTCGGCCGAGAGGTTGCCGACAGTGTCGAGCACCAGGCGCATATCGGCGAGCGGGGCGGTGTAAGTCATCCGGCGATCTCCCTGCGGCCAGCATAGCGGATCGCCGACCCCAAGGCAGCGCGCTATGATTGCGAAAGCCGTCTGGAGGAAGCATGAGCCCTGGCCGCTACGCCCTATTATTCCCCCTCGCGCTGCTGCTGTCGGCAATGCCGGCGCTGGCGCAGCCGGCGCCCGATTGCAGCAAGGCCCGAACAGCGGCCGAGAAGGCGATTTGCGGCGATCCCGCCCTGTCCACCGCGGACGGTGCGATGTCCAAGGCCTATGCCGCGCTCGCCAAGGCGCTGGCGCCCGGGCAGCAAGCCGGGCTGCGCCGCGATCAGCGACAATGGGTCAAGGACCGCGACCCCGGCTGTGCCGAGCAAAAAGAAGCGGCGCTGACGCAATGCCTGCTCGCCGCGACCGACAAGCGGCACCGGTTTCTCGCCGGCGAGGGCGATAACGGTCCGGCCGGCGCGCCGCCGCTCGTGCCGGTGTTTTATTACGAGGCCAAGAAGGCCGCATACGAGATCACCGTCGCCTATCCGGCCTTCGCGGCACCTGTCGGCAAGGCGTTCAACGCGGCAGCGCATGACGCGGTGCTCGGCAAGGACGCGCTGACGGATTACCGGCAGAACGGGCCGAACAAATTCAACGGCAGCAGCAATTTCTACCAGGCGACCTACGACATCCCTTATCTCGACCCGCACCTGGCCTCGGTGGCGTTTCAGTTCGGCGCTTATGCCGGCGGCGCTCATCCCAACAACTGGCGCGTTGGCCTTTTATGGGACCCTGCGAACGACCGTCCGGTGGTGCTCGGCGATTTTCTCGTGGACCCCGACAAGGCGGTGACGGCGATTTCCGCGCTGTGCAAGGCGCAGGGCGAGAAGCAGGAATGGGGGCTGTTCGACGATGCCGATTTCGCCGCCGTGGTAAAGGATGTGAAATCCTGGTCGATCGACAAGGAAGGCGTGACGATCATGTTCGACCCCTATTCGGTCGCGCCTTACGTCGCCGGGCCGCATGACTGCCGGCTGAGCTATGCTGACCTCAAAGAATGGCTGAAACCCGGCGGCCCGTTGCCGCCGCAATAAAGGAGGCGATGGATTATGGCCGATTTTTCCGGGAAGACGGTGCTGGTGACCGGCGGCGGCAGCGGAATCGGCGCCGCGGCCTGCCGGCAATTCGCCGCCTCCGGCGCGAATGTCCATGTCATCGACCGCGACGGCGCCACGGCGGACCGGATCGCCTCGGAGATCGGCCATAACTCCAAGGCGACGGCGCACCAACTCGACGTGGCGGACAGCGCGGGCTGGGTGACACTGGCGGATGAGATCGCCGCGGCCTCGGGCGGTATCGATGTGTTGGTCAATTCCGCCGGCACGATTACCCAGAAGACGCTGGCGACAATGACCGAGGCGGAATGGAGCCGGGTCATCGAGGTCAATCTCGGCGGCACGTTCAAAGGCATTCACGCGGTGATTCCGCATATGCGCGCCAAGGGTGGCGGGGCGATCGTCAACATTGCGTCGGTCGCCGGGCGGCGCATCTCGTTTGGCGGCGGCGCCAATTACTCGGCATCAAAGGCTGGCGTGCTCGGGTTGACGCGGCATGCGGCCTACGAGCTGGCGCCTGACAAGATCCGCGTCAACGCGGTCTGCCCCGGTCCGACCGCGACGCCGTTCTCCGGCGCCATGCCGAGCGCCGAAGTAAAGGCACAGCGGGCGAAGAAAATTCCCTTGGGCCGCATGGTTGAGCCCGAAGACATCGCCGACGCGGTCCTGTTTCTCGCCGGCGACGGCGCCAAGATGGTCACCGGCATCGCGCTCGATGTCGATGGCGGCGTGCTGATCTCGAACGATATTCCGTACGAGGATTATTTCGCGAAAATGAAATGAGGCGATCAACCAGCGTCTCATTTCATCCCGGCGCAGGCCGGGATCCACCGTTCAGCCGCTCCAGCCACGGCAAAATGGGTCCCGGCTTTCACCGGGACGCGCGAAAAATGGGGCCCGGCTTTCACCGGGACGCGAGAAAAGGAACTACTCCCGCGCCTTGGTGTAGGGGTAGATCATCTCGCCGGTCTTGTATTTGTCGGAGGCGAGGATCGTCACCGTTGTCGGATGGCGGAACTGTTCGAGGTCGGTCCCCTTGATGTCGTGATACTGCACCCAGATCGGCCGGCCCTCAGTCCATTCCCCGTCAGGGCCGAACGAGATGTCGCCCATGATCGTCTTGAATGTCGTTTTGTGCATGTATTCGGCGATCTTGCTTTCGTCGAGCGTCTTGGTCGCCTCGATCGCGTCCCCGAGAATTTGCAGCTCAGAATAGGCGAAGGGCGGCAGGAAATAGCCGAGCGGGTCGACGCCTTGCGCGGGGGCCTGCGCCTGGTATTTGGCGAGAAATTCCATGACGCCGGGGAATTCCATGCTCTTGACGGGCTCCCACAGCTCGACATTGACGGTGCCGTTCATCAGCGGGCCGAGCTGGGTCTTGAGCGCGGCGGTTGGCAGCCCAACCAGCGCGCCGCCCAGCATGTTGGTCTTGAGCCCGACCTCGCCGACCGCACGCAAGATGCCGACCGTATCGGGCGGGTATGACGCAACATAGACGATGTCCGGGTTGGTCGCCTGCACCGCGCGCACGATCGGCGTGTAATCGACCGTGGTCGGCGGGTAGGTCTTGTCGTAGACGATCTTCAAGCCCGCCGCCTTGGCGTTTTCGCGCGCACCGTCGGAGGCGTTGCGCGAGAATTCGGCGTCGGCGGCGACGATCGCCAGCGTCTTGGGCTTCGGATTCTGCGCCATCACCAGGTCGAAATAGCCCTGCGAGAAGGTCTTTTGCGGCTCCGGCCCGAAAACCAGCATCGAGAAGTATTTCGGGTAGTGAAATTCGTGATTGGCGGCGAGCGCGAACAGACCGAAGAACAGCCGGTTATGCTGTATCGCCACCGGCATCGCCGGAACAACGAGGTTGGTGCCGTAAGACGAGATCAGAAAATCGACCTTGTCGACGCTGATCAGTTTTTCATAGATGCCGGGGACATTCGCCGGGTTCGACTGATCGTCGTAATAGACGAGCTTGACCGGCCGTCCGAGCAGTCCGCCCTTTTTGTTGATGTCCTCCGCCCATATCTGAAAGGCGAGCAGACCCGACTTGCCGACCACCGCGAGCGGCCCGGTCAGTTCCATGCTGAAGCCGATGGTGATCGGCGGTTTGTCGTCGGCGCGCGCGACCGCGGTAGTCATCACCAGCAGCGCACCGGCCAGCCACGCACCAAGATGCTTCCGGATCATCCGGCCCTTCCCCCCTCAAATGTCATTGGCCGCTAATCTATCGGTAGCAGCGGCGCGGCGATAGGGCCGCCTTGCCGTTGAATTGGGCGAAGCTCAGTCGCGCAATTCGGCGACTTGCGCCGGTGTCAGGAACCGCGTCTTGGCGCCGCGCAGCAGCAAATAAAGCTTGGCGGTTTCCTCAAGTTCCTCGACCGCGTTGACCGCGGCATCGAGGCTCGACCCGGCGACGACCGGGCCGTGATTGGCCAGCAGCACCGCGTGATGCTTTGACGCGAAACCACGTACCGCCTCGGCCAGCGCCATGTCGCCCGGCTTGAAATACGGCACCAGCGGCAGGCGGCCGACGCGCATCACGTAATAGGCGGTGATCGGCGGCAGCACGTCGTGCGGGTCGACTTCCGCGAGGCACGACACCGCGACCGAATGCGTCGAGTGCAGATGCACCACCGCGCCGGTACCGCTGCGCTCCTCGTACATAACGCGGTGCAAAAAGCTTTCTTTGGTCGGCGCGTCGCCACCGGTGAGCTTGCCGTTATCGTCGATCTTCGACAGGCGCGCAGGGTCGAGCCGGCCGAGCGAGGCGTTGGTCGGCGTCATCAGCCAGCCGTCCTCGACCCGCATACTGATATTGCCCGACGAGCCGGCGGTGAGGCCGCGGTTGAAGATCGAGGCGCCGAGCGTGCAGATCGCCTCGCGGGCTTTGGCGTCACTCATCGCGAGGCCTCCTCATAGGCGGCGAAGGCGCGCAAGAAGAAGTCGGGCTTGCCGAAATTACCCGATTTGAGCGCGAGCGCCAGCGGCGGGTCGTTAAGACTGACGGTCCACGGCACGCCGGGGTCGATCTGGCGGCCGATCTGCAAGCCGGTGACGCCCAGCGCCTGGACAACGGCACCGGCGGTTTCGCCGCCGGCGACGACGAGCCGGCGCACGCCGCGCGCGACAAGGCCGCGCGCGATCGCCGCCATGATCCCTTCGATGAGCGCGCCGGCTCGCTCGCGACCGAGCTTTTCCTGTACCGCCGTCACCTCGTCGGGGGACGCGGTGGCGGCGAAGGCGATCGGCTGCTCGCCGAGCTTGTCGCCCGCCCAGGCGAGTGCCCGCTCCGCCACGGGTTCGCCGGAATCTGCGGCGAGCGGGTCGATCGCGAAGACCGGCGCGCGCTCGCGCACATAGGCGAGCTGCGCCAGGGTCGCCTGGCTGCACGAGCCGGACAGCACCGCCGCCTTGCCCTCGATGCGCGGCAGCAAATCGGCGCCGCCGCCATCGCCGATCAGCCCGAGCCGGCGGAAATTAGCCGGCAGACCAAGTGCGATCCCCGAGCCGCCGGTAATCAGGGCGAAATCCTTCGCGGCTTCGCCAATCGCTTCGAGGTCGTGGTCGGCGATCGCATCGACGATCGTGTGGCGACAGCCATCGCGTTGCTGCGCCGCGAAGGCCGCGGCGATCGCCGCGGCGCCCTTGGCGACGGTCGAATGCTGCACCAGCCCGACATTGCCCTGGCATTGGCGCTGGAGCACGCGAACCAGCGAGGGGTCGCGCATCGGCGTCAGCGGGTGGTCCCGCATCCCGGACTCGGAGAGCAGCACGTCGCCGACGAAGAGATAGCCCTTGAAGATCGTGCGGCCGGCTTCGGGAAACGCCGGGCAATACAACGTGAACCCCGAGCCGAGCGCGTCGAGCAGCGCCTCGCCGACCGGGCCGATATTGCCGGTGTCGGTGGAATCAAAGGTCGAGCAGTATTTGAAGAGGATTTGCCGCGCGCCCGCATCCTTCAGCCAGGCGAGCGCCTTGAGGCTCATCTCCACCGCTTCGGCGGCGGGGATGGTGCGGCTCTTGAGCGCGATCACCACCGCCTCGGCGTCGGGCACCGGTGCATGGCCGCCGGGTACATCGATCAGTTGCACCGTCTTCATGCCGCGCCGCACGAGCGTGTTGCAAAGATCGGTCGCGCCGGTGAAATCGTCGGCGATCGCGCCCAACAGGACCGGCATCTCTTGCTCCCTCTGCCTGCCAAGGGGAGAGACTAAAGCAATATCGGCACAGACGAAATCTCCCCTCGGGCGCCTTGGCCGGGCTTGCCCCTTATACCCGCGTCTTTCTCCGCAGCCGGCGGTGAACGAGACATCGCCCCCCAGGTCCAAACCCGGGGGAGGCGATGGGCCGTTCGCGGGGGTCGAGGCTTTGCCAGACTTGATAACCTTACCAAGGAGATGCAACACGTCCGCCAAATCGGCGGCGTGGCGACCTCGGTCCGTTCCGATGACGGCTGCGCCCCGTACGGCCCGCTTCCGCACACGCGACCTCTTCAACCGCGCCCGAGCGATCTCCCTTGCACGGCAAAAATTGCACCGTATAAGTAGGATTGTCAGCTTGTTGTAAGGCTGACGGCTTCGTTGCGTTATCAATGGGACCGATATTTCAGGCTGGCGAAGTACTTTCTCCCGAAGAACTGGGAGTCACACTCGTCGTTGCGCCTCACCCGGACGACGAAACGATTGCTTGCGGCGGTTTGATCGCCCTTTTGCGCCGGGGCGGGCACCAAGTTTGGGTTGCAATCGTCACTGACGGCACTGCGTCCCACCCAAATTCAAAGCAATTCCCACCAACTAGGCTCGCAGCAATTCGAAAAACCGAAACCGTCAGTGCTCTCGCGCTTCTTGGTGTCGAAGAAGAGCACATTGTTTTTAAAGAATTCCCGGATGGCTTTGTCCCCAGCGAGGGTACTCCAGGATTTGATTGCGCGGTGGAGAACGCTGTCAGATGCCTGGAACGCCTTGCACCTCAGACGCTTGTCATCCCTTCGTCCTTGGACACTCATGAAGACCATAAAGCCACGGCGGCGATCTGGCTGCGCGCTGGCCAAATTTCGCCTGTCACACCGCGAATTCTCGAATACGTTATTTGGCCAAATGGGCTGATCGATAACCAAAAACGACAAGCGATTATCGATATTTCCGATGTGTTTGAGCTAAAGCGCCAAGCGATTGCCATCTATCGATCCCAACTCGGGCTTTTAGTCACGGATGATCCAACCGGCTTTATCCTGCCCGGTCACGTTCTGAACCGCGCGACAAAACCGGCGGAAATCTTTTTAGAGAGCAAGGCGATTCAGTGGCCATGGCCCCCGAGCCAACTCGCAAAGACGGTTATTGAAAGAGAGTACGGAGCGCTCACCGTTACCTTTTTTGGAGAGGAACCCAAGCCCGCACAAGCGCTCCCAACATGGCCAACGGTCAGCGTAATCATTCCTACGCACAACAGAGCACAATGGGTGGTGCGCGCCGTAAAAAGTGCCCTTTCACAGACCGTAGCACAGCACCTCGAGATTATCGTTATCGACGACGGTTCCACAGACGGTACGGAAGCGGCTTTATCTCCGTATCGAGATAAAATTCAATATCGTAGGCAAAAAAATCAAGGCGTCGTCGCGGCGCGAAATAACGGTATCTATCTCGCTAGAGGAGAGTTTATTGCATTGCTTGACTCGGACGATAGCTGGCTTCCCTGGAAAATTGAAGCGCAGTTGGCTTGCTTCGCCATAAAGCCCGATCTTGCATTGGTTTGGACGAACGCCGCCTTGGTGGACGACCAGCAAAACTGCATATGGCCCGATTACGTTCGCTCATATGTCGCATATCGTTTTTTTCATGACGAACATCGCTTTAGTACCAATATCGTACTAGATATATTTCAGGATGAAGTGCCCTTATTTCAGCAAGCTCATTTCAAAATAGGGGACCTTTCTTCTTCGATGTTTATGGGCAATGTTATCGTTACGCCAACGGTGTTGATACGCAGGGATATTTTGAAGAAAACTGGCGTCTTCGATCCCGCGCTCGGCCAAGCCAACGAAGACTACGACCTGTACTGGCGGATATGTGAGCAGGGTGACGTGGGTTTCCTGGACCTGCCTGCTGTCCACATTGGGCGACCACGAGAAGGCGGGCTTGGTCGTGACTATGGAGCATTGGCGATATCCGATTTGATCGCCATAGATAGATATTGCCGGCGCAATCCAGAAGGCCCTGCCCTTCACGACGGGCTGATAGCACACCGTATGATGGAAATTCACAGCCGGATCGCGCTGACAAAATTTGATGAAGACAATCGTTCCATGGTCCGAAAACACGCCCTTATTGCGATATGCCATAGGACAAGATTGCATCGTGTTTATTTTTGCTTTGTTCTATCTTTTCTTCCATTGTCTCTGACCAAGCTGATCAGATGGATGCTGCGTCGAAGAGCCCACAGGAATGTGAACTTGGCCTCGTTGACCATCTGAAGCCTCTAGCCCGGATCATTATGGCCCGGCACGGGCTGGAGCGCGGCAAAAACGGGCTTGAAATCTATGTTATGTGCGAAATACCAAACAATGTGATCGCCATCGCCGCGTTTGCAGAGTTGTTTGATGGCTTCTCGATCGGTTCGAACGACCTGACGCAGTTGACGCTCGGTGTCGACCGTGATTCCGAGATCGTCGCTTTCGATTTCGACGAGCGCGACCCCGGCATGCTCGAAATGCTCCGTCTGGCTGTGACGGGAGCGCACCGCAACCGACGGCATGTCGGCATTTGCGGCGAGGCTCCGGCCAACTACCCGGAGATCGCCCGCTTTCTCGCCCGCTTGGGCATCGACTCCATCAGCGTCAACCCCGCGAGTCTGGTGCGCACTCGAGCCGCAGTTGCCGAGGCTGAGAAAGAGGCCGCTGGCGCTCCGCTCGCCGCGCAATGATCGCCTCGCGACAGGCGCAATGCCGACGCGAGATCCTACCATGATGCCCTATTGGCCGGTTTTGCCTCGCCGCGAAACACCCGGTCACGACCGGCCTCCAGCGGACCCATCTCTTCTAAACATCCGGTGAGTTGAGCTAGATCAACGCGCCGCACGCAATGCCCACCAAAATATAAAGGCCTGCGCAGGCGACACGCCTCGCGGTACTCAATACGGGAGAGCGTCAAAAATGGCTGACCACAATCCGACAGAACTACCACAACTGATTTCTGCCAATCCTCAGCTGCCGTGGGCGGATTTTACCTGCACCCCGGTAATCGATTTCGACACCAGCGGAAAAGCGCTGACCACGGCAAAGCGATGCGCCATTACTGCCGGCGAGGTGACCATTGTGGTACATTTGCCGCACCACGCCGATTTGAACAAAGGGGAGCCCTGGCCCCCAAAGGCGATCGTCGACCTCATGATGGAAGCCGTGGGACCAGCAGTACCCGCTTAAGTTTTCATGCCAATCGCGGCGTTTAAGTCCGGCGGCAGCGGGTCCGCTCCTATCCCTGCAGGCGGCGATTATGCCGCCGCAGGCCTCACGCGTTCGCGGAGATTGCGATGACCAATATCGTCACTCTGACGATGAACCCTGCGCTCGATATCGCGACATCGACAGATCGAATTGTGCCCGATCATAAGTTACGTTGCGAGACGCCCCGCTATGACGCTGGCGGCGGCGGGATCAATGTTGCACGGGCTGTACATGCGCTGGGGATGGATGCGCTCGCGGTCTTTCCCGCCGGCGGGGCGGCGGGAGAGCTGATCGACCACCTTCTGAACGAAGAAGGTGTTGACCACGGGATTGTCGCTATCTCAGGCTTCACCCGCGAGAGCCTTAACATCGTTGAACGCGAAAGCGGCAAGCAGTTCCGCTTCATCCTTCCCGGGCCTGAGATCGGTCCAGCGGATCAGCAACGATGCCTTGACGCACTTGCCGCGGCAGCTGCTGACGCCACTTATATCATCGCCAGCGGAAGCCTTCCGATGGGCGTTCCTGACGATTTTTATAAATGCGTCGCGCAGCTGGCGGCCGCTCGTGGGAAGCGTCTGGTCCTGGACACTTCCGGTGCAGCGCTCAGAAAAGCCGGTTCAGGGATATATCTGTTGAAGCCAAGCTTGACAGAACTTGCTGATTTGGTGGGCCGGCCCATCTGCTCGGAACACGAAGAGAATCAGGCAGCGCGCGAGTTGATCGAGCGCAACTATTGTGAAATCGCGGTGGTGTCCCTTGGCGCACGTGGCGCTGTTCTGGCGAGCAAGGAGGCGGTCCACCGTCTGCCAGCAGTTGAAATTTCGGCAAAGGGCGGGGTTGGCGCCGGTGATTCCATGCTTGCCGGTATCATCGTAGGCTTGAATCGCGGTCTTTCGCTCGTTGAAGCGGTACGTTTCGGAATAGCCGCCGGAGCGGCGGCCTCGCTCGCAACCGGGACCCAATTATGCCGTCTCAGCGATGTCGAGCGCCTCTATCAAGGGCTCCTCTGAAGGCCCCTTGATCTGGGTCAATGGCGATGAATGAGGGTTATGTTCCTCTTGCGCTCGCGACCTTGGCCGCATGTGGGCCGGCGCATCAGGACGGAGACCGAAGATGACGCAACGGACGGCGCACAATTCTCATTGGCTTGCCGCGAAAGATGTCCAGCCGGAGGATCTTCAGGGACCATTCGAAGTCCGGTTGCGGGTAGACCCACCGCCCGGTTTGGACTTCTGGGACCGCCCGCTGTGGATTTATGGCCAATCTGGCGGACAAAACGCGGGCGATGGCGCTCGCCTAGTATTCACCCATCATACCGAGCGCAAAGATGCAGCTCATCGCCACGAAGGCTGGCCGCTCAAAATATTGTATCCGGTCCTGGTCGATTTCGCCCAGCACATCGCGGCGGATCATCTTGTCATCAAAATCGATCTGCGAAATCTGGAAGTCCGGCCTACCAGAACAAACGAAGCTGCCGCAATCAAGGCCGAGCGTGGCAAGTACCCCGAATTGGCTGGTCACGCGCACGGCTGGAAAGGTCAACCTTAGCGCAGTTGCATCTTTGATCGCACGGCGGATTCTAGCGGTCGCAAGTGGTTGCTATCGCCCAGAACTCGTCGAGGCGAAGACTGGCGCCTCCCACAAGCACACCATCAACGTTTGGGATCGCCAGTACCTGGGCGGCATTGCGCTTGCTAACCGAACCTCCGTAAATGATGCGCGTCGCTGGATATTGCTCTGAAATTGCGGTGTGCACCTCGGATATCTCGGTGACTTCCGGCAGCTGCCCACTCCCTATCGCCCATACGGGCTCGTACGCCACCACCAAGTTTTTGGCGGTCGCTTCATCTGGAAGCGATCGGGAGAGCTGATTAACGACAACCTTATGAGCTTCTCCCAAACGGCGTTCTTTAGCCCCTTCTCCGACGCAGACAATGGCAGTCAGTCCTGCTCGCGCCGCCGCAGCCGCCTTTGCCCTTACGTCCGAATCGCTTTCACCACACCCGCGACGACGCTCGGAGTGTCCAATGATCACGTATGTGCAACCAGCGTCCTTTAACATTTCGGCGCTGATGCTTCCGGTGAAAGGGCCCGCGGCGGCAGCATGGCAATCCTGGCCGCCAAGGAGAATACCACTCCCAACGACAGCATCACCAAACCATGTCAATAATGTCGCTGGTGGACACACCAAGATCTCACAGGCGAGATCGCAAGTCCGCATTTTTTGTGACAGCCCCCAGCCCAATGCGGTTGCATCGGCGCGAATACCGTTCATCTTCCAATTACCAGCGATGAGCTTGCGCTGCCGGCTCATGAGGGCGCCTTCCTTATATCTGCGATTCTTTTTCCCGTTGGGGATTGGCAGATGCAACCGTCAGACGCACTGATCTGAATCAAGGCATTCGCGCGCAATAAGGCAAAGATTTACCCGTCGTCTCGTGATGGTGCGAGCATCACGATGGCAACACAAATCGCCATCGCTGGGCAGCGCCACGGTGAAAGGCCGCGGCGTCGGCCGATGGAAAATCACCGCTGCTTGTCACCGCGGAGACGACCAAACGGTTCGCGGCAATCGACAGCAGGGACCGGAAAGCTGAACGAGCTTTCATAAGGCAAGGTCGGTTCGCCCTCGAACCAACGTCGGAAGGTCGGCAAGCCGAAACCGGAGAATCGGTCGAACAGCCGATCCATTTCCTGACGGAAAGACCGCCATGTGTCCGGCAAGCGCGCCGAGGTCGGGCCGGGAACCGGCGCAGCCTTCTTAACCTCAACCGGAATATTAGCCATGGATTATCCTCCTTTGAAGAATAGTTGTACTTATGCTGATGACCTTGATACGGGCCTTGACTCAGATCAAACCTGCCGCAACTCAACTGCACTTGTGTCGATGGCGCGTATCAGCCGGGTGACGGCATTCATGTCGGCAGGGCGATCGCGCTGCGCGGCGGCGGGCTGGTCGCGCCGGCAATTTTGAATACGGACAAGCATTCACTGGCCGAGCTGATGGCGGAAATGCGCGACCTCGTGCAGCGCGCGCGCCGCGGCAAGCTGCGCAGTTCGGAACTGGCATCGGCGACCGCCACTGTGACAAGCCTCGGTGATCGCGGTGCCGAGATGGTGATGGGCATCATCTACTCCCCCGCAAGTGGCGCTGATCGGGTTTGGTATGATCGCTACCCGACCTGGGTTGTGGAAAACCGAGTCGAACCGCGGTCGGTGGTGACGGTGAGCCTCGCCGCCGATCATCGGGCCAGCGACGGCCATATCGGTGCGTTGCTCTTGAATGCGATCGAGCGGCTGCTGCAGGAGCCCGAGAAGCTATGAATGTGGCGATCGACAGATCGACGATATGCAAATCCTTGGCTCCATCGCGCCGGAGGCCGATTTTTCGACCGTATCGGGCGGCGAAGACCTGCGCGAGGCGCTCGATCTCGATTCGATGGGCTTCCTCAATTTCGTCATCGCGCTGCACGAGCGGACGGGCATCGACATTCCCGAAGCGGACTACCCGAAGCTCCGCACAATTGATGGCACTGTCGCCTACCTGACTCGTTCCTGAGCGTTTGTTTCCACGCAAGCTCGGTATTCGGCGGCATAATCGTCGAGCATGGACCTGACGCTGCGCCCGATGCGCGCGTAGTCGGCCCCATCGAGGTTCGCGAGCGAGACCCGTGCAGAGGGATGCGGCGTTCCGAAACCCTTGCCCGGGAGGAGCACGATCCCGGCTTCGTCAGCAAGACGAAGCAGGATTTCCAGCGGGTTTTTTGTGGCAAGCAGCCAGTCGGCAAAGTGCCGGCCATAAAGCGCATCGCCGAGATGCTCCAGATCAAGCAACGCGTAATAGCAAACGCCGTTCGGGTCTTCGGCAGGCTCGATCCCGAGTGCCTCATGCAGCGAACGATACCGGCTGCGGATAAGCCCCTTCATGTTGCGCTTGTACTGGCCTCGGCCATCCATCAACGCGAACAGGGCGAAAAGCGTCATCTGCACTTGCTGCGGCGTCGAAAGGCCGGCGGTGTGATTGAGCGCGATCGCCCGGCTATCTGCGACCAGACGGTCGATGAACCTGAGCTTTCGGGGCTCGACGACGAGCGAGCCATAGCGCTCATCCAGCGCGCCTCTAACGGCAGCGGGCATAGTGGCGATCTTTTCGTCGAGAATGTTATCGGCGGACAACGCGATGACGCCAAGACGCCAGCCGGTGGCGCCAAAATATTTAGAGAACGAATAGAGCAGGACCGTGTTGCGTGGGCAAAGTGCAAACAGCGAGGTGAAATCGTCGGCGAAGGTGGCGTAGACGTCGTCGGTTACGATGACCAGATCCGGCCGCTGGGTTGCCACAATTTGCGCAATCCGGGAAAGGCTTTCGCCGTTGATCTTTGCCGAGGTCGGGTTGCCGGGATTGACCAGCAGCAGCGCCTTGACGCGTGGGTCAGCCAGTTTGGCGAGCTCCCCCGCAGGATATTGCCAGCCTTCATCCGGGTCGCCAGCGATGACCAGCTCACGCAGCCGGTAGTCGTCGAGCTCAGGTATTTCGAGATAGGGCGTGAAGATGGGCGTGCCGATCGCAATCGTATCGCCGGGCGCAATGAGCCGGTTCTCACGCAGCGAGTTGAAGACATAGGTGATGCCCGCCGTAGCGCCTTCGACCGCGCAGAGATCGACGCCGACTGCGTCGTCCGACCCGCCCATTTCCTTGAGCAGGTAGGCGCGCACGATCGCCTCGGCATGCCGCAGCATGCGCGGCGGCTCCGGGTAGTTGCAGCCCAGTAGGCCCTGTGTCAGTTCACGGGCAAAATCATCCGCATCGAAACCAAACCGATCGCAGGCGAAGGCGACGGCGGAGGAAAGAAAGGCGCTGCCGGTTTCCTCCTGCCGCGCTTCTGTAAATCGCCCGAGTCTTGCTGCGCTGCCGTCGCCCATAGGCAAGCGGCCAACCCCAACGGGGAGTTCGTCGGCGCCGCGCTCCGCCTCCTCGAGCGCAAAGCGGCCCAATTCGAAAAAAGCGTGGCGCGGTAGCGTCGCCAAAAAATTCGGGTTGCCGCGTCCGGCGTTGAGCATCAGCCGTTCGCCATGGCTGGCGGCGAGCGCGATCAGCGTGTTCTTTAGTTCGAATGGGCTGAGCCGGCCGAGCGCGTCAAGGTCATCGCGCGTCACCGCCGACCCCATCCGATGTCACAAGGGCGTCGAGCAGGTCGCTTCGGCTTATAATGCCGACCAGTCGACCCTCATGCACGACCGGAACGTGCTTCAGCTTGCGGCGACGCATTAAGCTGCCGAGGACGCCGATCGGGGTCACATCCGATATCGTCGTCACGTGACGCACCATGACATCGCGCGCCGGAAGATTGCGGGCGCCGGCGATGTCTTCGAGCGAAAGCGCGTCCTTGTCGAAGAGACGCAGCCACCAGGCGCGCGGGCTATCGCTCGGCGGGTGTCGCAGCAAATCGTGGTCGCTCACGATGCCGACGACATGAGCCTGATCATCGACGATGGGAACCGCGCCGATCCGGTTGGCAAGCATCAGTTGGGCGATCTCGCTGACACTGGTGTCAGTTTTGGCGGTAACCACCGGGCGCGTCATGATGTCGGCGGCGTTCATGGTATCACCCATCGTTATTTAGTCGGCGGATACCAATCGAGCCGCGCAAAATACGCATTGTCGTCGAACTTTGTCTCAAGTTTGCCGTGATAGGCACGCTTCAGTGCTTCGCCGACCGGTCGCGGTAGATGGATATCCGTGGTCGAGACGATCATGTCGTCTCCGGCGTGCTCGATCGCGATGACGCGATTGAGCGGGTGTTCGCCCTTTTCGGCGGCTTCCTCGTTGCGCACCAAGCCAACAATTTGTTCCTTCAAGTGCTCGGGTACACGGTGAAGGGTCACAAGCCCGGCCGGCAAATGGTCACTGATGCGCCGGCACGCGGGACAAAGATGCCGTTGTGCGTCCGCTGGCGCTTGGCCTGCCCGCCACCGGCCCTGGTGATACACCGCCCCACATTGCGGGCAGGCCGAGGGTTCGCGGGGCTTATGCTCCGCCTGATAGGGATCGAGAATCCGGTCGTTCTGTGCGCGACCGAAAATTCGGCGGTCTGACCGGGGGGTGCGGGCAGGTTGTGTTTGGGAAATCATCGCTCACCTTCTTGGCCAAGATCGTCAGCGTTCATTAGGCTGCGGTTCTTCCCGTTCGAGGATTTCGCAAACGCGCAGGGCGGCACCCCGCGGCCCGTGTTCGGTTTCGGTTGCGATCTGGTCGTCGGCGTTGATCCAGGTGAAGGCTTCGAGTACCTCGGCGGCGGTTGCAGCGGATCGTTGGATTTCCAGCAGCACCGCGTCGTCGAGTGGACCGAGGATCTCGACGATTTCCGACGCGGTCGCCGGATGAGGCTGTGTTTCCATGAAGCGCTCGTGACTTTCCGGGATCAGCCGCGGATCGTCTGTGTCGGCGGAAGATGATGCTTGCTCAGCGGCCTGACCGTGCTCGCTTGCGGGCCCTCGGCGCTTTCACCTTCGCGCGCCACGAAGCGCACCTCCTCGCCGACTTCCAAGGCGTCGTAGCTGCCGTCGACCACGCTGTTGCGGTGGAAATAAACCTCGTCACCAGACGCCGTGACGATGAAACCACCGTCGCGGTCGGGGAACAGGCGAGCGACCCGGCCATGGTCGGGCAAGGTGTGCAGCTTGACCTTACCGCGGGCGCTCTTCACATGATCCTGCAACTGCCGGCGCAGCGCATCGAAGGCGTCGCGGACTGCGACATGCGCGTCCTCATGCGCGTGATTGAAGCCTCGCTCATGCCCGATTGCGATTTCCCGTCCGGGCAGGACCAGATCGATGCGCGCCTGGAACAAATTGCCTTGCTGGTGGCGGTTGTTCTGCGCTTCGACGGTGACATGGCAGGCGGTAATACGATCGTGGTATTGCTCAAGCTCCTCGACGCGTTGGCGGATGCGCGCCTCCAGCGCCGGCGAGGTGTCCATGTGGCGAAACGTGATCTGAAGCGGCACTTGCACCGGCGGTCTCCCATAATATCAATAAAGCCTAATCGCGCCCGGCGCCGAAGCGATTGATCCAGCGCAATTCTCCGCAAATTGCTAGCGCGCGATCAGCACCGAACAGGGAGCATGGATCACCAATTTTTGTGATACGCTACCCAGCACCAGCCCCGTCAGCCGGCCGCGGCCGCGGCTCCCGACGACGATCAAGTCGACATCGTTGGCCTTCGCGTAATCGGTGATTTCAACGGCTGCGTCACTGCCAGCGCGACGAGCCTCGCGAAAGCGCGTGACACCGGCGGATGTCGCGATTTCACGACAACGGTCTAGGTAGTCGGTCGATGCGTCGGCAAGTATTTCGAGCGCTTCCGCATCGCCCAGGTTTTCGGATCGGGCGAGAGTCATGATGTCCGCCGGGCGGACCCGGTCTGGATTGGCAACTGCGAGCGCGATCAGCTCCGCACCGGTTTTCGCGGCAAGTTCCGCGGCGATCTCAACCGCGCTCAATCCGGTCTCTGAGCCGTCATCGGCAACGAGGATGCGCTTCATGAGAATGATCCACCTCTGTCAAAGGCCCGCATGGGCCAGGGCGATGGCCTCGCCGAGGAGCCGGGACGTGTCGAGGATGATGAAGTTTTCCGGAAGAAGCCCAGCGCCCTCGGCTTCAGATCGAACCGTATCGCCGACGATGATGGCGTCAAAGCCGGCCGCGCGCCAAGCACCTCTGGGGCCTTGCCGATGAAAAGCCCATGAGTAGCCGCGGCAAAAACGCTGCTCGCTCCCGCCTGCCGACATTTAGCGGCAGCGCGGCACAGGGTCGTTCCCGTGCTGATCAGATCGTCAAACAGAATTACCGCGCGCCCATCTACGTCGCCTACGAAGAGGTCGCCGCTGACGACGCCACCGGCGCGCCGCTTGTCGACAAAACCGGCGGTCGGTTCGTCACCAAGCTTTGCGGCGAGCGCCCGGCGAAACTTCTCGGCTCGCTTGGCGCCACCGATATCCGGCGACACGACGGCGACTTTCTTGCCGCGCAGCCGCGCAGCGAAGTGCTCGACGAAGAGCGGCATCGCTTCGATATTGAGCGTCGGAATGCGGAACGCGTTTTCGTAGGCTGCGCGATTGTGCACATCAAAAGTAGCGATGCCGTCGGCACCGCAGGCTTCGAACATGCGGGCGACGTATTTTGTCGTAATCGGATCGAAGGGTTGGCTGCGCTGGTCCTTGCGGGCATAGCAAAGGTAAGGCGCCAGAACCGTCACGCGGGCCGCGCCGGCATCCTTCAATGCGCCGACAAAGAACAGTAAGCGGCACAATTTGTCGTTCGGGCTGGCGTTGCTCGTCCCGCAGAGCGAATGAAGGACGAACACGTCGCGTCGGTGGACATCGGCAAGCGAGCGGATCTTGTGCTCGCCATCCTCGAATTCCCGCTCCTCATGCGCACTCAGCGGCCATTCCAGCCGCGACGCCAGACGCTGCCCATAATCACGGGAACCTTCGAGCGCGAAAAGCAAACCGGCGGACCGTTCCATCGGGAACCCCTCGAATGATGCGGGAGAGGTTACGGAACAGACGGTAGGCCGCTTTGACCTACATCAATTCACTCCGGATCGTTGAACGCTAGCGTTATTGGACCCCACCAACTTGCGGCACATTTGCCGTCTTGGATCGATCTTCGGAGGCCCTCATGAGCAACGCCCCCATTCTCGACACGTCGGTCCAACGCGCCCATGAATGGCTGCACGATATTGGCCGCGGCCTTGGCTTTGAGAACGAGCACGCCGCCTATGCCGCGCTACGCGCAACGCTCCACGCGCTCCGCGATCGGCTACCCGTAGAGCTGGTCGCCCATTTCGGCGCCGGGTTCCCGACCATGATCCGCGGCATCTACTACGACGGCTGGCACCCTTCGACGACCCGCCTGCGGGAAGCACATGCGGAGGATTTCCGGCAGTCGATGCAGCGGGAGCTGCACGGTCATCGTGAACTTCAGAACACCGAGCAGGTGGCGATCGCCGTCATGGGTGTCATGAGTGAACGCATGGAGGCCGGGCAGATCGACCATATCGTCGACGCGCTTCCAAAGCAGGTGCGTGAACTATGGCACATCGCCCGCCAATGAGACGACGGCGATGGCGGAAGCAGCAATGATCTTCCTCGATCGAAGCGACGCCGGGCGACGGCTCGCACAACGGCTTCTGCACTTGAAGGAACAAAGGCCGGTCGTGCTGGCACTGCCGCGCGGGGCGTACCGGTCGGCTTCGAGGTCGCGCGCGCCCTCGAAGCGCCGCTTGACCTCGTGCTGGTGCGCAAGATCGGCGCCCCGTGGCAGCCCGAGCTGGCGATCGGCGCGGTGACCGACGGTGACGATCCCGAGCTGTTCATCGACCGGAAGCTCGTTACCGAATGGGCGATCGCCGACAGCTACATCAATCTAGAGGCGCGGCGCCAGCTCAAGGAGCTGGAACGTCGCCGCCAAGTCTACGGCGCGGGTCGCACGCTGATCGAGATCGCGGGGCGCCCGGCGATTGTCGTTGACGATGGCGTTGCTACCGGCTCGACCATACGGGTGGCCCTTGGGGCGACGCGGCGGCGCAATCCTTCCCGTCTCATCCTCGCTGTCCCCGTAGCGGCTGAAGACACGCTGGCACGCCTGGAGTCGGAGGCCGATGAGGTGGTCTGCCTGGAAACGCCGGCGGATCTTGGGGCCATCGGCGTTTTCTACCGTGATTTTCATCAGCTCAGCGACGCGGAGGTAAGCGAGTTTCTCTCACGCGCCGCGCAGCCTGCGGGGCAATGATGATGACCCGACGCACAGCGGCCCTTGGTGCATTGGCAACCGGTGTCCTGGCGGCGACCTCGCGGGCGTCGGAGACGCCGGTAATGCGGGATCTGCCGCCCTCATCGCATCAGGGCGGGAAGCCGCTCATGGAAGCGTTGATGTTGCGTCGTTCGACGCGGGCCTACAGCACCACTCCGCTGCCGATCCAGCTCTTGTCCGACCTCTTGTGGGCCGCCAATGGCGTCAATCGCCCAAGCGGAGACCGCACCGCGCCATATTGGCGGCATATCATGGTCACCGACATCTATGTCGCCATGAGCGACGGCGTCTGGCTCTACCAGCCCGAAGCCCACAAGCTTCAGTCCTATCTGCCGGACGACATCCGCGCGGGCACGGGTCTGCAGGACTTTGTCGGCACCGCGCCGCTCGACCTGATCTATGTCGCACATGGCGAGCGGATGACCGATGTGGGGCCGGCCGACCGACGGCTCTACGCTTCGGTCGATGCCGGGTTCATCGGCCAGAACGTCTACCTGTTCTGCGCATCGGTCGGCCTCGGCACGGTATTTCGCGGCGCCGTTCCTTACGAGGCGCTGACGCAGAAGCTGGCCCTGCCGCCCGAGCAGTTCGTTACCTTCGCGCAGACCGTCGGCTTCCCTGCCTAGGCCTTCCGGCGCGACTCAGCGAGGGTACGATGGACAAACCGAGCGAGAATCGCCGAGACATTGTGGCGATCGGCGGTTCTGCTAGCGGGCTTGAGGCCCTCGAGGCGCTGCTGATCGACCCCCGGAGAAGTGGTCCGGCCTGAGCTATGGTTTTTGCTCGAAGGAGGACCAGGATGCCGAGGAAGCTTTACAAGCCGGAAGAGATCGTCGCCAAGCTGCGGCAGGTTGGTTCGCGGCGTGCTGTCGATCTCCGAGCGCCGCGCCTGTGCGGCGCTGGGACAGCACCGCTCGACGCAGCGCAAGCTTCCGCGGGGCCGTGACGATGAAGAACGGCTGACCGCCGATATCGTCGAGTTGGCCCGGCGGTATGGTCGCTACGGCGATCGCAAGATCGCCGAGCTTTTGCGTCAGGCCGGCTGGCGGTCAACGACAAGCGGGTCGAGCGGATCTGGCGACGCGAGGGGCTGAAGGTCCCGGCCAAGCAACCCAAGCGCGCTCGGTTGTGGCTTTCGGACGGATCGTGCATCCGGTTGCGAGCCGAGCGCCCCAACCATGTCTGGTCTTACGACTTTGTCGAGGAGCGCACCCATGATCGACGCAAGTTCCGCCTGCTCAACATCATCGACGAGTTCACCCACGAGTGCCTGGCCATTCGGGTATCGCGCCGGCTCAAGTCGATCGACGTCATCGATCTGCTCTCGGACCTGTTCATCCTGCGCGGCGTACCCGGGCACATTCGTTCGGATAATGGCCCGGAGTTTGTCGCCAAGGCGGTGCAGGAGTGGATCACCGCGGTCGGGGCAAAGACGGCGTACATCACCCCCGGCAGCCCGTGGGAGAACGGCTTCATCGAGAGCTTCAATGCGCGCCTGCGCGACGAGTTGCTCGACGGCGGAATCTTCTACACGCTGCGCGAAGCCCAGATCGTCATCGAGAGCTGGCGACGGCACTACAACACGATCCGGCCGCATGCCTCGATCGGATACAGGGCTCCTGCTCCGGAGGTGTTTGTGCCAGCCCTCGCCGCATGGCCGGCTGCGCAACCCCGACCAACTCCGCCGGCCATCCTCCCGCTGGTGCCACGACCAACCCTAAACTAACATCCAATCCGGACCACCAAATGGGGGCCGGTCAGGGCTCGCGAGCGCCTTGCGGATTGGTTTAAGGACCGCCTGTTCCTGGAGCTCAGGTTCGTTAACGACCCGGTAGCGGCGCTCCTACGCTACCCTGGTAAGACAGCAGGCGAAACAGCATCCGATCGTTGGCGATGATCGCACACCCTCTTCCGGAGATTTGGTTGCGAAGTTTTGGGCCGCTCGGCTCCGTGAACTGGATCGCTGGCAGGCCGATCTGTGGGTTACCCAAGGTCACCTCGACGACGCCATCGACCTGTACCGCAAGCTGATCGAGAAGCGGCCCGCCCATTTGAATGTATTATACGAGGTAGGGAAAGCGTACGCACAATCCCAGCTGGCGGTTGCGCTGACAAAGCGCGGGCATCCGCAGGGATCTCACTGAAGCAACCGAGTTGCTCGATCGCGCGGATCAGGTCTTTTCGCGCCTGGTTGTGACAGATCCCGAGAACGCTTGGTGGCCTCTCATTTGCGTCTGGATCGAGGGCGCAGGGCGAAGCTTGCCGGGCTCAACACACTCCAACCGCTGCGACGAAGACATTCTCGGCAGCGGCAGAGCGAGACCGAATGTTGGCCAATATGGACATCAACAATCGCCGCGCACAGGCGGGACCTTGCCTACGATACGACCCAGGCCGCCGACGGAGCTGGCGAATAAGCGGTGGCTCCTCGGTATCCGTAGGAGGTGCGGTACGCCCGAACCTCGCCAGCCGTCACCACGAATAGAAACGGCTGGAGAGGCGGCACGGGGCCGACGGCGAACGTCGCCTCATTCCAGAAACGGCGGCCCCTCAGCGTGGCAGCGGGCCTGTCGCAAGTTGCTCGGAGAACGGATGTGATCCGATGCCTTGGCGCAGGCCCCCTCCGTAGTCAAATAATAATTTAGCCTACCGCTTCGTATGGAAAGCGTCGGATCGTCTCGACATTGCGGCCCTCCATGCGGATAAGCTTGGTCGTGGCGTCGCGCCGCGGCGAATGCAAGTCGCCCTCATTGTAGACATGGGCGGCGCCAGGAGTGAGTTTGTAATCGCGGACGCGGCGCACCTTGCCGGGCTCTGCTTCGGAAGCCGGCGCCACGAGCGCCCAGTCGGTCATGACTGTCTCACCCTCGGCCTGTCCGTAAATCGCCCAGGTCGGCCCATGATCGTGCGGCTGGCTCTCCTTGGCGCCGTGAAAGACATGGCCGAGAATGCAGAAACCGAGTTCCGGATCTTCGTAAAGGATTTTGCGGTCGGGGCCGTCATCGGGCAAATGCTTGGTGACAAACGCGTTATCGGTGCATGCCCGGCTGACAAGCTCGCAAACCTTCTTGCGGCCCACCGGCCCCGGATCGGCAGCAAGGATGCGGTGGGCGTCCTGCGAGAATTGCTCAATTGTGTACGCCATAGGATCTCCTCCTTCTCGGGCGGCAGGCGAGCATCGAACCCGCTCGATCCGTACCGTCATAATTGCCTCGACGATGACGCTTCGTCGACAAGGCAAACGTCATCACCGCGCAAGCTTAGCGTTGGATTTCGCGATGGTCATCGAAGATTTTCCAGTTAATTCAATGACGTAAAATACTAGAAATTACATAATAAAATGCGTCTGACCAGCCGATTGGCTCAATATTAATGTGATCCAGGTCAATTCCCCGCGGCGGCGGCGGATGTGCCAAATTTTCCGCAAAGTCAACGCCCGGGCTACGAGCGCACAGAGCGCGATGAGGCCACCCGCTGAGACCACGCCCGGCTGGCGACGTTTTCAAGGCATGACTCCTGACGGGCCTGTAGCGCGCCACAACGGGAGGTAGGTATGAAATCGCCAAGTGCTGTGACGGCCGGGGAAATCATGACCTCGCCCGCCGCGTATGTCATGACCGAGACGCCGCTCAACGAGATCGCCAGTCTGCTGCTGGAGCGGAGCATCAGCGCGGCTCCGGTCCTCGACGAGTGGGGCCAGTTCATCGGCATTGTCAGCGAAGGCGATCTGGTGCGTCGAGGCTCCGTCGGTGCCGACCGCCGGCACTCTTGGTGGCTCGACCTGTTCGAGTCGGACACACCCCGCAGCGAGGGTTTGCTGAATTACTTCAAAGGGCACGGCCTGCGCGCGAAGGATGTGATGACCCGCGAAATCGTATCGGTCCCCGAGGATACGACGGCTGCGGCAATCGCCGAGGTGTTGGAAACTCACCGGATCAAGCGGGTACCGGTCGTGCGTAACGGAAAGCTGGTGGGGATTGTCAGCCGGGCCAATCTGCTGTCGCTGCTGGCCGGACACACGTCGATCGCGGGCCGAGATTGAGCCTTCCACCGTATCAGCGATGAGGTCGGTCCTATTGGGCTCCGGGCGCTGCGGAGATCGTCGAGACCCCCGCTCCGCAGATCGCGCAAGACCGGCAGGACCTCGCCAAACGATGAATTGCAAGCTACATCAGCGCCGTTGAAGCAGCGGGAGATGCGGCAGGAGGACTGCGGAAGTTCGTCCGCCCTTCGGAGAGCGCAGGCGGTAAAATAAAGCTTTGACGGCCTGGGCGAGCACGAGATAGGCGAGGACAATTCCGCCAATCATCAGGACAAACCCTGTCGTTGGGGACACAAAGCCGAACCACCTGCCCAACGGCGTATAGGGCAGCAGTACCGCCACCATGACAACGCCGAGCGAGGTTGCAGTAAGCACTCGGCTCGGTCGGCTGCGAAAAGGGTTTCGTCGTGTCCGCAGAACGAAGATCACCAGCACCTGGGTTGCCAACGATTCGATGAACCAGCCGGTTTGGAACAACCGCTCGTCCGCGTGGAACATCAAAAGCAATAGAGCGAAGGTCAAAAAATCGAATAGTGAGCTAAACGGGCCTAAGACCAGCGTGAAATCGCGCACGAACCCCATGTCCCAATGCTCTGGGCGGGCCGTGGTTTCAGCGTCAACCTCATCGAGGGGGATCGGCAACTCCGAAAGAGCATAGAGCAGGTTGTTGAGCAATACCTGCACCGGGAGCATCGGCAGAAACGGCAGCATCAGCGACGCGCCCGCCATCGAGAACATGTTCCCGAAGTTCGAGCTGGTCGCCATCATCACGTACTTCATGATGTTGCCGAAGGCGCGCCGTCCTTCGCTCACGCCGTGCTGCAGCACGTCGAGATCCTCTTGAGCAGGATGATATCCGCCGCGTCCTTGGCGACATCGGCCGCGCTATCGACGGAAATGCCGACATCGGCTGTGTGCAGCGAGGGTGCGTCGTTGATCCCGTCGCCGAGATAGCCGACCACGTGGCCGCTCCGTTTCAGGGCGAGGATTACGCGGTTTTTCTGGATCGGGTTCACGCGGCAGAACAAATTCGTCTCGTCGAGACGAGCGGCCAAAGCCTGATCGCTCAGACCGTCGAGTTCATGCCCGGTCAGCAATCCGGTCACCGGGATTCCGAGGTCGTGGCAGACATGTTGAGCGACCCGCTCGTTGTCGCCGGTCAGAATTTTGACCGTGACCCCTTTGGCGTTCAGTGCCGCGACAGCGGGTCCGGCGCTTTCCTTCGGCGGATCGAAGAATACGACAAACCCGGCAAACACCAGTTCCAGTTCGTCGGCGACGGTCGCTCGGTCGACAGCCAGTTCGCGCCAAGCGACGCCTAATGCACGAAGCCCTTGCGCGCTCAGTTCCTGGAAGGTTTGCGCGGCGCGGGCGCGAGCGGCCTGATCGAGCGGCCGCGGGGCGGGGTCGCCCGGCCGCTGGTAGCACGTCGCGACGGCCAAAATATCCTCGGGCGCGCCCTTGGTGACCAGCAGCCGCCGACCGTCGCGCTCCACCAGCACAGACACGCGGCGCCGCTGAAAATCGAACGGCGCCTCGTCGAGCTTTACCCAGCGTTCGGCATCCCCCGCGATTTCGAGGATCGCCGTGTCGAGCGGACTACGAAGCCCGTTTTGGAAGTGGCTGTTGAGCCAGGCGAGCCTGGCGACCTCGGGAAACTCTTCACCCGACAGTGCCACTTGCCGGGCCATCCTGATTTTCGCTTCCGTGAGCGTGCCGGTCTTGTCCGTGCACAGGATATCCATGCTGCCGAGGTCGTGGATCGCCCCCAGCCGCTTGACGATAACCTCTGCCTTGGCCATGCGGATGGCGCCGCGCGCCAAGGTCACCGAGACGATCATCGGCAGCAATTCCGGTGTCAGCCCAACGGCAAGGGCGACGGCAAACAGAAAGCTTTCGAACAGGGGCCGGTGAAATGCCAGATTGACCAAAAGAACAAAGAGCACAAGAAACTCGGTCAGCCGCACGATCAGCATGCCAAAGCGGTGCGTGCCGATTTCGAGAGCGTTGGGTGGCGGTGCGTGACGTAAAACGCTGCTGATGCGGCCGAGTTCGGTCGTCAGCCCGGTGGCGCAGACTAGCATCCGCGCCGAGCCGTTCATGACCGAACTTCCCATAAACACCGCGTTGCCGGCCTCGACGATTTCCGGGCTGGCGATGCCGTCGTCCAGCGCCTGCTTCTCCGAGGGAACCGACTCGCCGGTTAGTAAAGCCTCGTTGACAAAGAGATCCCTTGCTTCCAGGACCCGACCGTCAGCCGGAACAAGATCTCCCGTCGCCAGCAAAACGACATCGCCCGGCACGAGGTCGGCTCCGGGCAGGGTGACCTCGCGCCCATCGCGCAGGACCTGCTCTTTGAGGGCAACGGACGCCTTCAGATGCTCGGCCGCCTGCTCTGCGCGAAATTCCTGCGCTGTGTCGAGGACGGCGCTGATCAGCACGATCACAGAAATGATCACGAATGCCGTCAAATCGCCCGTCGACGCCGAAACCAGGGCCGCCGCCAACAAGATCACCACAAGGGGGTTGCGAAACCGGCTAAAAAAGCTGCGCAAAAGCGACAGACGCCGACGTCCGTCGAGCACATTCGCCCCGTAGCGTTCGCGCCGTGCCGCCGCTTCCGCCGAACTCAGCCCGTTGCCGCCGCCGAGTTCGCGCTGGAGATCGCCGATGGCGCGTTGCCAGAATTTGGCGCGTGCAGCTGAGGGACCGGAAGCCATGGCGATCTTTGCGGCTGGCGCATCAAACCACGAAAAAGAAATCGGCGCCGCAAATCATACCAGAGTTGATCTGGCTCAACGCGCGCAGTCAAACAGGTCATAGTTGAGGGCCCCCTAGCACGATGCGAGGAGCCCCTCCGATGGCTAACATTCCCGTTGAGGTCCAGAAAACCGCGCCCGCTCCGACCCCCGCGCGCTCGCCTGACCCTGGGTATCGTTCCGTCAGGAAATGGACCGGCTGCTTGACCGGTTTTCCGGTTTGGGACTGCCCAGCTTTCGCCGGTGGTTCGATGCCGAACCGAGCGGGACTTACCAAAGTTCGTTCACTTTTCCGAGCCCGGCGGTTGATATGAACGAGGGCGAAAAAGACTACACGGTCACGGCAGAGCTGCCGGGGCTTGAAGAGAAGGACATCGAAGTCACGGTCACCGACCACCTTCTGACAATCAAGGGCGAGAAGAGCTACGAGAAGGAAGAGAAGGACAAGGACCACCGCGTTTCCGAGCGGGCCTATGGCTCATTCCAGCGCGCGTTCACCATGCCTGATGGTGTCGATGCCGAGAAGATCACAGCCGCCCTCGCAAAGGGCGTGCTAACCATTACCATGCCAAAAACAGCGGCGGCGCAAAAGCCCGCGAAGAAGATCGAAGTCAAGGCTGCAGCGTAAACAATCAAACCACCAGCCGGGTGAAAAACATGCACCCGGCTGGATTTTCGCGCAACACATGGCGTGGTAACCGGAGGCAACGTTGGTCTCGATGCTCGCGAGACCAACGCCGCGTCTTACACGGCGCAATTAGGGGACGCGCGTCAACGAGATCGCCGCGATGCCCGCCGCAACATTGAGGCCCTGGTTCCCTTCGATGCTCAGCGGCTGGAGCGCGATCGTGTTGTTGGAGCCGCCAATCAGCGCATTCGCGCCCACCCCGACGCCGACGGTCGCACTGGCAGTACCGCCAGCATAGCCGCCGTTGAGGGCTCCGGGTTGCAGGTTTGCTTGCGGCGCGAACACGGTCCAGACGATGACCCCAGCCTGGGTGTAGCCGATATCGGCGCCGAACTTCGAGATGCTGCCGGTATAGTGTTCGGAATTGCCGTTCGCACCCGCGAGCGTGCAGTTGAGCGACCGCGACGAGCCGAAAACGAAACCCCAACCGCTGGACACGTTGCAGCTCAACACGCCGACAGCGACACCGGGCGCCGCCGACGCTGTCGTCGCCACACCCATACCAGCCGCGATCGCTGTGATGACTCCCGCGGCAACCCACGACCTCTTCTTCATGATGATCCTCATCTCTTTGACCGTGACGGCTCCATGCGTCGGTAACGTGTATAGACCAGTCATCAGGACTTCGACCTTGATCTGCATCAGCAGAAGCCACAGCCGATGCATCCATTATATCAGCCGCCCGAGCAGTGACAAATTGTCAGGCGTCGACGACGCAGACGGAATAATTGCGACCGTGCCATCCTCCGACGCTGCGCCAGGTAAACTCAATGGAAGTATTTAATGGGAGGCCCGCGGTATCGAGTTCTGCGGCGTAAAAGCCCAACTCGGTGTCGATCGTCGTAACATCCTGTATATCGTGCCATCCACCATGGCCCCAATGGATCCTCGCCGGCTCGATCAGCGCGACGACCAGCCGAGCGCCAACCGTCACCGCGGCGATTGGCGCATGCGGCCACCAGAAAGCGTGCTGTGCCGGCAATCTTTGTCCGCCGTAGCGTGCCCAGACGGCGCGCGGTCGATCAAACGGACGGTCGCGCTGGCGCGACTCCAAGAGCTTGATGAACTCCGCATGTGCCCAGGCCAGTGGCATCGCCGAGCCGGTGGGACCGCCTGGGTAGAGCCAGCGCCGCTGGATGGGTTCTGAATCCCAGACCTGCTCGGGAATCATACCGCCTGGGCTCGCCATCGCTGCCATCGCCTCGAGATAGGGGAGCGGATCGTTGCCGACGCAGAGTTCGTAATGCCCACGTTCGCCTATCAACAGCGGCCAGCCGCGGCCGACACCCGTGCCGTCGAAGGCTCGGCCATCTGCGTGCTCCCCGTACCCGTCGCCAGTGTAACGATGCCAGACTGGCCCGCGCGGCGTGTCGGTCTTGAGCAAGGCGTCGGCCAATTTGACCGAGGCTTGTATCAGCGGGTCGTCAGCCCGGCGCAAGCCAAACCGAACCAGCTGCAGGAACTCGGTGCCAATCTGCTCCTCTGCCGGAACCGAGGCAGACCCGGCACGGTTGCGGATCGGCAGCGGTTCATGGTTGGCACTCGGGTCGGTGAGAATCTGGGGCGGCGCCACCCGAATGTAGTGACCCGGGATCCCGAAACGCTCCGCCAACGGTCCGCTGCTGACGGTGGACCAAATCTCGATCTGCGCGTTCCAGAAATCCGCCAGCGCCAACGCCCAGTCGCGGGCCGGTGAAGCCAGAAACTCGGCGCCGGTCACCAGCGCGGCGATCGATACAGCGAGGGTGAACGGATTGATGCCTTCGTTTTCCTCCCACCGATCTTGAACAGTCGAGGGACCAGTGCGCGCGATATAGCCAAGCGCCCGGCGCACCATGTCTGCGACCGCGATGCTGCCGAGCTGGTCGCGCTCGTGCAGGGCATTGGCGAGCAGCACCGGAAAGGCGCTTTCGTCAAGCTGTACGCCTTGCCAGTATGGCGCACCGCCGAGCCATTGGTTCTGATACCAATGGCCGTCCGCATTCTGGGTCGCGATCAGATAGCGCAGCGTGTCGCCCGCTTCGATGTCAGCACCGAGCGCGAGCAGCGCACCGGCGCATTCGACCATATCGCGGGGCCATACCAGGTGATAGCCGCCACGCTCTTCCCCATGGTCGCCCCAGGGAACGCTGAGACTGGCTACCATGGCGCCGGGATACGTCTTGTCGAGATGAGCCCGCAAGACGATCGCCGACACGGCGAACTGTTCGCGAACCGATGCCGGAACATCGAGCGGCACCGAGCTGCGCTCGCTGCATCGCGCCTGCCAGCCCGCCCAATCGGCGATCTGGTGGTGCAGGATGTCCTCGAATGGCTGCATCAGGCTGGACACAGCCAACGTCGCCGCTGCCTCGCGACTGCTGCCGAACCCGAGCCCAAGCACCGCCTCACGTGGCAGTTCGCCCATCATCGCCACATTACCGGGGCCGGCGGTCGCGAATTGCCACGTCATTGCACGGTTGCGGCTGAAATCCTGCCAACCGTCGCTGCTGCCGACATAGCCGGCGCTGGTGCGCCGGAACGCATCGCGCGCATCAGTGTCGACGGCGGCGAGCGCGAGACCGTAGGGACCTTGCTCTGCCCACAGAACGCGCCGGTCGCGGTAGCGATCGGCGGCCGCCAGGTTGTCGCGACCCGTCGCGCCAAGATGCGGCGCGAGCAGCGCATAAAGAGAGAGATCGCCGCCGCCGTCGAGCCGGCATTCGATCAACAACACGTCGCGGCGCGGGTCCGGGGTCACTCTCAATCGCAGCACATAGCGTTCGTGGTCGTGCACGATTTCGACCGCGGGCACACCCGGCGCCAGTGTCCGCACTCTATGGCGGGCCTCGCGTTTTACCTCCGACCAGAAGCCGTCCGGTCCGGCGACGATAAAGCCGAGATCGCGGATTTGCGGCAAATCCACGCGCGGATAGT
>Ga0335085_10002711_pt1 | contig 32412 bp, 28 predicted proteins | sample Lox_Sample_45_FD_206712 | JGI IMG/M metagenome (GOLD analysis project Ga0335085, IMG submission 206712) | Soil microbial communities from Loxahatchee National Wildlife Refuge, Florida, United States - Lox_Sample_4.5 | ecosystem: Environmental > Terrestrial > Soil > Wetlands | place: USA... | reverse complement strand
GCTTTCGGCCAACGACAAGTGACGCAATACTTCACCAATAATTCCTATTACGTGGTTCTCGAAGTCCTGCCGGACCTGCAGGGAAGCACGCAGACCCTCGATCACATCTACGTCAAGGCGCCGACGACCGGACAGCTCATCCCGCTCTCCACATTGGTTAGCGTCGATACCAGTCACGTCGGACCACTGCTGGTGTCGCATTCCGGTCAATTCCCCGCCGTAACACTGACCTTCAATCTGCCGCCCGGCGTCGCGCTCGGCCAGGCCGTCAACGCCATCCAGAAGGCCTCGGAAGAAATTGGTATGCCGGCAACGATGATCGGCAGCTTCCAGGGCAATGCACAGGCGTTCCAGGCCGCGTTGTCCAACGAGCCGATCCTGATCGCAGCATCGCTTGTTGTCGTCTACGTGATCCTTGGCGTCCTTTACGAAAGCTACATCCATCCGCTGACGATACTATCGACGCTGCCGTCGGCCGGCGTCGGCGCGTTGCTGGCGCTGTGGCTCGGCGGCTTCGACCTCTCAGTCATCGGCATTATCGGCATCATCTTGCTGATCGGCATCGTCAAAAAGAACGGCATTATCCTGGTTGACTTCGCGATCAGCCGCGAGCGCGCTGGTTTGCCGGCACGCGAGGCGGTGCGGCAGGCATGCCTGCTGCGCTTCCGGCCGATCACGATGACGACCATGACGGCTTTGCTGAGCGGCTTGCCGTTGATGTTCGGATCGGGTTCGGGATCCGAACTGCGCCAACCGCTCGGCTATGCCATGGTCGGAGGGCTCGCCCTCAGCCAGCTTCTCACCTTGTTCACGACGCCGGTCATCTATCTTTATCTCGATCGCTTGCAGTCTTGGCTGCGCGGCGAGAAAGAAGAACACGCAGAAGCACCGGAAGCGTTGCGGATTGCCGCGGAGTGAGCCGCGGCGGCAATCCAAAATTTGTTCCATCAAATTTCATCAACAAATCCTTCGGCGCGGCGCAATCCATTGCGGAACTGTGTGCACCCCGCTCGCGTTTTGCTTGCTGAGCGAAACGAGTAGCAAGAGGAGAGCAAAATGAAAAAGCTCACGCTAGGCCTTGTGGCAACCGCGGCCCTGTTGACCGCCGCGCCCGCCGCAATGGCGCAGGTCGGCTTTTACGCGGGTCCGGCTGGCGTCGACGTTCAACTAGGCGGCCCGCACTATTACCGATATTACAATGGTTATCCGCATGGCGGTTATTATGACTACTACGGCGGCCCAGGCGTAACCGTTGGGGTCGGCCCCGGCTGGCACGGTGGTTGGCACCACGACTATCACCATCACTGGCATCGTTGATCGGTTCGCACCGACCGAACAAGTTTCTTCGGAGAAGGGCTCCCTGGAAGGGGGGCCCTTTTTCATATCGGTCGATTTCGGCGCTTCTCGCATTTGCAGCGGCATTGGTTGCAGTGCAGCGACACTGCTTTGTGAAGTGGACAATGGGTGATCACCGCGGCCCGTCGTGAGATAATCCTAATGGTGACAAGCCTCGGGCGCCTTGCGGCCCCGGCCGCAGGCGCGGCCCGAACCAAAAAGGTTCAGGAGGGTACGCCATGGCCTACTCGCATATTCTCGTTGGCGCGAGCGAAAATCCGGCACGGCCGGTGATCCGCCGTATTGCGCCGTCCGATCTATTGCATGCGCTCTCCCGCGGCATCGATGATTTTGTCGCGATGCCGAGCCACGCGGTCTTCCTCTGCATCATCTATCCGTTGCTCGGCATTTTGCTGATCGCGTTGATGCTCGGAAACTCCATGTTGCCGCTCGCATTTCCGATTGCGGCAGGCTTTGCGCTGGTCGGCCCGCTTGCTGCTATCGGGCTCTATGAGCTCAGCCGCCGCCGCGAAGCGGGCCTGGATACGTCGTCGAGCCATGCCTTCGATGTCCTGCACTCGCCGTCGCTCGGCGCGATCGTGGCGCTGGGGCTGTTGCTGATGGCGATCTTCTTGATCTGGCTCGCCGTCGCGGAAGCAATCTATGTTGCCAATTTCGGCTACGCCGCTCCGACATCGATCAGGCAATTCGCGACCGACGTGTTGACCACGGCGGCTGGATGGAACCTCATCATTGTGGGCACCGGTATCGGCTTTCTGTTTGCTGTTGTAGTGTTGACCATCGGCGCAATCTCGTTCCCGCTGCTGCTCGATCGAGACGTCGGAGCGGCGGTGGCGCTGCTGACCTCGATCCGCGTCGTCGTGGACAATCCAGCTACCATGGCGCTGTGGGGCTTTATCGTAGCGGCGCTGCTGGTGATCGGCTCTATTCCGGCGTTCCTTGGCCTGACTGTGGTCATGCCGGTGCTGGGCCACGCGACCTGGCACCTCTATCGCAGGGCGGTCGAGCCCGATCCCAATCCGCATCCGGACTACCGGCCGCGCGAGAAGGCTCCAAGATACGCCGCGGATTTTCCCGCTGCGCTGTTTCCGACACGACGGTAGCCGCGCCGCAGGGATCGACATACGGGCGCCCGCGTAGGCGGGCGCTCGCTTTGCCTGAAAGGTCGAATTTTGTTCGGCACCGTGAGGGCGGGCGGCATCCCCGCCGATTGCGCCCCAAGCCCGGCCCGTGCCAAACATTTGTCACAACACGAATTGAATTCGATCTGACGGTCCGCCCCATCCCCATGCTCGACCTCGGACTTAGCTTCCTCGGCAGTGTCGCGCGCGATCCCAACGCGCTCGCAATCGTGGACGGCAACCTGCGCCTGACCTATGCCGAATGGTATCGGCGCGTTTCTGCGCTGGTGGCGGGCTTCGACGCGATCGGCCTCAAGGCCGGCGACCACCTGGTCGCAGCGCTACAGAACCGATGGGAAGCGGCGACCCTGCACTGGGCCTGCCAGTTTGCCGGCATCGTCATCACGCCGGTGAACTGGCGCTCGACGCCGGGCGAGCTTGATTTCTACCTTGAGGATTCCGACGCCAAAGCCGTCGCGTACGAAGACGCTTCGTCGACAGCCATCGCTGCATCGAGACGCGCCCGCGAGTTACCGCGGGTCGCGCTCGACCAAGCCCAACCGTCGGAGCTGACGTTCAGTGACTTGGTTTCCGGCTCCGCGCCAAACGCAGAGGCGCGTGCCAGCGCCGAAGCCTGGTCGGTCATGCTCTACACTTCAGGCACTACGGCGCGGCCGAAGGGCGTGCCGCGACGCCAGCGGGCCGAGCGTGCAGCGGCGCTCGCCCATGTCGCGCAAAATCTATACGGTCACGGCGAGCGGACGCTCGGCGCCATGCCGCTTTATCACACCATGGGCGTGCGCTCGCTGCTGGCGATGTCCCTCATCGGCGGCGCTTTCATCTGTCTTCGTCGCTTCGACATCGCCGAAGCGCTGCGCTTGATCGATATCGAACGCATCAGCAACCTTTATCTCGTGCCGACGCTCTATCACGATCTCGTCCATCATCCGCTATTCGCCAAAAGCGACGTGAGTTCGGTGCGCAAACTCGGCTTTGCCGGCGCCCCAATGACCGATGGCCTGCTTAAGCAACTTCAGACGGCGTTCAAGCCCGATTTGTTCGTCAATCACTATGGCTCGTCGGAAGTATACACCTTCACAATCGATCAGAATGCGCCGGCGAAACCGGGATCGGCCGGCCGCGCCGGGATCAATCAAATGGTGCGGGTGGTCAAGCTCGCGGCGGCGTCGGTCGATGAAGTAGCCGCAGCCGGCGAAGAGGGTGAGATCATCGCACTGCTTGCCGGCGACGAATCCTTCGAAGGCTATTGGCGGCGGCCGGACGCCGACGCGAAGGCGCTACGGCAGGGCTGGTATTTCACCGGCGACACCGGCTATGTCGACGCCGACGGCGATATTTTCGTCACCGGCCGCGTTGACGACATGATCATCACCGGCGGCGAGAACGTGTCTCCGGTCGAAATCGAATCCTGCCTGTCGCTGCACGCGGCGGTCGCCGAAGTCGCGGTCGTCGGTCTGCCCGACGAGCGCTGGGGCCGCATCGTCACCGCGTTTATCAAGCGGCGCGTTGCGGTCGGGTCGGACGAACTCGACGCCTTCTGCCGCGGCTCGGGCCTCGCCAATTTCAAGCGGCCGCGCCGTTATGTTTTCGTGACCGAAATTCCAAAATCGCCGGTCGGCAAGCTCCTTCGCCGCAAGCTCGTCGCTGGCGAATACGTGGCCGATCACGCCTCGCCGAACCAGGGAACCGTCGCATGAGCCCGTTTTCCGACCCACGTCTGCAACAGCTCGACGGCTTCCGCGTCGAGATCGATCCGGCGCGCGAGCGCGCCGATATCGTTCTCGACCGCCCCCCGCTCAACGTCATCGAAATGGCCGAGCGCGATCAGCTTCGTCTTGTGTTCGAGGCGCTGGACGGGGATGCGCGCGTGCGCATCATCGTCTTGCGGGCGGCGGGCCAGCACTTTTCCAGCGGCGGCAACATCGCGGGCTTTCTTGAAGCCTCGCCGGAGCATGTTTCCAAGCTCGCTTGGAACATCGCGGCGCCGGCGCGTTGCAGCAAGCCGGTCATCGCCGCCAATCGCGGCTACTGCTTCGGCGTCGGCTTCGAGATCTCGCTTGCCTGCGACTTCAGGCTCGCTTCCGAGACCTGCCTCTATGCGCTGCCGGAGCAGCGGCTTGGGCAGATTCCGGGCTCCGGCGGCTCGGCGCGATTGCAAAAGATCATCGGCATCACCCGCACCAAGGACATCGTGATGCGCTCGAAGCGCATTGCCGCCAAGCAAGCCTGTGAGTGGGGCATCGCTACCGAGTGCGTGCCGGACGACAAGCTCGAGGCCGCGACCGACGCCCTGGTCGAGGAATTGCGGGCCTTCTCGCCGCTGGCGCAACGCACCGCCAAGACACTGCTCAACGACACCGAAGACACTAATCTGGAAGCGGCCATCGAACTCGAAGGCCATTGCTACAGCCGGCTGCGCCAATCGGACGACTTCCGCGAGGGCGTCGAAGCCTTTCACGCCAAGCGCAAGGCCGTGTTTCGCGGGACGTAATCGCGTGGCGGATACTCAGCGGGATCAAGCACAATGAATGGAACGCCCTTCAAACTCGGAACATTTGGCAATCAGGAAGGCGGCGCATTCGCTGCCATCGTGCTGGGCGATGACGTCATCGATCTCGACACCGCGCAACGGGTTCATCACGCTTTGTCACGTACCGCCGCTCTGAGCTCCACAGCCGGCATCGACACGCTGTTGGAAAACTGGGATGCCAACTTTCCCGTACTACAGGAAATGGTCGCCCATATCGAAAAAGACGGGGTGCCTTCGGGGGCGGCTAAACTCGCAAATCTGCGCGCGCTGCCGCCCGTTGCCCGCCCCGGCAAGATGTTCTACGCCGCCCAGAATTTTCAGGAGCACGTCGACGAGATGCTGCGCGCCGGCATGACGCCCGCCAGCGGACCCAAGTTCACCGGCGAGAAGTCAACGTCACAGCCGTATCTGTTTCTCAAGGCACCGAGCTGCCTTGCCGGCGCCAATGACGACATCGAGATTCCGGTTGGCATGAAGAAGATCGACTGGGAGGCGGAGATCGCGCTCGCCATCGGCAAGAAAGGCAAGCGCATCAAGGCCGAGCGTGCGCTGGAACACGTCGCCGGCTTCATGACCACCAACGACGTCTCCTGTCGCGACCTGCAAATCCGCCCCGACCGACCTGGACTGCGCTCGGACTGGCTTCAAGGCAAGAGCCATGACAATTTCGCCCCGATGGGGCCATTCCTTGTGCCGCGCGTCTTCGTGCCGGACCACATGAATCTGTTCATCCGTCTCACCGTCAATGGCGAGATCAGGCAAAATGGCAACACGTCGCAGTTCATCTTCACGCCCGAGGAGCAGATCGAATACGCTTCCAACATTCTCACCCTCGAGACCGGCGATATCTTCAGTTGCGGCACCTGCGGCGGTGTCGGCCAGGGCACCAATACCTTCCTCAAAGCCGGCGATATCATGGAAACCGAGATCGAGGGCCTCGGCAAAATGCGAAATCGCTTCATCGCCCCAACTGCCACGGAGTAGCGGCGTCACTTTTTCGACGATCAACGCGGCGCGAGTTCCCTATTTTCGCGCTATACGCGCGTTCAGGCGGCAAGGTGGCGCCGGTTCGCACGCCGCATCAGCCGACGCGCCATACCACCGAGCGAAAACACCGAGATGTCTTCCTTACGGTAGGTACCGGTGCCGAGGATTTCGCGCGCAACCATCAAGGCGCTTTCGACCGCCGGGCCAATGCCCTCGCCGAGGTCCACGCTGGCAAGGCCTGCTGCATCGCCGATCAGGAAGCAATGATCGCGCTTCACCTCGCCCGTGTGAGTGAAGAGGAAATAGGGGTGCCCGGTCTCTCGCAAATTGGCGGCTGTCGCCGCATCGAGCTTCTTCTCGCTCACCAAATCGTCGAGAAACCCGCGGAAGTGATCGTGGATGTTACTGCCGGACTTTCTGAAATAGCGCGATTTCCCGCCAAGGCCGATATTCACGAAGCCATCGCCTTTCGGGACGATCCACGCATAGCCGATCAGGCCGCGCCTGAAGAAATAGAGATGGCAGATATCGGAGCGCGCCGCATATTCGAATTCCTTTTCGAGCGTTGCGATCTGGCGCGACTTTTGCCTACTCTCCGGAAACATCGTCCGCCGCACCGGACACATGGTGCCGCCGGCGCCAACCAGATAGCGACACGCGTAAACCTCATCGACGATGTACCGATCGTCGTCGCGGCGGATCGATTTGACCTCGTGCTCGATGACTTCGGCACCCGAACGCGCCAGCAACCATGCGTCCAACTCGACGCGGCGGATCGAATAATCCGGTCCCGGAGTCGGAAACCAGTTCAGCGCCAGCGGCAGGCCGAAGAAATGCGTGCGAACGTCGAGCTTGATGATGGGATGCGGATAATCCGCCGGTGTGAATTCAAGGTCGCGCAAAACCTTGGCGGTGACCCAGCCGGCACACAGTTTGAGGCGAGGAAAGCAGGCCTTGTCGAGCACCAGCACGTCCCGGCCCTGCTGCACCAGATGCCGCGCACAAGTGCTGCCGGCCGGTCCGCCGCCGACGATAATGGTCTCGACGTAACGCACCGCTGCCGCTTGCTGTTACTCCGCCGCCTGCATTGACGGCGGCCGCATGGCTTCGAGGCCGTCAACCGCGGTTGCCGAGATTGTCGTGCGCACCATGGTGCGCGCCTCATTGGCGGGCCAAGGCCGGCCGCGATGCATGGTGGCGCGATTGTCCCACATGACGACGTCACCGCTGCGCCAGTGATGTTCATAGCTCGTGCCGGGCGCCGTCGCCGCGGCGGTCAGCTCTTCGATGAGTTTCACGCCGGCCGCCGCTTCCATGCCCTCGATGCCGTAAGCATGCGAGGCGATATAGAGCGCGCTTCGTCCGTTGACCGGGTTCTTCCACACCATGCGCCACAGTTGCGGCGGCAACGCCTTCTCTTCGGCGATCGCCAGGTCCGGATCGATCTTGCCGCGCGAATAAGCGTAGTGGTGCCAGGCAAAAGCGTTCTCGAGCTTCTTTTGCAGCGCCGGTTCGAGCCGCTCGAACGCGAGGCGCGTCGAAACAAATTCGGTTTCGCCACCGTGATCGGGAATGATCCGCGCCGACAGGATCGACGTCAGTGCCGGCACGCCCTTGAACGAGCTGTCGGTATGCCAGAGCTGGTTGGCCTTATTGCGCAGCGCCAGCCGATGATCGGCGGGCACGACCTTGCCGTCCTCGCCGATGGTGGTGAGGATGACGAAATTGGTGCCGGTGCCCAGCGATCCGACTTTGGTGATCTCGGGCGGACCGAAGCGGCGCGAGAAGGCAAGTTGCGATTCATTGGTCACATCCTGGCCGCGAAACACCAGGACTGAATGCTCCTCGAAAGCCGCTCGCACCGCCGCATAAATGGCGTCGTTTGCCGCGACATCCGCGATCGCCACGCCGCGCAATTCTGCTGCAAAGCCGGGACCCAGCGGGATGATTTCCATCGGGTATCCTCCGCGGATTCTTTGTCTGTGCGACTCTCCCCCAAAACCGCCCGGCAGGCAACCGCGCTCAAATGTCGAAGCGCGCCGCCACCTCGGGTGGAATCGGTTGCGACTTGATCCTCGTGGGATCGGCTGCATCGCGCGCAGCCCACACCCGCGTCTCACGGCCTTCGACGGCAAGCGCACCGCGCACCGTAAGCTGATGCTCGACATCGAAACTCGAACGGCGAAACTGACTAACGCGCGACGTCAGCTCCACCTCATCTCCGAATTTGGCGGGGCTGTGAAATTTCGCACTGGCATCGACAAGTGGAATGCCGACGATGCCAAAGACATCGCTAAGATCGCGCGGCCTCACGCCAAGCGCGGCTTCGAACAGGCTCCAGGTACCCCAATCAAAAAATTCGAAGAAACGAGCGTTGAAAACGATTCCCGCAGGATCGCACTGACCCCACTCGATGGTGAATTGTCGCCGATGCAGCAAGTTCGCCATCGTTCAACACGATCCTGGTGCCGGGTCACTCGACCCGATCGAAACGCCCCTGAACGGCCAAGTCAAAAAACGCATATGCCCACAACATTTTGATCTATCAAAGCCAATCGACCAAAAGGCGGGGTGCCTATTTGGGCAGCAGGACTTTCCAGGATGCTAATCGGCTTTCCTGATAGTCCGCCAAAAAAATAGGCAAAGAGCCCTTCGAGGCCGGATTCAAAATGAGCGCGCTACCGTGCGTAATAATGTAATTTCTCGAATCATTGAGCTGAATCAAGGCGTTAAATCATATCGCTGACTGGCACGCTCCTTGCGATTTGTGACAAAGCGGGACGGTGCCGGGCTGGTCGCGCGTCAAACAGAGGACATCCCAATGGACAATTCAATTGGCGCGGTCGCCAGGCGACCGCGGGGCCGCCGTTGGCTTGCTGCCGCGGCCGGTCTTGCATTTGGGCTGCTGGCGGCACCGCACGCCAACGCCCAGGATACGATCAAAGTCGGCATCCTGCATTCACTCTCCGGCACCATGGCGATCAGCGAGACGACGCTGAAAGACGTGATGCTGATGCTGATCGACGAACAGAACAAGAAGGGCGGCTTGCTTGGCAAGAAGCTCGAGCCCGTCGTGGTCGACCCAGCGTCGAACTGGCCGCTGTTCGCCGAGAAAGCCCGCGAGCTGATCAGCAAGGATAAGGTCGCGGTCGTGTTCGGCTGCTGGACCTCGGTGTCGCGCAAGTCGGTGCTGCCGGTGTTCAAGGAGCTCAACAACATCCTGTTCTATCCGGTGCAGTACGAAGGCGAGGAAAGCGAGCGTAACGTGTTCTACACCGGCGCCGCCCCAAACCAGCAGGCGATCCCCGCTGTCGACTACCTGATGAGCAAGGATGGCGGCTCGGTGAAGCGCTGGGTGCTGGAAGGCACCGACTACGTCTATCCGCGCACCACCAACAAGATCCTCGAAGCCTACCTCAAGCAAAAAGGGGTGAAGGACGAGGACATCATGATCAACTACACGCCGTTCGGCTTCTCCGACTGGCAGACCGAAGTGTCGAACATCAAGAAGTTCGGTTCGGCCGGCAAGAAGACGGCAGTGGTCTCAACCATCAATGGCGACGCCAATGTTCCGTTCTATAAGGAGCTCGGCAACCAGGGCATCAAGGCGACCGACATTCCGGTCGTGGCGTTCTCGGTCGGTGAGGAAGAGCTTGCCGGTCTCGACACCAAGCCGCTGGTCGGCCATCTCGCCGCGTGGAACTACTTCGAGTCGATCAAGACGCCGGCGAACGCGGCCTTCATCAAGGAATGGCACGACTTCATCAAGAACCCGAAGCGCACCACCAACGATCCGATGGAAGCTCACTACATCGGCTTCAACATGTGGGTGAAAGCGGTCGAGAAGGTCAAAACGACCGATCCGGACAAGGTAATCGATGCGTTGCCCGGCACGCAGGCGCCGAATCTCACTGGCGGCGTCTCGACCTTGCTGCCGAACCATCACATCACCAAGCCGGTCTATATCGGCGAGATCCGTCCCGACGGCCAGTTCGACGTGGTGTGGAAGACCAAGGGCCTAGTGCCCGGCGACGCCTGGTCGGACTATCTACCTGGCTCGAAAGATCTTGAAGCCGACTGGGTGAAGCTCAAGTGCGGCAACTACAATACCGTGACGAAGAAGTGCGGCGGCGCTTCGTAATGGCGGCGCCAGTCGATTGACCGAGCGTGCGGGGAGACGGCGGTACTGCCTCCCCGCATTCATCCGAGTGCGACCCCGAGAATCGGCCCACGATGTTCGGTAAGGCTCTCACTCCAACAACAAATCAAAGCCAGGTTCTGATTGCTTCAGGACAAATCGGCTCTAGTCCGGGGACTTTATGATGCGTTTCAGCCGAGCTTGCCTCGTCGCGCTGCTGTTCGCCTTCGGCCTGATGTTGGCCGCTACGAACGCGCATGCGGCCACCCTCGATGAGGCGCTCGCGAAATTCACGACCGACGATTTCAGCGACACCAGCGACGGCATCAGCGCTGTCGCCGCCAGCGGCAGTCCGCGCGCCGTCGCCATCATCCGTGCTCTGCAGGATGGCCGGCTGATGTTCAGTGCCGAACAAAAGACAGTCTACGTCAAGGACGATTCCGATAAGCTTTTCGATGCCGCCACCGGAGCGCCGATCGCCGGCGATCCGCCCGCCGATCTCGACTCCGTGCGCCTTAACAATCGGCTGCGTGGTGCGATCGATGCGGTGCTCGGCGGCCTTACGCTGTTGTCCAACAATCCTGCCACGCGATACGAAGCCGCGCAGTCCGTGTTCAAATCGCGCGAACAAAGCGCGCTTCCGGCGCTTGAAACGGCAATCGGCAAGGAGCAAGAGCCCGGAATCAAGCGTGTGTTGATGCAAGCCCGCGCCGCCGTCATCCTCTACAGCGACGACGCCGACGATCAAGACAAGCTCGCCGCTGTCGACGTGATTCGTCAGCGCGCCGATCAGGATGCATTGGGGCTGCTTTCGGGCCTGCCCTCCGGCACGTCGGCGCCGGTCATGAAGGCCGCCGCGGCAGCGATCGCCGCCATTCAGCAGCGACTACTGCTGTGGGACGCGGTGCAGAACGCGTGGTACGGCCTTTCGCTGGGCTCGGTGCTGCTGCTCGCCGCCATTGGCCTCGCCATCACCTTCGGCGTCATGGGCGTGATCAACATGGCGCACGGCGAGATGGTCATGCTCGGCGCCTACACGACTTTCGTCGTGCAGGAAATCATCCGCACCAGCTATCCGGCGCTGTTCGATTATTCGCTGGCAATCGCCATCCCGCTGTCCTTCCTGGTTGCCGGCTTCGTCGGCATATTGATCGAGCGCTCGATCATCCGCTTCCTCTATGGGCGGCCGCTCGAGACCTTGCTGGCGACCTGGGGCCTCTCGCTTATTCTTCAGCAGGCGGTGCGCACGATATTCGGCCCGAACAATCGCGAAGTCGGCAACCCCTCGTTCATGAGCGGCGCGTTCGATCTCGGCGGCATCACGATCACCTATAATCGCTTGTGGATCATCTGCTTTGCGCTGGCGGTTTTCGTCGCCTTGCTCGGCCTGCTGCGCTTCACGCGTTTTGGCCTTGAAATGCGTGCGGTGACGCAGAATCGGCCGATGGCAGCCTCCATGGGCATTCGCACCGGACGCATCGACGCGCTAACCTTCGGCCTCGGCTCCGGCATCGCCGGCATCGCCGGAGTGGCGCTGTCGCAGATCGACAATGTCAGCCCCAATCTCGGCCAGGGTTATATCATCGACAGCTTCATGGTCGTGGTCTTCGGCGGGGTCGGCAATCTGTGGGGCACATTCGTCGGTTCGTTCGTGCTCGGCATCGCCAACAAATTCCTCGAGCCCTATGCGGGTGCGGTGCTCGGCAAGATCGCCATCCTGGTTCTCATCATTCTGTTCATCCAGAAGCGGCCGAGAGGCATGTTCGCGCTCAAAGGCCGGGCGGTCGAAGCATGACGACGCATATTCTCATTCGCTCGATCGATCGCGCTGCCGTGATCTTCCTGATCGTCGTGGCGGCTGCCGCGGTGCTGGTGCCGATCCTCAATCTGGCCGTTCCGCAAGCGTCGGCCTTTCACATGCCGACCTATTTGGTGGCGTTGTTCGGCAAATATCTCTGCTACGCGCTGCTGGCGCTGTCGATCGACCTGATCTGGGGCTATTGCGGCATTCTCTCGCTCGGCCACGGCGCCTTCTTTGCGCTGGGCGGCTACGCCATGGGCATGTATCTGATGCGCCAGATCGGCACGCGGGGCGTTTATGCCGATCCGATCCTGCCCGACTTCATGGTGTTCCTGAACTGGAAAGAGTTGCCGGTTTACTGGTATGGCTTCCAGCACTTCCCCTACGCCGCGCTGATGATCGTACTGGTGCCCGGCGCGCTGGCATTCATTTTCGGCTGGTTCGCGTTTCGCAGCCGCGTCACCGGCGTCTACCTGTCGATCATCACTCAGGCGCTGACCTATGCGCTGATGCTTGGATTTTTCCGCAACAATTTCGGCTTTGGCGGCAACAACGGGTTGACCGATTTCAAGGACATCCTCGGCTTTAATGTCCAATCCGAAACGACGCGCAACGCCTTGTTCGCCACATCATGCATCGCGCTGATACTCGGCTTTCTCGTCTGCCGCGCCGTCGTCACGTCGAAGCTCGGCAAGGTACTGGTCTCCATTCGCGACGCCGAGGCCCGCACGCGTTTCCTCGGCTATCGCGTGGAGTCCTATAAACTGTTCGTCTTCACCCTATCGGCCTGCATGGCCGGCGTCGCCGGCGCGCTCTATGTGCCGCAGGTCGGCATCATCAATCCGAGCGAGTTTGCGCCCGCCAATTCGATCGAGGCGGTGATCTGGGTCGCGGTGGGCGGCCGCGGCACCCTCACCGGCGCGGCGCTCGGCGCGGTTCTGGTCAATTACGGCAAGACCTACTTCACTTCCGGCGCGCTTGCTCCTTATTGGCTGTTCATGCTCGGCGGCTTGTTCATCGGCGTAACGCTGCTGCTGCCGCGTGGCGTCGTCGGTACGCTGCAGCATTGGACAGCGCAACGGCGGGCCCGCGCAAATAACGCGGCCGGCGCCGCGGCCGCTCCGGCGAAGCCCATGCCGGCGGAGTGAGATCATGGCCACCGAAGCTCTGACCCAATCGCTGCTCTATCTCGACGGCGTCACCGTCTCGTTCGATGGCTTTCGGGCGCTCAACAACCTTTCGTTCGAGATCGAACCTGGCGAAATGCGCGCCATCATCGGTCCGAACGGCGCCGGCAAGACCACCATGATGGACGTGGTGACCGGCAAGACACGGCCCGACGCCGGCGAGGTCCTGTTCGACGGTGTACATAATCTCACCCGTCTCGACGAGACCGAAATCGCCGAACTTGGTATCGGCCGCAAGTTCCAGAAACCTACCGTGTTCGATAGCCACACCGTGTTCGACAATCTCGAACTGGCGCTGAAGGCGGATCGGCGCGTGCGCACAACGTTGTGGTGGCAGGAAACCGGAAGCGAGCACCTGCGTATCGACCAGATATTGGAGATCATCCGCCTCACCGCGGTGCAGGACCGCTTGGCCGGCAGCCTGTCGCACGGCCAGAAGCAATGGCTCGAAATCGGCATGCTCTTGGCGCAGGACCCGAAGCTCCTTCTGGTCGACGAGCCGGTCGCCGGCATGACGGATGCCGAGACGCGGCAGACTGCGGAGCTCCTTAAGGAGATCAACCGCGAGCACACGGTGGTCGTTGTCGAACACGACATGACATTCGTGCGCGAGCTCGGCGTCAAAGTGACGTGTCTGCACGAAGGCTCGGTTCTCGCCGAAGGCACCATCGATCAGGTCTCGGAGAACGAGCGCGTGGTGGAAGTCTATTTGGGACGATGACAGAGGGGCGAATAGCGAACGGCGAGTAGCGAATGGAAAAGTGCCGGAAGTACCGCACTCCTATTCGTCATTCGCCACTCCCCATTCGCTAAAAGACAATGCTTGAAGCGAACTCCATCGATCTGCACTACGGCGCCGCACAAGCGCTGCGCGGCGTGTCGCTCAAGGCCGAACCTGGCAAGGTGACCTGCGTGCTCGGCCGCAACGGAGTCGGCAAGACCAGCCTGCTCGATGCGCTGGCCGGCCAGCAAGCGATCAGCCGCGGCACCATCACCTGGGAAGGGAGCGACATCACTGCGCTGAAACCGCCGGAGCGGGCGCGCCGCGGCATCGCCTATGTGCCGCAGGGCCGAGAGATCTTTCCGCTGCTGACGGTCGAGGAAAATCTGAAGACCGGCTTCGCGCCGCTCAAACGCGAGGACCGCGACGTTCCGGACGATGTATTTTCGTTGTTTCCCGTGCTGCAAAGCATGCTGCGCCGCCGCGGCGGCGACCTGTCGGGCGGCCAGCAACAGCAGCTTGCCATCGGCCGTGCTCTGGTGATGCGACCGCGGCTCCTTCTGCTCGACGAGCCGACCGAGGGTATTCAGCCATCGATCATCAAAGATATCGGCCGCGCCATCATTTATCTGCGCGCCCTCGGCAAGATCGCCATCGTGCTGGTCGAGCAGTATCTCGACTTTGCCCGCGAACTCGGCGACCATTTCGCCGTCATGGACCGCGGGGCTATCGTCTATTCCTGCACGCGCGACGAACTCGACGAAGGAGCCCTGCGGCGGGCGATGGCGATTTGAAGATCGGCCGATGAAAGCGAGCGCGCCGTTACGGAGCGAGATTTTTGCCGCCAATCGCGCGGTCGGACGGGTCGCGTTTGGAGTAACGGCGCAACGCGGCGTGAGCCGCCGCAGCCGCGTACATGAGGCAGGATCGCTGCGGGTGCGCTTTCCAAACGCCGACAGGCGCGGCGCACTTGATGCCGTCATTGTCAACACTGCCGGCGGCATGGCAGGCGGCGACCGCTTCGACATCGAGGTCGCCGTCGAACCAGGCGCCCGGCTGACAGTCACGACGGCAGCCGCCGAGAAAGTCTACCGCTCACTTGGCCCTGATACTGAGGTCGCGGTGAGACTCGACGTCGGTAACGGCGGCACGCTCGCGTGGCTGCCGCAAGAGACGATCCTGTTCGATCGAGCCCGCTTTCGCCGCACGATCGACATCAAGCTCGCCCGCAACGCCAATCTCGTTTTTGCCGAAGCCGCGGTCTTCGGCCGTTCCGCCATGGGCGAAACAGTAACGCGGGGCCAGGTATTCGACCGCTGGCGCGTGCGCGTCGAGGGAATACTGAAATTCGCCGAGACCATCCGTCTCGACGGCGAGGTCGGCCAGACCCTGGCTCGAGGCGCGGTCGCCCGGGGCGGCGCAGCGGTCGCGAGCGTACTCAAGGTTCCGGGCAATGACGACGACGTCACAGCGGTACGCGTGATGCAGGATCACTTTGCCGGGGAGGTCGGCGTCTCCACCTGGAACGGGCTTGTGGCGGCGCGCCTGGTCGCGATCGACGGCGCTGCGCTCCGTCACGACCTCATTGCCGTGCTAGGGGCCCTGCGCGGCGGATCGATGCCGCGGCTGTGGACGAACTGATACGCCATGCAGCTCACCCCGCGCGAGAAGGACAAATTGCTGATCGCCATGGCCGCCATCGTGGCGAGGCGCCGGCTCGAGCGCGGCGTCAAGCTCAACCACCCGGAGGCGGTGGCTTTGATTTCCGATTTCATCCTTGAAGGCGCGCGCGACGGCCGCAGCGTCGCCGAACTGATGGAGCAAGGCGCGCATGTATTGACGCGGGCGCAAGTGATGGACGGCATCGCCGAAATGATCCCCGAAATTCAGGTCGAAGCGACATTCCCGGACGGCACCAAGCTCGTCACGGTGCACGAGCCGATCAGATGAGGCGCACATGATCCCAGGCGAACTTTTCGTCAAGGAAGGCGAGATCGAAATCAACGCCGGGCGCAAGGCCGTAACGCTTACTGTCGCCAACAGCGGCGACCGGCCGATTCAGGTCGGTTCGCATTATCACTTCTTTGAAACCAACCCGGCGCTGAAATTTGAACGCAAGCAGGCGCGCGGCATGCGTCTCGACATTCCTGCAGGCACCGCGGTGCGCTTCGAGCCCGGCCAGACGCGCGCGGTCAAACTGGTGGCGCTCGCCGGAACGCGGACCGTTTACGGCTTCCGGCAGAAAATCATGGGCAAGCTGGCAAAATGATGAGCCGTGCACGAATCATGACGGGCGAGCTTGCGCCCGCCCGTCACGTTCCTAGCGCTGCTACCCGCGGCTCGGAACCAGGATCAAATCCGCCACTTGGTGCGATGCCGGTAGCAACCTCCGCACCCAGGCCAACCTGACCATGGTGATCGTCACATTCGGCAGAACCAAACGCGACCGATCTGAGAGTGAGGATACCGCGGCGATCTGGAGTCGCAAGTTAAAGCGTACGTGCACGAACCGGATTCTCGTTTGGGGATAACTCCGGGGATTGCAACCGCGATCCGAAAATGTGGAAGCTGCTTTTCTGAAATGATCGCGCGTCGCTGACAAATACGGAGGATACCATGCCGTCGAAGATGAGCCGCTCCGTCTATGCCGACATGTTCGGCCCGACGACAGGCGATCGCGTGCGGCTCGCCGACACCGATCTCATCATCGAGGTCGAAAAAGATTTTTGCACTTACGGCGAGGAAGTGAAATTCGGCGGCGGCAAGGTCATTCGCGACGGCATGGGGCAAAGCCAAGTCACCAACAAACAAGGCGCCGTCGACACGGTCATTACCAACGCGCTCATCGTCGACCATTGGGGCATCGTCAAAGCCGATATCGGTATCAAGGAAGGAAAAATTTCGGCCATCGGCAAGGCCGGCAATCCGGACATCCAACCGGGCGTCGGTATCATCATCGGGCCGGGCACCGAAGTAATTGCCGGCGAAGGCAAGATCCTCACTGCAGGCGGCTTCGACACCCACATCCATTTCATCTGCCCACAGCAGGTCGAAGAGGCGCTGATGTCGGGCGTCACCTCGATGCTCGGTGGCGGTACCGGTCCGGCACACGGCACGTTCGCGACCACCTGTACGCCCGGCCCCTGGCATATCGCGCGCATGATCCAGGCGGCCGATGACTTTCCGGTCAACCTCGGCTTTGCCGGCAAGGGCAACGCGTCGCGCCCGGCGGCACTCGAAGAAATGATCAAGGCTGGCGCCTGCGCGCTCAAGCTGCACGAAGACTGGGGCACCACGCCGGCGGCGATCGACTGCTGCCTCTCGGTCGCCGACGATCACGATGTGCAGGTGATGATCCACACCGACACGCTGAACGAATCCGGCTTCGTCGAAGACACCATCAAGGCCTTCAAGGGCCGCACGATCCACGCGTTCCACACCGAGGGCGCCGGCGGCGGACACGCGCCGGACATCATCAAAGTCGCCGGGCTGGCGAACGTGCTGCCGTCGTCGACCAATCCGACGCGACCCTACACGCGCAATACCATCGACGAGCATCTCGACATGCTCATGGTGTGTCACCATCTCGATCCGTCGATCACCGAGGATCTCGCTTTCGCCGAGAGCCGCATCCGCAAGGAGACCATCGCGGCTGAGGATATTCTCCACGACATCGGAGCGCTGTCGATGATGTCATCGGACTCCCAGGCCATGGGCCGGCTCGGCGAAGTCATTATCCGTACCTGGCAGACCGCCGACAAAATGAAGAAGCAGCGCGGTCGCCTCAAGCAGGAGAAGGCCGATAACGATAACGCGCGGGTCAAGCGCTACATCGCCAAGTACACCATCAATCCGGCAATCGCGCATGGCGTCTCAAGGCTGATCGGCTCGGTCGAGAAGGGAAAGCTCGCTGATCTGGTGCTGTGGTCGCCGGCGTTTTTCGGCGTGAAGCCCGAATGCATCATCAAGGGCGGATCGATCGTCGCCGCGCCGATGGGCGATCCCAATGCCTCAATCCCGACGCCGCAACCGGTACATTACCGTCCCATGTTCGGCGCCTACGGCCGCGCCCGCACGGCGTCGTCGGTCGTTTTCGCGTCGAAAGCCGCGGTGAAGGCCCATCTTGGCAAGAAACTCGGCATCCAGAAGGAGCTTTTTGCAGTGCAGAACACACGCGGAAAGATTTCCAAGAAGAGCATGATCCACAATGACGCGACGCCGATGATCGAGGTCGATCCGGAAACCTACGAGGTACGGGCCGACGGCGAACTCCTCACCTGCGCGCCGGCCGACGTCCTGCCGATGGCGCAACGGTATTTCCTATTTTGAATGGTCATGGCGCCCGCCAAAGCTCGGGTCCAATAGCCGCCGCTCCTTGACGCTGTGCGCCTGAATGCCCAAGCTTGGGCTATGACGAATTACACGACGTCGGTTTTCACGACTCGGGGTTGCCGTATTCGGCTGATGCGCGGCGGCGCCGGAAGCCCTCTCCTCGTCCTGCACGGCGCGTCCGGCGCAAACTGGCTGCCGTTCATGGACAAGCTCGCTCAAAAGTTCGACGTCATCGCGCCGGAAAACCCGGGCTTCGGCGAATCGGACACGCCAGATTGGCTCGATAGTATCCACGATCTCGCCTATTTCTATCTCGACCTCCTCGCAGAATTGAAACTTGAGGATGTGCATCTCGTCGGGCTTTCGCTCGGCGGCTGGGTCGCCGCCGAGCTCGCGGTGCGTTCGACGCAGCGACTGGCTTCGCTGACGCTTTCGGGAGCCGCCGGACTTTACGTCGCCGGCGTCGAACAGATTGATCCGTTCCTGCGCACTGACGAGCAGCGGCTGCGCGACTTCTTTTACGACCAGAGTAAAGCCGGCGAGATCATCGCGCGGGCGTTGCGGCCGGAACTGGAAGACATCGCATTGAAGAACCGCACCACGGTCGCGAGGCTCACGTGGCAGCCGCGCGCCCACGATCCGCATCTTGCCAAATGGCTGCATCGGATCGACGTGCCGACGCTGCTCATCTGGGGCGATCATGATCGCATGTTCCCGAAGCAGCATGCGTTCGCCTATCAAAAGCTCATTCCCGGCTCGAAGGTCGTGATCGTTCCGGAATGCGGTCACGTTCCGCAGATCGAGAAGCCCGAACTTTTTGTCGCCGAGATCGAAGATTTCCTCGGCGCTCGCAAAGCTGCGGCCTAAAGGATCGCACTATGAAATTCTTCAATTTCCATCTGATGCCTTATCGGCACGTCGATCTCGACGCCATCGCGAGAAACGGATCGGCGTGGGTGACGCTGTCCAATCGTCACTACGATCCCGAAAAAGGCGCCGAGCTTTATCACGACTATCTCGACCAGATGGAGTTTGCCGATCAGCTCGGCTTCGACGGCGTCTGCCTGAACGAGCATCATCAGACCGCTTACGGCATGATGCCGATTCCGGGCGTGCTGGCCGGTGCGCTGGCGCGCAGCGTCAAGCGCGCCAGGATCGCGATCCTCGGCCGCGCGTTGCCTCTCGTGAACAATCCGCTGACCATCGCGGAAGAATACGCGATGCTCGACAACCTCACGCGCGGCCGGCTGATCGCCGGCTTTGTGCGCGGTATCGGCGCCGAATATCACGCCATGGGCATCAACCCGGCCTATTCGCAGGAACGCTACGCCGAGGCGCATGACCTGATCGTGCGCGCATGGACCGAGCCCGGCCCGTTCGTCCATTCGGGCAAGCATTATCAGTTCCGTTACGTCAATCCTTGGCCGCGGCCCTATCAGACGCCACACCCGCCGATCTGGATTCCCTCGCAGGGCTCCGGCTCCACGATCCGCTGGGCAGCGCGTATGCGCTACACCTATTGCCAGACGCTGAGCCCGATCGCAGCGGTGGCGAAATTCTTTCAGCTTTATCGCGACGAGGCCGAGAAGGCGGGCTACCAGGCCTCACCCGACCAACTCGCCTGGTCGAATACGATTTACGTTGGCGAGACCGACAAGAAGGCGGTGCAGGAGGCGCGACCGCATCTTGAAGCGCTGGTCAATTACCTGCTGAAAATGCCGACCGAAATGCTGCTGCCGCCGGGGTATACCGACGCCGTCTCGATGAAACGCGTGCGCGCGGCCAAAGTTACCGGCAAGACGACTTCGATCGAGGACCTGATCGCCTCGGGTGTCGTCATTGTCGGCGGTCCTGAAACGGTGCGGGAAAAGCTTGCCGAGTATCAGGATTTGGCGGGCTTCAACACCTCGCTGACCAAGACACAGTTCGGCACCATGCCGAACGAAATGGCGCGCGCCAACATGACGGCGATCGCCGAAGAAATCCTGCCGCACTTCCGCGACCGCCTGCCGCAAAGCGCGCCAAGAGCGGCAGCGGAATGATATCTGCTTCTCTCCCTTGCCGGGGCATGAGGCAACCGAATGAAATTTCCCCGTAGAAGATTTCTTCACCTGGCGGCGGGAGCGGCCGCGCTCCCCGCCCTGGCGCGCGTTGCACGCGGGCAGACTTACCCGACGCGGCCGATACGATTGATCGTAGGCTTCCCTCCCGGCGGTCCGAACGACATTCTGGGACGCCTGATGTCGCAATGGCTGTCGGAGAAGCTGGGGCAATCCGTCGTCGTCGAAAACCGGCCCGGCGCCTCGAGCAACGTCGCCGCCGAGGTCGTCGTCCACGCGCCCCCAGATGGCTACACGCTCTTCATGGCCAACGTGTCGAACGCCATCAACGCCACGCTCTACCAGAATTTGCCGTTCGATTTCGTCCACGACATGGCCGCGGTGGCGGGCATTGTTCGCGTGCCATATGTGATGGAGGTCAATCCCGACGTGCCGGCCAGGACGGTCACCGAGTTCATCGCCTATGCGAAAAGCAATCCGGGCAAAGTCAATTTTGCATCGGCAGGAACCGGAACCGGGATTCATATGTCGGGCGAACTGTTCAAGCTGATGACCGGCATCGATATGTTGCACGTTCCCTATCGTGGTTCGGCACCGGCTCTGACGGATCTGATGGCCGGTCGCGCCCAGGTCATGTTCGATTCCATTCCATCGTCGATAGAATACATCAAGGCGGGCAAGCTGCGGGCGTTGGCCGTAACGACGGCAACACGTTTGGATGCGCTGCCCGACGTGCCGACCGTTGGCGATACCGTACCGGGCTATGAAGTCAGCGGCTGGTTCGGCCTTGGAGCGCCGGCAAAAACGCCCGCTGATGTTATCGAGAAGCTCAACCGGGAAACCAACGACGTCTTGGCCGATCCGAAGGCAAAAGCGCGCCTCGCAGAGCTGGGCGGAATGGTGCTCCCGCTGTCGCCCGCGGCGTTCGGCAGGCTCATTGCCGACGAGACCGAGAAATGGGCCAAGGTGGTGAAGTTCTCAGGCGCCAAGCCTGACTGAACTCGCTCCGCTCCGCGTTATTCAAATCGCGCGCCGAATGCACGGCCTTGGCTCAAGGCCAACGTTACACAGCTGATCGAGCGGATCGGCTCAGTGTTTGTCCCCCAAAAACGACTTGCTGATTGAGTCGAGCCGATGAATCGTACCTTCGGGCACTGGAACGCCTTTGGCGTCGAGTACCGTCGTCTTCTCGCAATGTCTTGCGCTTTCGATAGTCCGGCCGGTGCGATTGTCGAACTTCATCAGCGTGCAGCTCTCCTTGGGTGTTTGCACCACGACAGTCCCGGTGCCCGCTTCCCCGGAATTGACTGTCTGTATTTCCCCCTCTGAAGAAGGCTGGTTGAGCCCCGCTATCGGATAATTGACATATATTGCCGGCAGGATGGTCACCGCGAGCAGACAAACGAAGCCGATGAGGACTGCCCAGTATCTCCGCCGCGGGCGGGGCTTGTGATGTTGCAAACGGACAGGCGTTCGACTGTTGCTCATGATTTGCTTTACTTTTGTCGCGGACAGAACTTGCGATCCGACTGCTGGCATACGTCGTCCGGGAATGACGGCCGCCGGTGTCTCCTAAGTCGCGATCCAAATGAGTTCGAATCGCATCATAAATAGCCGCCCCGGCAGGGCATGATCGTTTGCAAGAACCCGCTTCTACTCCAAATCAAACGAATGCGGACGGATCCTTGGATCGTGCGCACGCCTAGGCGAAATGCTGCCATCGCGATCTAAACATTAAATTAACCGCCAGGATTCGGCGCGGCGGCCCGCTTCGATCCTCCTACCGATGGCGCGTCGGAAGCGATCACACTTCCGAAGGGACCGGACCGACGATGCGAGCCGATGTGCGAAAATATTGGGCAATACGAAATACAGCGCGAATCACTCCGGCATTTTGCGAAGGATCCAAAATCGCGTCCGAAATCGCCGGCTTTCAACGATTGCAGTGCGGTAAGAGCTTAAACGCGCCTTGGAATTCCGCAGAGGCGCGCTTTGAGATATTCGTCGCTCGAGCGCCAGAAGCTCCAGCCCGCGCGGCGGTCGGTAATTCACCTTTGTGTCAATTTTGCGGGACGGGTCATCCCGCTACGTCAGAATTTAATTTCGTTTTAAGGGGAACTCATTGCCTTAGTTTAGCGTTAGGTTGTTCGTATAAGAGCGGAGGGGAGTTCTCGTCTGAATTAGAAACACAAAGGGGGACGACGATGGTCATGTCGCTGATGGTCGTATTGAACGGCTTGCTTGGCGCGCTCTGTGGTCTCTGGTTCCGTGTGAAAATTCTGATTCCTCTCATCGCCCTCGCGATCGTCGAGGTCGCGGTGTTCAAGTCGGCGGGAACTTGGTCGTCGATGTTCTGGCTGGCGCTGGCGCTGATTGTCACGGTGGAGATGAGCTATCTGATCGGCTCCGCCTTGGCCGCGGTTTCGCTGTCGACAGATCGGCGCGAAGTGTTCCGTGATCTGCGCGGTGCCAGCACCGCCGATTGACCATCGTTGATGGGCGCGGTGACTCAGGATTGCTAGTTGCTGCGGGCGCCCACATGGGACGCCTAGGTGAGAAGCTTGTTCGCGATGAGCCGAATGTCGAACAGGATCGCTACCGATCAACCAATCACGGTCTGTGTCGCATGACGATTTCTTGGTTGGCCCAGGCTTCTTCCATGTGAGCTCGCGCCTGACAAACTTTGCGCTGTCCTACCGCGAGGGCCGGCCTTGCCCTAAAACAAGCTGAAAACGCAGGCCACGACCTTGTAGCCCAAGAAGCCAGCCCACGCCGCGCTCAGACCCAGTCCCAAGATGAGCAGCGACACCGGCCAAACACCGCGAAAAGATGAGGACCGTGCGGGGCTTATCGGATTGGGGCTCACGCGTCGTCCTGTCTGAGCTTGCAGTCAGATGGCCAGTACCGGCCTACGGGCCGGGCGCCCCGTTTCCGGTTTGTATGACCGCGCTCCAAATTGGTTCAACGCACGCGAGACATACAAACAACTCTCGCGCCATCGAGTTGCACCGCCATCGCAGCGGGACTAGAAATTTCATAGATCGTCGTTCGGCCAAGTTTTTCCACGACATACGCCGACCCAGGAGGACATTCACCTATGACGGCGCCCAAAGCGCTTCACGGCGTAATCGCCGCCATCGCGACCGCGGTCGATGAAAGGGGCGAACCCGACACGGCCCGCTCGATTGCGCTGGCCCGTTTTCTCCTGGCCAACGGCTGTGACGGCCTCAATGTGCTCGGCACGACCGGGGAGGCGACTTCATTTTCGCTCGAACAACGTCGCCGGGTGATGAGTGCTTACGCACAGAGTGGTTTGCCGCTCGACCGAATGATGGTCGGCACCGGCGCCGCTGCGCTTGCCGATGCCGTCGCGCTCACCCGACATGCCGCCGAGCTCGGCTTCGCCGGTGCGCTGGTCTTACCGCCATTTTACTACAAGGGCGTGCATGACGACGGCTTGGTGGCAGGCCTGGATGCAATCGTCAGCGCCACCGCGGCGCGTCCGATCCCGATCTATCTCTATCATTTCCCTGCCCAGTCGGGCTTGCCCTGGCATGTGGCGCTGATCCGGCGCCTGCTCGGCAGCTTTGGTGATCGTATCATCGGCCTCAAGGATTCCTCCGGCGACATGGCCTTCGCACGTGAGGCCGCAGCCATCGCACCTCGCTTCGCGGTATTTCCCTCGACCGAAGCGGCGCTGCCGCAGGCCCGCTCCGGCCCCTTCGCCGGCTGCATCTCGGCGACGGCCAATCTCAACGCCGACCTGTGCGCCCGCGCCTATCGCTCAGGAGATATCGCGGCGCTGGCCCAGGCGGTCGCGATCCGGAACCTGTTCGACGGCAAGCCGCTGGTCGCCGGCGTCAAGGCGCTGCTTGCACACATTCACGACGATCCACAGTGGGCGCGACTTGCGCCGCCGCTCTCGGCCTTCCCGGCGGGCGACCTCGCCGCCGCGGTATCCGGCTATGACGCCGTGCGCGCCAAGCAGGTGGCCTAGAAATCCCTGCCCAGTCGGGTTTTGTGACACCGACCTCGCGATCAAGGCCGGTTAGCCGGCTTATCGGCGTTGACGACAACGCCCCACCCCCCTATAAGCGCCGCGCGAGCAGGCTCCTGCCGCGCTCGCCCTCATTCACGACAGTATTCGTTCAACGGGTTCTCGTTCGGAAAGCCATGGCTAATACAAAATCCGCAAGAAAAGCCGCGCGTCAGATTGCGCGCCGCACCGTCATCAACAAGTCGCGCCGGACTCGCGTGCGTTCGGCAATGCGGCTCGTCGAGGAAGCGATTTCGGCTGGCGATCGCACCGCGGCCGTTGCCGCCATGGCCAAGGCTGAACCGGCGATCATCCGCGCCGCGCAGAAGGGCATCGTGCACCGCAACGCGGCCCGCCGCAAAGTATCGCGGCTTGCTCATCGGATCGCCAAGCTCGGAAAATAACCGGCGCGGGACTTGGAGCCCGCGCAGGAATCCGGAGCCGGGCCGAAGAATCTCCAACACCAACGCATCGCACGATGCCGCGCCGACCGTGGGCGCGACCGCGCTTTCATTTGCGCCGGGGATTGACACCAGTCTGTTGCAGAATTGTCACGGGAAGTCGCAAAAATCCGTGTCGCTGCCGCATGTTAGGAACCTCGCACGGGTTTTGTTTGCTCCGCGTCGGTTGATGCGAGGGTTACCCACGAATCTTGCGCAGAATAATTCATGCGCAATGAAAGACTTATTGGACATAAGAAGACTTGGGCTTTGAGTCGAAGATGATCCCGTTGCGCCGGATTTTGTTTGCTCCGGTCCACAATTTGGCCAAATGCAGGCACGGACCGCGTGTCACATAATTGTAAAACGCCTTAATGAGTCAATGATTTGCGCGAGCCTACGGTGCGCGCCGTTTCGAGCGTCGCGGTGAAAGTCCAATGTTGGCGAGGTTTTTTTGCGGTTGCCTGCGCAAAACCTCATGCTAGCTTTTAACTCCCTTCGGTTTCCGGAGGTCTTCAAAAACGGGTTGAACGGTAACTCATCAAAGAATGAGTGCGGAAGAGCTGCGCCTGAATGAGGGCGATTCCAGCTTCGGAATTGTCAAAAGTGTTGGGCGAGAATGTCCGTTTATGAAGCGTGCAGTGCAGGCGGAAGCGTACAGGTAGCAAATCTGACGGTCCGCGGGAGCGACGTTGAAATCAGCGCGGTTCTCAATGATAGCCATCGAGACTGGGAGCGATGGAGGGTGGGGCATGACGACAACGAGTCACCAAAGAGTTGCGGCAGGCAGAAAATGTTTCCTCGAAGCATCCTGGCCTGCTGACGCCATATTGCGCATATGGACCGCTGCATGGGGCAGCGTGCCGGTCCCTACTGCGGCCGGGACGGGTCGTCGCGGCGGTTCGATATTCACTCCCAGCGGCTGAGCCTTCTGCCATTGGTGGTGCCGGCTTTTTTCGTCCGCCATCACAACTTTTCCTTCAGTACGTTGCGTCTCCCCAATGTCGGGCATGGCGAGCCTAGCTCCGTCGCCCGGTCGAACTTTTCTCCGAAGAAAACAGCAGGCCAATAATGACGGGCATGGATCAGGAGCGCTGGCAACGGGTCAAAACCCAATTGCGTTCGGAACTCGGCGAGGACGTTTTCAATAGTTGGTTCGGACGGATGGAGCTTGAGGGCGCCGACGAAGGAGCGATACGGCTTTCGGTGCCGACACGCTTCCTGCGGAACTGGATACAATCCCATTACAGCGAACGCGTCCTCGCCAAATGGCAGGCTGAGGAGCCCGCCGTCACCCGGCTCGAACTGAGCGTCCGGTCTGCGGCCATTCGTCCCGCGGTCACCAAGCCGCGGCTGTCGGAGCCGCAGATGCTGTCGCGTGATGCGCGCGCATTCGCGGCAGACGGCGATGGGCGCTCCAGCGTGCCGTTCATGACGGTACACGAGGCGCTCGGCGGCTCACCGCTTGATCCGCGCCTTGCATTCGAGACTTTCATTGTCGGGCGATCGAATACGCTCGCGCACGCCGCGGCAAGCCAAGTCGCGACCAGCCGGCGCGGCGAGCAGTTAATGTTCAATCCGCTCTACGTCCATGCGGCGGTCGGGCTCGGCAAAACGCATTTGCTGCAAGCGATCACCTGGGCCGGCAACAAAGGCGACCGCAAGGTGCTTTATTTGACGGCCGAGCGATTCATGTACGGCTTCGTGTCGGCGCTGAAGACGCAAACCACTCTTGCTTTCAAGGAAGCGCTGCGGACGATCGACGTTCTCGTCATCGACGATCTGCAGTTCCTGCAGGGCCGCACCACCCAGGCCGAGTTCTGTCATACGCTCAACGCGCTCATCGACGCCGGCAGGCAGGTTGTGATCGCCAGCGACCGCCCGCCCGCGGATCTGGAGAGTCTTGACGACCGCGTCCGTTCGCGCCTCGCCGGCGGTCTCGTCGTAGAGATCGGCTCGCTCGGCGAAGAGCTGCGACTCGAGATTCTCAAGAGCCGCATCGGCGCCGCCCGCGCCCATCATCCAGGCTTCGAAGTCCCGGCACCGGTCCTCCAGTTCATTGCCAAATCGGTGACGCACAACGGCCGCGATCTTGAGGGGGCGGTGAATCGGCTGCTCGCCCATAGCAAGCTCACCGGCCAGCCCGTGACGCTGGAGATGGCGGAGCGGGAAATGCGCGACCTGATCCGCCCAGCCGAGCTCAAGCGCGTTCGTATCGAAGACATCCAGAGGGTCGTGGCACGCCAGTACAATGTCAGCCGCGCCGACCTGTTGTCGTCGAGGCGCACCGCCAACGTGGTCCGGCCGCGCCAGGTCGCCATGTACCTGGCCAAGGTGCTGACACTGCGCTCGCTGCCTGAGATCGGCCGACGCTTCGGTGGCCGCGACCATACCACGGTCCTCCACGCGGTGCGCAAAATCGAGGCGCTCGCCGGCAACGACAGCGCCTTTGCCGAGGAGATCGAGGCGCTCAAGCGCCAACTTCAGGACTGAGGCAATGCTCGGCCAAGACTGTGAAATTAAGGGAAAAGGCCACCCGATCTGAGGGGCGGCCTTGCACTGGGCCGTCTGCCGCGCCACTTTTGCCGCCCGTTGCTTGTTAGCCGCCCTAGGGACGGATTTGCGATGAAGGTCACCGTAGAGCGCTCGGAGCTACTCAGGTCGCTGGGTCACACGCACCGCGTGGTCGAACGCCGCAATACCATCCCGATTCTGGCCAACGTACTGATCCGCGCCGATCGGTCGAAGCTCAGCCTCAAGGCGACCGACCTCGACGTCGAAGTGACTGACACCATCGCGGCCGAAGTCGGGCCAGGCGGCTCGACGACAGTGCCCGCCCATATGTTCTTCGACATTGTGCGCAAGTTGCCCGAAGGGGCTCAAATCGTCTTGGAGTCCTCGGGAGACCGCGCCGCACTGGCGATCCGTGCCGGCCGTTCACGCTTCACCTTGCAGACCTTGCCGGAAAGCGACTTTCCCGATCTTGCCCCCGGCGAAATGACGCACAAGTTTTCGCTCAAGGCCGCCGATCTCAAGCGACTCATCGACAAGACGCAGTTCGCCATTTCGACCGAGGAAACCCGCTACTACCTCAACGGCATCTATCTCCATGCCGCCGGCAGCGCGAAAGCGCAGACGCTTCGCGCGGTCGCGACCGACGGCCATCGCCTGGCACAGATGGAGCTCGACTTGCCAAAAGGCGCCGCCGGCATGCCCGGCATCATCGTGCCGCGAAAGACGGTGAGCGAAGTCCAGCGCCTCATCGAGGACGGCGAAGCCGAGGTCGGGATCGAGCTGTCCCCGGGAAAGATTCGCTTCACGGTCGGTGAAGCGATCCTGACTTCAAAGCTGATCGACGGCACGTTTCCCGACTATGCGCGGGTCATCCCGCTCAGTAACGACAAGGAACTGGTCGTCGACAAAAGGGAATTTGAGGCCGCGGTCGATCGCGTCTCGACGGTATCGAGCGAGCGCGGCCGCGCCGTAAAGCTGTCGATTACCGGCGGCCGGCTGCTGCTCTCCGTCACCAACCCCGATTCCGGCAGCGCCACCGAAGAACTCGAGGTGGAATATGAATCCGATCCGATCGATATCGGCTTCAACTCCCGCTACCTGCTCGACATCGCCGCACAGATCGATGGCGAAGCCGCGGTCCTCAAGCTCGCCGATCCCGGCTCTCCGACCTTGATCCAGGACAAGGACGCTCACGGCGCACTCTACGTGCTGATGCCCATGCGGGTCTAATGACCCCCGCCCGTGTCCGCCGCCTGACACTCAGCAATTTCCGCAACTACCACGCGGCAACGCTCGAAGCCGACGAACCGACGATCGTTCTGGTCGGGCCGAACGGCGCCGGCAAGACCAATCTGATTGAAGCCATTTCCTTTCTGGCGCCTGGCCGCGGTCTTCGGCGCGCCAGCCTCGAAGAGGTCGCGTTCAGCGAGGGCGACGGCTCCTGGGCGGTGGCCGCCGAGATCGAAGGCGCGCTCGGGCTTGCGACCCTTGGCACCGGGATCGAGCCGCCGCACGAAGAAGGCGCGACGCTGACCCGCAAATGTCGGATCGATCGCGAGCCTGTTCCGTCCGCAGCGAGCTTCGCCGACCACCTGAGTGTCGTTTGGCTGGTGCCCGCCATGGACACACTGTTCGTCGGTGCGCCATCGGAGCGGCGGCGCTTCATCGATCGTCTCGCGCTCGCGGTCGATGCCGAGCACGGCAGCCGCGTCAACGCGTTGGATCGTTCGCTGCGTTCGCGCAATCGGCTTCTCGAAGACCCGCGGCCGGATAGCCATTGGCTCGATGCCGTGGAGCACGAGACCGCTGAACTCGCGGTGGCGGTCGCGGGACAGCGGGCGGAAACGGTTCGCCGCCTCGCCGACGCTTTGGCAAACCGCAAGGGGTCAGCCTTCCCGCCGGCGGAGATCGCCCTCGAAGGCTGGATGGAGCAACTGATCCCGTCGCATCCGGCGATCGAAATTGAGGAGCGGTATCGTGCAGTACTGTGCGACAATCGCGCCCGGGATGCCGCGGCAGGGCGCACGCTCGACGGTCCGCATTTGAGCGATCTCAAGGTGGTCTACGCGCCAAAGGGCATCGCTGCCGCGGATGCCTCGACAGGAGAGCAAAAAGCGCTCCTGATCGGCCTCGTGCTGGCGCATGCCAGATTGATCGCACAGATGAAGGGATTTGCGCCGCTCCTTTTGCTCGACGAAGTCGTTGCGCATCTTGATCCCGCCCGGCGCGCGGCACTGCATCTGGAACTCGCCGAACTCGGCGCGCAAGCCTGGATGACCGGCGCAGATCCGGCGCTGTTCGCGGAAGTCGCAGGCGACGCCGCGATGGTCGAAGTGCTCTCCGGCCGACTGCAGCGGCGAATGAGCAAACCTTGACGCTTCCGCGGTCCTGAAAGCTCCAATTTTTAGCTGAAGCCAAGAGTTGCCCGATGCCGTCGCGGCGTCGCTCGTGGAACCTGACGACAGCTCAAAACGACCTTAAGAAACCGCTCTGAAAGAGGACCGAATCAGGGCTATTTTTTGCTCCGCGGAATCCTTGAAAAATCGCGATTCGACAATATGTTACCGGTAGCGACTTTACGCTGTACCTGACCCAGATTTGGTGTACAAGAAGCAGCGATTCTCGCGCCCTCATTGCAAGCGATTTGCGAAAGCTCCACGCATGGCCGAACCTGTCCGCAAACCAAGCCCCGTTGACACCTCCGATTACGGCGCGGAGTCGATCAAGGTGCTCAAGGGGCTCGATGCCGTGCGCAAGCGGCCGGGCATGTATATCGGCGACACCGACGACGGCTCCGGCCTGCACCACATGGTCTACGAGGTCGTCGACAACGCCATCGACGAGGCGCTTGCAGGCTTTGCCAAGGAAGTCGTGGTCACGCTGAACCCCGACGGCTCCTGCACCGTACGCGACGACGGCCGCGGCATCCCGACCGACATACACAAGGGTGAAGGCGTATCCGCCGCCGAGGTCATCATGACCCAGCTTCACGCCGGCGGAAAATTCGACCAGAACTCCTACAAGGTTTCGGGCGGCCTGCATGGCGTCGGCGTCTCGGTCGTCAACGCGTTGTCGGCCTGGCTCAAGCTCACGATCTGGCGCGACGGCCACCAGCATTTCATGGAGTTTCGCGACGGCGAGGCGGTCGCGCCGCTTGCCGTCGTCGGCTCCGCCTATGATAAGCGCGGCACCGAAGTGACGTTCCTGCCGTCGAAAAAGACCTTCACCATGACGGAGTTCGACTTCGCCACGCTGGAACACCGGTTGCGCGAGCTCGCATTTCTCAATTCGGGCGTCACCATCGTACTTTCGGACAAGCGCCACGCCGTCGAGAAGCGCGAGGAGATGCGTTACGAGGGGGGCGTCGAGGCCTTCGTCAAATACCTCGATCGCAACAAGACAGCGCTGGTGCCGCAGCCGATCGTGATCAAGGCCGAGCGCGACGGCATCGTCATCGAATGCGCGTTGTGGTGGAACGACGGCTACCACGAGACCGTGCTGTGCTTCACCAACAACATCCCGCAGCGTGATGGCGGCACCCATCTTGCCGGCTTTCGCGGAGCGCTGACGCGCCAGATCACCGGCTATGCCGAGTCGGGCGGCGTCGCGCGCAAGGAGAAAGTCGCGCTTACCGGCGATGATTGCCGGGAGGGCCTCACGGCGGTGCTTTCCGTTAAGGTGCCTGATCCGAAGTTTTCCTCGCAGACCAAGGACAAGCTGGTGTCGTCAGAGGTGCGCCCGGTCGTCGAAGGCGTGATCAACGACATGCTCAAATCGTGGCTCGAGGAGCATCCGGGCGAAGCCAAGACCATCGTCGGGAAGGTTGTGCAGGCGGCAGCAGCCCGCGAGGCCGCCCGCAAGGCGCGTGAGATGACGCGTAAGAGCGCGCTCGGCATCACCTCGCTGCCGGGCAAGCTTGCCGATTGCCAGGAACGCGACCCGGCCAAATCCGAACTGTTCATCGTCGAGGGCGACTCCGCCGGCGGCAGCGCCAAGCAAGGCCGCAATCGCGAATTTCAGGCGGTCTTGCCGCTGCGCGGAAAAATCCTCAACGTCGAGCGCGCGCGCATGGACAAGATGCTGTCGTCCGAGCAGATCGGCACGCTCATCACCGCGCTCGGCACCGGCATCGGTCACGACGAATTCGCCGCCGACAAGCTGCGCTACCACAAGATCATCATCATGACGGACGCCGACGTCGACGGCGCCCATATCCGAACACTGCTGCTGACGTTCTTCTACCGCCAGATGCGCGAAATCATCGACCGCGGTCATCTCTTCATCGCGCAGCCGCCACTCTACAAGGTGACGCGCGGCAAGTCCGAGCAATACATCAAAGACGAGCGCGCCCTCGAAGATTACTTGATCGATGCCGGCGTCGAGGACGCGGTGTTGCAGCTTCATTCCGGCGAGCATCGCGCCGGCCCCGATTTGCGCGAGCTGGTGGCGCAAGCACGTGTCATCCGCCAAGTTCTCAACGGACTGCACAGCCGTTACAACCGCCAAGTCGTCGAGCAGGCCGCGATCCTCGGCGTGCTCAATTCCGACATTTTCGGCGACCCCGTGAAAGCCGCGGCGGCAGCACCCTATATCGCTCGCCGCCTCGACGTGCTGGCAGAGGAAACCGATCGCGGCTGGCAGGGTACGTTCAGCGAGGGACAGGGCTTTACCTTTGAGCGCACGCTGCGCGGCGTGAAAGAGGTCGCACATATCGATCAGGCGCTGCTCAGCTCGGCTGACGCGCGCAAGCTCGACGAGTACGCCGCATCGCTCCAGGCTATTTATGAGCGACCCGGCTCGTTGCGCCGCAAAGACGAAGAAATCGCGATCCACGGGCCGGTCGGCCTGTTCGAGGCGGTGATGGCGGCCGGCCGCAAGGGTCTGGCGCTGCAACGCTACAAAGGCCTCGGCGAGATGAATCCGCAGCAATTGTGGGAAACGACGCTCGACACCAACGCCCGCTCGATGTTGCAGGTCAGCGTCAAGGAGATCGACGAGGCGAACACCATTTTTGATGAACTCATGGGCGACAAGGTCGAGCCGCGCCGCCTGTTCATCGAAGAGAACGCGCTGATTGCGAGCGTGGACGCATAGAGCATCACCTCAAAACAAATCGAAATATTCGTTCTGCTCCCAGGCGGTCACGTCGCCCTCGCCGGCGGCCGATT